>WNFB01003301.1_pt1 | contig 14211 bp, 6 predicted proteins | sample 5400501 | NCBI WGS metagenome assembly WNFB01 (sample SAMN13153341, study PRJNA577476) | soil metagenome | isolation source: 200 cm saprolite under Douglas fir tree site 2 hole 1 | place: USA:California | collected 2015-04-18
GGCGGACGCAATTCCGGCTCGATCTCGATCCATTCTTCAGTGCTCGGCGTTTCGGATGCTGCTTCCTCTTCTGGTGCGAACTGACTCGGACTGACCGTCTCTATAATAGTACCGGCTCGTTGCCGCGCGATGTCGATCCAGCCGGTCTCGAGCTGGAGGGCGCTCAAACTTTCCGGCACCGGCTCGGGCTGGCGCCGCTCGTGATGCGCAGCTGTCTCCGCGCATGCGCTCGCTTCCTGAGGAGCTGCGGCAACTACTTCGGCATTTGCTTCACCAGCGTCTGCTTTCAGCCATTTCAATTGCGTATCGCTGTGCACGCCGCGCTTGCCACGGAAAATATCGGAGTCGAGCGCAAATACGAGCGTGTGCCGCGCACGTGTGAGCGCGACATAAAGCAACCGTTCCATTCCTTGACGCTGAATTTTTTTCATTTCCTCTTCCAAATCGGCGCGATCGCTGCGATCGAATGCGATGAACGATTGCTCGCTCGGGATGACGAGCGGATAACGAATATTGCCGCCGAGGCGCGCTTCGCGCGCGAGAAAGGGAACAATCACCGCGTCCCACTCCGATCCTTTCGCCTTGTGCGCGGTGATCAGCTGAATTGCATCGGTCTCGGCCGGCTCGGTTTCGCGGATCTTGTCGAAGTTTCGACGAAGCGTGAGCGCAAAATCGGCAAGTGAGGTTTGCTGCGCTTCGGCTGCAGCCGCGGCGCTCAATAGTTTTTCCAATTCGTTCACCGAATCCCCAAACTCTTCGCCTGGCAGCGTGCGCAATCGTTCGCGGAGCTGCGTCATTCGGACGATTTCGCGCACTGCGCTAAAGAGCGGTTGATGCGGCAGCGTTTCCCGAATTCGTGTGAGCAAATTCAATGTGTCGGCGACCAGGCCGCGGCCTTTGGTCCGTCGTTCGATCTGAAACTTGTAGCCGTCGCCTTGAGCGAAACGCGCGAGCTCGTCATCCGAAACTCCAAAAACTTCGCGCAGCACGCCAACAATTTCGTAACTCGCGTTCGGATCGACCATGGTCGCGAGCAGCGCGGCCAACCACGCGTAAGCCGGCTGTTCCGCCTGACGATCGGCTTCCGATTGGACCTCGACCGGAATCTGCTCCGCCAGCAGCGCATCGCGCAACGCGCCCAACCAGGCTTTGCGCGGACAGAGAATGGCGACTTCCCGCCATGATCTTGCGCGTAACTTCTGCAGATCGGCTTCGCGAATCCATTCCGCCAAGCGACGCGCTTCGGTTTGCGCGCGCTGTGTTTCGGTCAGCTTAAGATCGACATCGTTACCCAGTTCGAATCGAATTACCTGGCCGGGCAAAATCTCCGGGCGCGGGCTGAGCTCGACCAATTTCACCTGGCCTTCGGCGTCGTTGAGGATTTTGGTAAATGTGTCGTTGACGAAATCGAGCTGAGCGCGATCGAGACGAAACGTGACCGAGAATTTCAGTTCCTCCGCCGCGCGAGTGTCGATCAACGTTTGATGAAGCTTCCGATAATGCGCGAGGTCGCGCGGATCGCGGTAAATCGATTGCTGAAAATCGCCGACCATCGAAAAATGACCCGCTCGCGGCGGCGTTTCTCGATCTTCAAACCATTTGCTAGTCGCGTCCGGCGGTCGCGTGATTTCGAGAAGAACAAGGAACTGTTGTGGATCGGTGTCTTGAGCCTCATCGAGAATGACACGGTATTTTTTTTCACGAACACGCTTTGCGACGTCTGGCAAACGGAGCAATTCAGCGGCGAGCGCGACCTGATCGGTATAGGTGATCGCGCCGCGGGCGAGTCGAAAATCGCGATAATTGCGCTGCACGTCCGCCGCCACGCAGGAAGCGCACGCGCTCGCCCATTCTCGCAGCGGCCGAAACGCTTCGCGCCAGCGACGCACAAACTCTTTCTCTGTCGTTGCGCACAGCGGCCACGGCGCAAATTCATCCGTTTTCCGCCAGCGCTCTATCCAATCCCGCAGCTGCGCTTTTGCTTTCGGGATATTTTTTGCCTGCGCGGTCTCGATCGCGATTTCGACTTTGCTGAAGTCGCATTCCGGACAGCGTGCTTTCGATTCGATCGCGCTGAATTCATGATCCTGGTTGCGCGCGAGCTCCATCAGTTGGCGCGCCTGCATCAATCGCAAAAGCGGACGCCGATTTTCGCCGCTCAACGAACGGCCGATGGTTGTTTGTTGTTGGACAAATTCGTTCCACAAATCGTCATCGTCGGTGATCAATTCGAGCCTGGCCGGAAGGCCGAGACGATGACCGTGCGTGGCGAGCAGCTTCACACAAAACGCGTGGATCGTTCCGAAGAACGCGCGGCCAAATGCCTCCACAGTTTCCAGCGGCAAACCGGCTTCAAGAATTCGTTGCCGCGTGCGCTGCTGCATTTCGTCCGCGGCGCGGTTCGTATAAGTGACGACAACCAGTTGCGGCAGCAACTCGGCCGCACGTTGTCGATCTTTCGCAATCTCAACGATTCGATCGGTGATCGCGCGCGTTTTCCCCGAACCGGCGGAAGCGATCACCGAGAAATTCGCCTCCAATTCGCAAGCGAAGCGACGGCGCGCTCCTTGGTCGGCGATCGTCGTCACTTCGTTTCCTCCTTGCTTTCGAGCGCAAAGGCCGGATGCGTCATCGTCCACTTTGTCTTTAGGAGGTCGGGGTCGATCGGGAGGGTCGCGAGCGGATATTTCCTGACGAACCCGAAATCGCTGTGGACCGGGCCGAGCATTCCGAACACGCCGCTCTCCTGCATCCGATGCAGCTCGCGCCAGAAATCTTTTTGGGCGAGCACGTGGGTCAGCTGAAATTGCGGTTCGAGTTCTTCTGCCGGCGAAAGCAAAGTCAATTGCACATCGGCCGCGCCGAGTGCGTGCACCGCGAGCGCATACAACGCGAGCTGAACGCCACGTCCTTCCACCAGTTGTCGATGAAATTTTTGCTCGGTTGTTTCTTTGCCGCGCGGGCTGCGCAAATTAAATCCGCGTCGGCGACCGGTTTTGTAGTCGACGACCCAGAGATCGTCGTAACCAAGCTGCGACTTCTCCGACTTGCACCGCGCAAGAATCAAATCGATCCGGCCGCGGACACGAAGCTTTTCTGCTTCGCCCAATGAAATTTCTGCGGGCGAACCAAGCGACCATTCGACCGCCATCTCGGACCAGTCGTTCAGACCCGAAACCTTCGCGGCCAGGCAATCGGCGATGTAGAGCGCGTTGCTCCAACCAGAGTTCCACCAATCGGGAACTGTCTTGCCTCGCGCGGCGCAGAGCGCATTGATCTCGTCACGGAACGCTTGTGCATGCTCGACGATCCGCGCCCGGATTTCGTCCGCGCAGTTAACATCGACGAACGCATTTTCATCGCCGTCGCGAACGCTGTTGGCGAGCCAGCGATGCACCCATTGTCCAGTCGCGGCCGCCCAGGCGTCGCCGCTGTCGTCACGGCTTTCGGCGCCGAGAAAAATTTCCATCCAAACAATCGCCGGCCAGCGCAGCGCCTGTTCCCACTGCGTCACGCGCAATGAGGCCTCACGCTCGGGCGCGGATTTCAGCGCGAATTCGTATTCGCCGGCCGGCCGCTCCTGCCTGCGCGCGTCGAACGCGTAGCGCGTGCGGCCGACGCTGATCGAATCGACTTTCTGCGCGTCCACCGGCGACCAATCCTTCAACCAGCCGCGCGTTTGCTGTTCGAGCGTCTGCAAAGTTTGTTGCGAAACGCCGCGCCCGCGCGCGGTAAAATAAAGCCAGGAAAAAAATTCGCTCGGATTTGCGATGCGACCCGGCTGCGCCGCTGAATAAAGATTCGCGCTCGCGCCAATCCCGCCGGTGACGGATTCGATCAGGTTTAACAATTGTCGCCGGCGAATCTGCCGGCGTTCGTTTGCTCCAAGCAAAAGCGTTTTCCCTTCGCGCACGCTCCAGTGACCTTCCCCCTGCCGGCCGCGCTTCGATGCGCGACGGTTGAGCGTTTTGTTTTGTCGGTTCAGATCGTCGATCTGTTCTTCGCGAACAAAACCGAGTTCTTCATCCAGCGATGGCCAGAGTTCGTCGTTTAAGCCGGCGAAAATGAGATGCGACCACGGCTGCGCCTGCGCTTCACCATAAGGAAGCAGATGGACGCGCGCGTAGGGATGCGCGCCGAAATCGTCGCGCTGCAAAGACGGTGCGCCGAGAACTTCGCGCAGCCATCGCAAATAGCTGCTTCTCGAAAACGCGGCGTTGAGTTGCCCGCTCCAGTTGCGGCTCAATCGATCGACTTCGCTCCAATGTTCTTTCCAGCCTAATTGCGAGAAAATCTTGCGCGTTTGTGAAAGAAATTCCGTCAACGACGCACTCGCCGGTAGAAGTTGTATCTTCTCGAGGCCGGCCGCGACCGTTTTGCCACCGCGCAAAACCGTACTCTTGCCGCAGTAATCGCGGAGCAGCTCAATGTCATCGATCAGCACGTCGTTGTAAGCGCGGCGCAGCGTTTCTTCGACCTGCAAGATCGCTAATGCGTCGAAGATTTCTGTGTCGATCGCGCGCAAGAACTGAAACAGCGATTTCAAATGCGGCGCTTGTTGCAATTCGAGCCAGGCGCGCCAGGCGTCGTCATCAAGCGCGCTCGGCGCGAGATGGGCGACACCGTCGTTGTGCGCGATTTGCGCCGATTCAAGAAACGTGGCGACCAGGCGAGGCAATGCACCCGGTCCGGCAAATAAAATTCCGAGCCGCTCGCATTTAGTATCGGCCAGAAACTTGGCGGTCAACGCGACAATTGCGCGCGCCTGTTGAGTTGTGTCGCGACCGATGGCGAAATGAACTTCAGTTGGCAGCGGCTCAGTGATTGAGTTCGGCCGACCCTCACCTCCATCCTCTCCCTGGCCAGGGAGAGGAAGTCGCGAAGCGACAGGTGAGGGTGGAATGATCTCGGCCACGCCGAATGTTTCTTCCCAGGTTCCGACCCATGTTTCATCGACCTCGCGGGCTTCGTCGCGCGGGTCATTCAAAACGACTGTTGCGTCTTCGGAAACGAGAGTCGCAGCGCGCAGTAACGGCCAAAGCGGCCAATGGGAAGCATCAAAACCGAAGAGAAGCAGATTACTAAACGGCGCTCCGGATTTTTCGGCACCGCGGACGGCGGCGCGGTCGGCCTCATAAACGAATGTAAAGCCGCAGTCGCGCGCCTGTTTCTCAAAACGAGCAGCGATTTCGCGGAGAGGGGGCGAATCGATTTCCTCGAAGGCCCAGCCGGCAGCCCCGAGCTGATCGAGCGCGCGGAGAAAATGATTGGGATCGCGCGCGATCGATTTTGCCACCAACGCGAACTCTTCGTTGTCGCCCATTCCAGCGGCGAATTCTTCGGCGGTGACGGCAAGGAGCAACCGGAGATGTTCGCGCAATGCAAGCTTCAGCCTGACTTCGCGCAGCAAGGTTTCGCGCAATTGCGGCGGCGACAAAAACTTTACTCCGACGAGCGAGTTGCCGGCGCCGAGCAGTTGGTTGCGAAAAAAATAGGCCTGACTGCGAGATGCAGTCACGACCGCAGTCGGCTGGACATTACTCAAGGCCGCTTGACCGATCGTCTCAAACCATGGGCGGACCACATTCTCCCAGGCCGCTCCCGGCGAAGCGCCGATGTGCAGCGACACGTTGGGCGAAGATTTCTTAACTTCGCCGCCCAATTGCTGCATTGTCCAATTTAGCAACTGCCGCTTTCTGCGCGAGCACGCGTTCATCGCCAACGCGCCGGGTCACGCCGGTTCGGTCGAGATATTCGAGGAAAGGAATGATGATTCGGCGTGACGTTCCGAGTCTTTGCCGGAGCTGGCTCGCAGTGGCGGATCCGTTCGTGGAAATGAATTCTGAGACCAGGTTTTGCATTTGATCAACTGCGTCGCGAAGCAAAACTATTTCGTCGCCGATCTCAACGATCTCGCCCTGCTCGATCAAAAATCGGAGCGCCTGGTGGAGATGTCGATCTTGGGGGAAATCTTTGCGGCTCGGAGGATCGAATGGTTTCCCGGCAAGCGCGGCGCGAATCTTTTCCGCCGCCGGCAGGATTTCCGCCGGCAACGAGGGACGATGTGAATTGCGTCCGATGTTGGTTTCGGCCCGAGCGAAGCCATTCGCGGTCATCTCTGAGACGACGGCAGCAAATAATTCGTCCGATTCGACGTTTAGTTCGACGCGCAACTCTGTGAAATCGAGGCCGCGTTGTTCCGGATGTTTTTCGTGCGCCCGATCGATCAACGCGGTCGCTCGCGCAACCAAATCGCGCCAATACGCCGGGTTTGCGGCAATCTTCCCGCGCAAGACGATTGCGCCCGCGTTCTGCGATCGAGACAGCGCGTTTGCAATTTCGTCCGCGCTGAAGTGCGACTTGACTAACAGCGTGTTGGTTTGAGCGAAACCGTCGCGCGTAAGCTGCGACTGAATACAAACATCGATCCACTTCGTGTCCGAAGGGCAGCTGGTTGAATCAACCGGCTGGATCGCCCAGCTCCTTCCGACTGCACCCAAACGTGAACCGCCAGCCTTGCGCTGAAGGAGCTGCCCGCCAAATGCGGGTTCGGCGACCTCGTCAATGGCGGCAGCACGCGTTCGTAGAAGTTCAGTTTGCCCAGCGTTTCGAAAGTTCTGCCGATCACCATCGACATCCAAAACTACGCCGCCGGCAATCGTGTTTTGTGCGGAAGAATCGCGAACAACAAAACGATCACCGACGAACGCGAGAATCGGCGAATCCAAACACAATTGAGCAACGGCGCGTTGCCCGGGTTGGACAACATCTTGATCTAGCAACGTAATCTTAGCCGGCACACGAGTCGTGCCGAGATGGATATGGACTACGCTGCCGTTTTTGAGCGGGCGCGCCGCGGGCGTCTTCCGATTCAGTCGTGCCGATCTTTCCAGAACAACGTTAACGATATCGGCCGCTGCGCCAACATTGGCGATGGTGATGACATCGCCGCGTTTAATTCCATCGGACCCGACTGGAACATCCGGCAAATTAATCGCGGTGCGCGTTCCCGGTTGAGCGATTTCCAAATCGCGGTTGTGACTTTGGATGGTTCGCACGCGGGCGGAGAGATTTTGCGGCTGGATAACGACGTTTTGGCCGCGCTGAAATTGACCACCGGCCAGCGTCCCGGTCACAACAGTCCCAATTCCGTGAAGGGTGAATGCGCGGTCGACGAACAATCTTGGTTTTCCGATATCGCGTGGCGTTGAGACGGTGGCGAATTCAGAAGCAAGCACTTCTTTCAAATCTTCGAGACCGAAGCCGGTTCGAGCCGAAGTCGCGATGATCTGCGCATTCGCGAAAGTGGTTTCACGGAGTTTTTCGCGAATTTGGCTGGCGACATTGTCGATCTTGCCGAGATCACTTTTTGTCAGCGCAACGACGATGCGCCGAACGCCGAGATAACTCAGAATTTGGAGATGCTCTTCGGTTTGCGGCATCCAGCCGTCGTCTGCCGCGACCACCAAGAGCGCGAGATTGATCGACCCAATGCCGGCGATCATATTGCGGACGAAATCTTCGTGGCCCGGAACATCGACAATACCGACAGAAAAAGTTGAGGGTTGCTCCGAGGTGCGAGCCGCACCGGCGTTGGACCGGCAGTTGTTGAGACTGGAGGGCGGGGCGGAAAGCTCGAGATGCGCAAATCCCAAATCAATCGTGATGCCGCGGGCTTTTTCTTCGGGCAGACGATCTGGATTCGTTCCGGTCAGCGCTTTGACGAGTGTGCTCTTGCCATGGTCGACGTGACCTGCGGTGGCGAGAATAAAATTTGTCATCGAGTCGTACACGCGGTGCGAATGGCATCGATGACGAGATCGTCCTGATGCGAAAAGATCGTGCGCAAATCGAGTTTGAAGCGACCGCCGGCGATGTAACCAATGACCGGCGGACTGGAACGGCGAAGAGTACGCACAAAATCCTCGAGCGAGGAGTTCTCGGGCAGAAAGTCGATCGTGATTGAGGGGACGGTGGATTGGGGCAAGGTGCCGCCGCCAACTTTTGCTGCGCCGGTCCCAATCGTGATCTTGACTGGCAATCCTTGAAGACGAGTTACCATTGCGGCGGCACGGGCGCGCAATTCATCTTTTGGAATTTGCAAAAGCGCGAGCGCCGGAATCTCGCTCAAAACCTGATTGAGGTGGAGATCGACAGTCGTTTGCAACGCGGCGAAAACTAATTTGTCACAACGCAACGCGCGAAAAAGCGGTTCGGCCTTTAGCGCAGTAATTAATCGTTTTTTCCCGACGATGATTCCGGCTTGCGGCCCGCCGAAAAGCTTGTCGCCGCTGAAACAAACGAGGTCAGCGCCGTTGTTGAGTGCTTCGGCGGGAGTCGGCTCATGATGATGCAATCCGATCTGCTCGGTCGCGATCATTGCGCCGCTTCCCAGATCTTCGACAAACGGGACGCGTTTTTTTCGCGCGAGCGCTGAAAGTTCGGCCGTCGAAACCGACTCCACAAAACCGCTCATAAAAAAATTGCTGCGATGAACTTTCAAAATGAGCGCGGTCTGTTGGCCGACGGCGCGCACGTAATCGGCGAGCGTCGTTTTGTTGGTGGCGCCGACCTCGCGCAGTTTCGCGCCGCTCGCTTCCAGAATCTCGCCGATGCGAAAGCCTCCGCCGATCTGGACCAGTTCGCCGCGCGAAACGATGATTTCGTTCTTCTTCTGAACGAAATGGCGAACAATCAAAACGAGCGCTGCTGCGCAATTGTTCACGATTGCGGCCGCTTCCGCCTGGCAAAGCACGGCGAGAGCGCGCTCGAGGTAGCCAGCGCGGTCACCGCGATCGCCAGTGGCCAGATCGAGCTCCAGATTATTATATGAGGAAGCGACATTTCGTAGCACTTCGCCCGCTCCTTGCGGAAGCGGCGCGCGGCCAAGGTTGGTATGAATCACGATGCCGGTTCCGTTGATCAACGGTTGAATCCGGCTCGCGCGAAGATTCTCAAGCGAGGCGCGGACAAGATCGACAACCGCTGTGAATTCAGGAATTCGACGCTGCCGACGAATCTGGGTCAGTTCCCGTCGGACAAGATCGACAATCAGCGGCCGCGGCAGATCGATTTGGCCTAACGAATCCAGAATTTTTGTGACGGCTGGAATGGCCCGGCGCGACCGCGATTTCATTTTGTCGCGCATATCAAGTGGTTTCGCTGGCGAGTGATGCGGCCGATCACGGCGGCGCAAGGCGTGCGGGCTTTCTTGAGAACGCGCGAAACTTGAGACAGCCGCGATTCCGGGACGCAAAGGAGCAAACCTCCGCTCGTCTGCGCATCCGCTAGAAAAGCGCGCTGAACCGGCGAGGTTGATTTCAAATCGGCGGTTTGTCTCGCGGCTTTCAAATTGTCGCGAGTGCCGCCGGGAATGCAGTCGCGCTTGATCAATTTGAAGATCTCGTCGCTGATGGCCGGCGCGCAGTCCGGAGAAATTTCGGCGCTGACTTTGCTCGCGCGACACATATTGGCGAGATGTCCAAGTAATCCAAAGCCGGTGATGTCGGTCGCGGCGCGAACGAGATTTCTTTCCGCAAGCTCGGCGCCGACAGAATTTGTTTGCGACATGAGCGCGATCACTGTTTTCTCCAGCGCTCGCGAAGCGATGCCGCGTTTGATCGCGGTTGTGGCAATGCCGGTGCCGAGCGGTTTTGTGAGCAAAAGTAAATCGCCTGGCCGCGCGTTCTCGTTTGCGAGGATATTTCGAAGATCAACAACTCCGGTGACAGCAAGACCATAAATTGGTTCAGGATTGCGGATCGAATGTCCGCCGATGATGGCGCAACCAACCTCGGCGGCTTTTTCCAATCCGCCGCGCAGAATGGCGGTAATCGTGTTCGGTGAAACAAGCTTGGTTGGAAATCCCATGAGATTCAGCGCGGTTATCGGCCGGCCGCCCATGGCGAAAACATCCGAGAGCGCGTTGGCAGCGGCGATCTGTCCGTAAGCGAACGCGTCGTCGACGATCGGTGTAAAAAAATCCACCGTTTGCACGAGGGCACGATGTCGATCCAAACGATAAACGCCGGCGTCGTCGAACGTGCTCGAATTAACGAGGACGTTCGCATTGCGATAAGTTGGAAGCTGCCGCAAAACTTGCGTCAGGGCCTGTTGGCTCAACTTGGCTGCTCACCCAGCGCAGGACGACAACGACGTCAGTTTACGGATCCGTTCGCGCGACACGAATGCTCACCTCCTTTCATAAAAATTAAGAGTGAGAGAAAGAGGAAGAGTGTTGCGGAGAGGACAGGAATCGAACCTGCCCCGGCTCTTGCGAACCGACAACGGTTTTGAAGACCGCGAGGACCACCAGGCACCCTTCACTCTCCGGGAAGAAGAAAAAGAAAACGCCCAACTCTCAACGTCCGGCATCCAACGCCCAATCGCAGAAGAAGAAAAAGACGATCGATTATTTAACTTTTTTAAGCGCGCTGACGACGGCGTCGAAGTCGGGCCAATCGCCGGAGTCGAGTTTGGAATGGAGCAGTTTGCCATTGGCGCGAATTTCAAAAGCGCCGCCGCCCGAAGGAATGAGCGTGAGCGATTTGATGCGTTCGCCGAGTTCAAGAATTTTGGTCGCCAAACTGACGGCCTTAGGCGTGTAGTTTCAAACGACGCAATATTCGATCGAGATTTCGGTCTTCACCCGGCGAGCTCCTTTCCGATGAAAATGGTACGGAAGTCGAGAGAGCGGGTCAAGGTGCGAGCCGCACTGGCATTTTAGCAGAAGCAGGCGCTTGGCACGAAGCGCCTCTAGAGCTTGCGCGGCTTACCGATTGCGAGTGGAAGCCGGCGCTTCGCCGCCTGCTTCTTCCGCCGCAACCGGTCCACCGCCGCCGAAGTAATAGGAAAAAACGACGAACAATTGCATCACCGGCGACTTATGATTCAGGCCGAACAATGGAGAAATATCGAAACGCATGTTGTGACCCGGTCGCCATGCGACCGTTGGTCCGATCACAAAACTGTTGTAGGGCGTGCCGCGGCTCCCTTTATCGCTGAAGCTGCGGAATTGGCATTCGATTCCCGCTTTCAACTCTTCAACAATTGAAGAGATGTCCGGAACACTTTTGGTCTCGAAGTTTTTGCCATCGGGCGCAGGCGCCGCCGCCTCGTGAAAAAGATGAATCGGAGTGACGACGCTTTGAGCGATGCCCCATTCGCGACCGCGATCGCCCGGGGCAAGTTCTTGTTCAAAGAAGGTGTTGAGCGCCCATTCGATTTTATCGAAAAAGTCTTCGGACAGAAGCAATCGGAATTCGTAGGCGTCGGGAATGCCTTCACCTTTGTCGAAGCCACCGGGGCCGAACTTGTGCGCCGGAGTTGGCGCTCCTTCGTCATGCAGAATATTGCCGAGGCCAAATTTGTATTCCGCAAAGATTGTTGGATTCAGCGGGATCTTGTCCCAGTTGGCGAAAGCGTAGCGCGCTTCAACGCTAAACGTCGCATCTTGAGTATCGCCGTCGAAATGCTGGATGTTGTTTTCGAAGGCGACGTTGATTCGATAGGGCAAACCGATTTCGACTTCTTGGGTCCAGTGATGATCAGGGGGGCGAAAGTGCACGACGTCATCTTCGTAGATCAGGCTGGCATAGACCGCGCCGGGCGGCAGCACATAAGCGTTCGTGAGCGGTGAGAAACGCGATTGGGAAAAACTCGTCGGCGCGCCGTAAGCACTCGGTAACGGTTCGCCGGTGACGACGATGTGTTCCGCAGCGGCAGTTTGCGCGTGACTCGAATGATTGACCGCCAGGAAAGCCAGATAAGCGGAAGCGAGCAACGGGACGACCAGACGCGAGGTTCGGAAACACACTTTTTGCCGTTGATGAGGATAAATGGTGGAGCGAGGGAACGCGAAGAAGGCAGGCGACCAGTCGAGGAAAAATTCGGTGCGCTGCATTTTTGCGAGATATCACCTAATAGCCTGATGGCAAGGGCAAGTTCATTGGCGGCGTTTCCTTTATATATAGAGGGCGTCGCGGGCATCGCGTTGATTTGACTGGGCGTGAATGTTAGCGTCCGCGCGCCGCGATGAGCCAAAATTACAAAGACACGCTCAATTTGCCCCGCACCGATTTTCCGATGAAGGCGAATCTGGCCTCGCGTGAACCGGAGCTGCTCAAGATGTGGGATGAAACGCGGCTCTACCGGCAAATCCAGCGATCGCGCAAAGACCGGGAGCTGTTTGTGCTTCACGACGGCCCGCCTTTCGCCAACGGCGACGTGCACATGGGCACTGCGCTCAACAAGATCCTGAAAGATTTCGTTGTGAAATCGCAAACCATGCTGGGCAAACGCGCACCTTACGTTCCGGGCTGGGACTGCCACGGACTGCCGATCGAGTACAAAGTGGTGAAGGAGTCGCGCGATTTGTCACCATTGGAAGTTCGCAAACGCTGCGATGCGTTTGCGCGCAAGTATGTCGATCTTCAGCGCGAGCAGTTCAAACGGCTCGGCGTGCTTGGCGACTGGGAGCATCCGTATCTGACGCTCGATCCAAAATACGAAGCGGAAATCCTGTGCGCATTCGCGGTCTTCGTCGAAAAAGGATTGGTCTACCAATCAAAGAAGCCGGTTTTTTGGAGCACCGGGGCGCAGACCGCACTCGCCGAAGCCGAAGTGGAATATCAGGAACGCGACGACACGGCCGTTTACGTAAAATTTCCAATCGCGAGCGGCAAGTGGAAAGACAAAACGAGCATTGCAATCTGGACCACAACTCCCTGGACTTTACCGGCCAACCTCGCGATCGCGGTTGACCCGAAAGAATTATATGTCGTCCAGGAATTTTCGCGGAACGGAACGTCGGAAACTTTGTTGCTGGCTGACAAACTCGTTCCGCAATTTTGCGCGAACACGAAGTTCGAGCCCACAGGAGAACCGCTTGAATCTTTTCCTGGCGCCAAGATCGACAGGATCAAAGCGCGCCATCCGTTTCTCGATCGCGAAGCCATTGTGTTGACCGCCGACTTCGTGACAATGGACACAGGCACCGGCGCGGTGCACATCGCGCCCGGTCACGGCGAAGACGATTATTGGCTAGGCAAACAAAACGATTTGCCAATCCTATCTCCAGTCGACGATCACGGTCGTTTCACCGATGAATCGGGATTGCCAAATCTAACCGGCAAATATGTCTTCGACGCGAATGCTGACGTCGTGAATTTATTGCGAGAACGCGGCAATTTGTTAGGCGCTCAAAACTTTCATCACTCATATCCTTACTGCTGGCGTTCGAAAACGCCGATCATTTTTCGCAACGTCGAACAATTCTTCATTCGCATCGACGACCTGCGGGGCCAAGCTCTCAAAGCAATTCATAACGAAGTGAAATGGATTCCGGCCTGGGGTGAGAACCGGATTGCCGGAACGGTCGAATCGCGTCCCGATTGGGTGATCTCGCGTCAGCGCAGCTGGGGGGTGCCGTTACCGGTCTTTTACTCGGCTGTGGGCAAACCGATTCTTGATGCGAAAATAATTCGCAAGCTTGCCGATCTCGTTTCGGAGCGTGGCTCGAACATCTGGTTCGAATTGAACGATGTTGATCTTGCAAAGCAACTGGGACTTCCCGCTGGAACAACTAAACGCAACGACACGATCGACGTCTGGATTGACAGCGGGGTCTCGCATCGCGCGGTTTGCGCGTTGCATCCTGAGTTGCGCGACCCGGCCGACATGTATTTGGAAGCGACCGATCAACATCGCGGTTGGTTTCAATCTTCGCTCATGACCAGCATCGCGCTGAACGATCGCGCGCCTTACAAAACGTGCGTTACTCACGGGTTCGTTGTCGATCTTGACGGCAAAAAAATTTCCAAATCCGGCACGTATGACAAACCTATGGACGTCGGTCACTTCGTCGGGCGTCACGGCGCGGACCTGGTTCGATTGTGGGCGTGCAGCATCGATTACACCGATGACGTTCCGTTTTCGGAAGAGATGTTTACGCGCCTCGGCGACACTTACCGGCGGATTCGGAACACGCTTCGGATTTTGTTAGGCAATCTCTTCGACTTCACTCCTCACCCTGCCCTCTCCCCTTCGAGGAGAGAGGATAAAGGGGAGGGGTCATTCGCAGGCGCAACTTTAGTTGATCGCTGGGCTTTGGAACGGCTTGATCAAGTGGTCCGTGACTGTCGATCCGCTTATGAAGCGTTCGAGTTTCATAAGGTCTATCACGCGCTCAATCAGTTTTGTGCAGTCGATCTG
>WNFB01003302.1_pt1 | contig 14210 bp, 11 predicted proteins | sample 5400501 | NCBI WGS metagenome assembly WNFB01 (sample SAMN13153341, study PRJNA577476) | soil metagenome | isolation source: 200 cm saprolite under Douglas fir tree site 2 hole 1 | place: USA:California | collected 2015-04-18
TCTACACCTAGCCCTACCAGTATGGGAGCCAGCCGAACGTCACCTGCTATCTCACCACAGACCGCTACCGGCTTGCCAGCGTGTCTGCCGGCCATGGCTACCTGGTGAATAAGTCGCAGCACAGCAGGTTGCATCGGATTATAGAGATAAGAAACGCTGACATTGGTGCGATCACAGGCCAGGGTATATTGCAACAGGTCATTCGCACCAATGCTGAAGAAGTCAGCAAGTTCTGCCAATTCTGAAGCCATTACTACTGCTGCCGGTACCTCGACCATAATACCGATAGGAACAGGCGAAGGTAAAATCACCTGGCGACTTCTGAGTCTCTCATAAACACGGTCAAAGATTGACCTGGCCACCTGCAACTCCTCAACAGTCGTAATCATGGGGAACATGATATGCAGTTGTGACTCTGTTTCAGCAGCTGCCAGCAGAAGCGCAGCGAGTTGTTGCTCAAGTAATGTTTGGTGAGCCAGGTGTATGCGAATGCCGCGCAAGCCAAGGGCAGGGTTCGCCTCGGCTGTTTGGCCGAGGATACTAGTCAGCGCCGGCATCGGTTTATCAGCACCCGCGTCGAGCGTTCGAACGACTATCGGTTTTCTCTGGTGTGCACCCTCATCGTTGAAAGCACGAAACACTTGTGCGTACAGTTGGCGTTGTTCGTCTTCGCCAGGAAGGGTGGGTGACCTGGCGAAGAGGAACTCTGTGCGCAGTAACCCGATGCCCTGAGCGCCCCACTCTCGGGCAGCTTTCGCTTCATCTTCGCTGCCAATATTTGCAAACAGATGTATGTGCCTGCCATCGAAGATAATAGGAGCTTGAGTTTGTTTAGCTGCGGCCTTGAGGGCAGCTCGTTGTTGTTGCCGTTCAGTCAAGCGCTCTATCAATGCAGTACGCACCTCTGGCGTGGGATGATAATAGAGCAGACCATTGTCAGCATCCAGACCCAAATCGTCCCCAGAATGTATCACCTGCAGAGCAGCTTCATCCAGGCCTGCAATTGCGGGTATGCCAAGCGCACGTGCTAAAATGGCAGCATGAGCAGTAGGCCCACCATGGACGGTACAGATACCGAGTACGAACTCAGACCGTAGCTGAGCGGCGTCAGAAGGCGTCAAGTCTTTGGCTATAAGAATTACTGGCTGACTCAAGTCACTCAATACCTGTTTCGGCGCAGCCTGGTCGCTTATCCCTAATCGCTCTATGACTCGACTGATGGCATCGCGCACATCGATAGCTCGAGACGCTATAAGAGGATCATCGAGCGTTTCCAACGTCGAAGCAAAGTTCTCACCTGTCTTTGCTACTGCACCTGCAGCATCGATATGCTCTGCCTCAATGACGTGCAGCGTGTCATCGAGTAAATCAGGGTCGTCCAGCATGAGCGCCTGGGCATCAAAGATAGCTGCGTCAGCCTGACCAACACTGCTCTGAAGGCTTATCGCCAGCGAGTGGAGTTCCTCTGCTGCACTGATCAGCGCCTCGCGCAGGCGCTTCTGTTCAGAAGCAACCTGGTCCGATGAAATTGGATGCTGCTGCACAGCTTTGAGTGCGCCAGCCCTCGAGGTATAGAGTAGAGCTGGTCCTACCGCCGTCCCTGCTGAAGTTGTAATGCCTCGCCACGCTTCTATAGGTGACTTTAGAATATTTTCCGAAGGTTCCGAAACAGGAGTTTCAACAGCTTCAACGGGAGCGGCGGGAGCCGTTGTTTTGACTTCGGGCGTTGTTTCGTAGAAGTTTGCATGTACCAGTTCGCTCAGTGCTTCTATCGCCGCTTGTGCATCTACTCCACTTGCACGAATGGTAATAGTATCACCTTGTCGCATCCCAAGTGAGAGGACACCAATGATACTGGTGGCATCGGCTTCTTTTCCGTGTCCCGCTGCGCGGATGTTCGCCTGGTAACGAGCCGCGGTCTGTACAAAGAGGCTGGCCGGGCGAGCATGCAAACCTGTGGGATTGGTCAAAGTCAATTGAACTTCAAGTGTCGAGGTCTCTGCTGGAGAAATGCCTTCGGGAGATGCTATAGTTTCTTCTGGTGCGTTCTCTGCCTGAGTCAGTGGCTTGAGTAGCTGTAACTGCTCGACGTTTGCCGTTTTCTCCGCCGCTTGTTGCACCTGCGCCAGTGAACGACCAAGTGAGGCTTCAAGAGCTGCTGCAACGGCACCCTCAACCATGGGAGCAAAACTGAGACGTATGCGCGCTCGCTGTTCATTACTTAGCATTTCAAGCGCCATTTCAGTGGAAAGGATGGCACTTCCAAGGTCCAGCAAGACCAGTACCCCATCTGGCCCATCTACAGACTGGATGGCTGATACAATTCTATCCACAGAGGTACCCAACACATCATCCACAGTCCCACCCGCCGCAGCGATTGGAGTTTTACCCTGGGACATCTGCCCGGCAAGTTCGGCGACCCCTGCTGCCAGCTGAGTACTATGAGAAACAATGACCAGCCCTACCGTCATGTCATCATCTCCCTCTCCGGGAACAAAACCACAGAAACGTATTTAGCCTATCTCTATTTGCTTTCATACGTCTCGGCAAGACTGCGGAGAATGAGCCAGCTCGATGTTGCGCCAGGATCCTGGTGACCAATACTACGCTCTCCGAGGTAACTGGCGCGTCCCTTGGTAGCAAGCATGGGAATGGTTGCTTTCATGCCCTCTTCAGCAGCTGAAGAGGCACGACTTGTGATTTGCGCGAGGGTAGCACCCTCGTCAAGAGACTGTTTGGCAGCGGCGACGGCTGGAGTTAAAGCGTCAACCATCGTTTTCTCGCCCGTCTGAGCCTTGCCACGAGCAACAATGCCACCCAAAAACGCTTCGAGCATAGTGACGACATCTGCGGATGTGAGTTCCTGCTTCCCTGCTGCAACACCTGCTGCTCGTAGATACGCTGTCCCATAGAGTGGCCCGCCGGCTCCTCCTACCGTTGAAACCAGTGTAGAGCCAACGGTACGTAGCCGTGTCGCTATATCCATAGTCACCATGTCAGGGAATTTGTTCCGGACAGCGCTGAAGCCTCGATCCATATTGATTCCATGATCTGCATCCCCAATAGCAGAGTCAAGATCGGTTAAATAGGTGCGGTTTTCATGCAGTACGTCAGCGGTACGTTCTAACCAGCGCATGACGTCATCATTGGTCATCAATGCGGCAACCTCCCAATATAAAGATGTCGTGGTAGGGGCACAACGAATTACGCCGGAAATACCACGTTCGCAACGAATAGAGCCTCTACCACGACAACCAGGCAATAAACACTCGAATAAACTACATACCCCAGCGCAGCGCAGGGGTGTGGACTGGCGCATCCCAGTATTTGGTCAGTTCATCATCCAGGCGTACAAGGGTAATAGAAGTACCCGCCATATCCAAAGAGGTAATGTAATTCCCTACCAGGTTACGGGCAATAGTGATCCGCTTTCCGTGCAAGATGCGATGCAAGGCGTCGAACACAATGTAGAGTTCAATCAGAGGCGTCCCTCCCATGCCATTGACCATTGCCAGGACTTGATCACCTGCCTTGAGGTCCAGGTCTTCGACGATGGGAGCAGTAAGCATCTCGGTTATCTCGAGCGCAGGGGTGAGCTTAACGCGCCGGCGCCCCGGTTCGCCATGTATGCCAATGCCAATCTCCATTTCGTCCTCGCCCAACTCGAAGGTGGGCTTGCCAGCCGCCGGCACGGTACCAGAAGTCAGGGCCATACCCATGCTGCGCCCCTGGTTATTGACCTTCCGCGCCAGGGCTGCCACTTGGGCCAGAGATGCGCCGGTCTCAGCCAGGCCACCCACAATCTTCTCCAATAGCACTGTGACGCCGACACCACGTCGCCCTGCCGTATAGAGGCTATCCTGCACGGCGACATCATCGTTGGTGACGACGCTTTCCACATCTATTCCATCTGCCTGTGCTAATTCTGCAGCCATCTCGAAGTTCAGCACGTCACCGGTGTAGTTCTTGACAACGTGCAGCACACCAGCACCACCATTTACAGCACGCGTTGCGGCAAGCATCTGGTCGGGCACTGGCGAGGTAAAAACGGCTCCAGGGCAGGCAGCGTCAAGCATGCCAAAGCCGACAAAGCCCCCATGCATTGGCTCATGGCCGCTTCCACCACCTGAAATAACCCCTACTTTCCCCTGAATGGGAGCATCCTTTCGTACAATGATTTGCTGCTCAATATCCACCCTGATAAGATCAGAATGGGCGGCCTGCATGCCTGCAAGTTCCTCTTTGACGACATCTTCCGGCTTATTGATTAGTTTCTTCATGGTGCCATGTATCCTTTCTGTGGTTGTATTGAGAGGGTGCCTACTACATTTTCCTTCTCAGCAGCTATCTGCCACTGCATGTCGGAACGAAAAGCCTCGCTCATCAACTGCTGTTGCTCGGGGGACCAGCCAAGCTCCTTTGCCATAAGCCCAACAACATCGTCGAGAATACCCAGGCCTCGGTGTCGGTCTTCAATTGTGATCCTGGTACGACGTGCTAGCACGTCATCGGGCGTCATTGCCATCTCCTGAAGACAGGCATGGACCACCTCAGCTCGAGTATAGGGAAGATCATCGATGAGACGCCTACCGAGCTCAGCATCGTCCTCGATCAGCTTCAATAGCTCCATTGCCTCAGAACCATAATTCCTTCCCAGATGTTCGATGATCTGCGGGCTGAGACCCAGAGCGGTCCCCTTGATTTCCAGTTCACGTTGCCTGGCAGGCCAGCCAGCGCTGCCTTGTAGAGGCAGGTTCTGTGTGGGATTGATTGGTGCCGAACCATCGCGACGACTTAGCACATCAACGGTATCCTGTGCCATACGTCGGTATGTGGTCAGCTTACCGCCGACAATCGAGACCAGGCCGGATGGACTTTGCAGCACAGCATGCGTACGCGAGAGTTTCGCAGTAGAATGCTCTTTGCTACGTGAGCGTAGCAGCGGACGGTAGCCAGCATAGACGCTAATGATATTGTCTTCGGTGAGATGGACAGAGAGATAGCGGTTCAGGTGATGCAAGAGATATGCGATATCCTCTTGCGTTGCAATTGGATGATCGAGATCACCAGAACCTGTATCAGTCGTACCGAAGATTGCACGCGATTCCCAGGGTACGATGAAGAGAATGCGCTTGTCATCGGTTTCTGGTAAAACAATCGCGTCAGTGCCCAGTTTGATATCCTCGCGCGAAAAAACCAGGTGCACACCCTTACTCGGCTCCACATGAGCCATCGGCTCCTGCCCGGTGAGCAACTCAACCTGTTCGGAGAAAATGCCCGTGGCATTAACGATGTGCCGCGCACGTACAGTTATCTCCTGGTCACCAAGTCGATCACGTACATGAGCACCAACTACTTTCCCCTTTTCAGTAACAAACGAGGTAACTTCAGCGTAGTTAGCGACAGCGGCGCCGTATTGAGCAGCGGTGCGAATAACGGCCATAGTGAGCCGGGTATCGTTCGTCTGCGCATCATAGTAAATGAAGCCATCTTTCAACCCATTGGTAACAAGAGGAGGAGCCAGCTCCATCACTTTTTTACGGCCCAGATGGCGATGCCTCTTAACGCCGCGTCGACCTGAAACCGCCCCAGCCATGAGATCATAAAGCCAGAGTCCAATATCCAGGATCAGACCAAGCCCAATGCCGCCTGGCGTAGTAAATGGCAAACCCACGGGATGACGGTCTCCCTCATAGAGTGGCAGGACAAAGCCAACCGGTTCCACGAGAAACGGAGCGTTTCGCAGCAGGTTACCACGTTCGATCAGGGCTTCACGCACGAGAGCGAAGTCAAATTCTGGCAGGTAGCGAATGCCTCCATGCACGAGTTTGGTAGCTTTGCTACTCGTGCCACTGGCAAAGTCTACTTTCTCAACGAGCGCGACCTTGTAACCACGTGCAACAGCATCCAGGGCAACTCCAGCACCTGTAATGCCCCCGCCGATTACAAGAACATCAAATTGTTCGCTACCCAGGAGGGATAGGTTGTGCATGCGCACCGATGATGATAGTGGTTGCATGGATAACTATGAACACACGAAAATGTGAAAGCAAGAAGCTACGTCCACATCTTCGTATGTTCATCCTTTCGTGAGTTTGCTAAAGACTATTCGCCGCCTGCAGCCCCCCCAGGCTCCCGTACAGATTCACCTTTCACCTCGGCAGTGCCAGACTTCCCTAACATCTTCGCGGCCAACACCCTCCCGAGGGTGTAATCGTATATAAAGGCGCCAACAACACCTCCTAGCAGTGGACCAACAATGGGGATCCAGAAGTAGAAATTGTCTGCGGACAAGCTGGCCCCACCGCTGACGATGGCAATCCAGAGGCGTGGGCCAAAATCACGGGCGGGATTGATGGCATATCCGGTATTGAGGCCAAAGGAAGCACCGATCGCCACGATCAAGAAACCAATGATCAGCGGGTTGAGGTTTGCCTGGACTGGTTGGTTCCGCGCATCAATGATAACCAGGATCAAGCCTACCAGCAGAGCAGTGCCAACAAATTCGTCGCCGAAGGCCCCGAACGTTCCAACAAACCCCTTAGGAAAGGTGTAAAAAATCCACCCGTAACCATTCCCAGTAACTGGCTGTGCAATCTGGCCAATGGTCAGATGATTCACGCCCAAAGCATGGACGAGTGCCCCTTGATATACAAAGTAGAGGATTCCCCCAGCGACAAAAGCTCCCAGCACCTGGGCTAACCAGTAGGGAAGCACCTTGTTCCAGGGATGCCTGCCAGTTGCAGCCAACGCCAAAGTTACAGCTGGATTGATGTGCGCGCCGCTAATTGCCCCAGCAGTATAAATACCGAGCATAACGGCAAGACCCCACCCCAAGATAACAACAATCCACTCGTTCGCAAATGGAGTTGCGGCGTTGTTTGCTCCTATGTTAGCAAAGAGGAAAACGGTCGCCACTACGCCGTCGCCGAAGAGAATCAGCACCATCGTGCCAAAGAACTCCCCGATCATTTCACCGAGCGTGCCGGCCAGTGGAGAAGGTTTAGCTACAGCTTGACTTGCCATAGATACTCACTCCTTTTCTGTGTTGGAGATTAAGACGGAGAACTCGAAAGTTTGCCGCCTCAATCCAAAAAATGATAATAAGACATACTATACAAGACGCACTACAAGTCCGGTAGGGGCGCATTGAGAATGCGCCCCTACCCAATAAATCAGGCCTGCTCCCAGTGTTGCGCTCGTTCGACGGCTCGCTTCCAGTCGGCATAGAGCTTATCACGCTGGTCGGCACTCATCTGCGGCTCGAAGGTGCGATCGACGGCCCAATGCTCTGCTACTTCTTCTGCGCTGCCCCAGAAGCCGGTCGCCAGGCCAGCAAGGTACGCAGCGCCCAGTGCGGTGGTCTCAGCAACCTTTGGCCGCTGCACAGGCACTCCTAGAACATCAGCCTGGAATTGCATGAGCAGGTTATTGACGACCGCGCCTCCATCGACACGCAGAGTCGTAACGTGTACACCACTATCAGCGCTCATGGCCTCCAGCACGTCACGGGTCTGATAGCACATGGACTCCAGCGTAGCACGTGCTATATTGCCGGCAGTTGAACCGCGCGTCAGGCCAACGATGGTGCCGCGTGCGTAGGAATCCCAGTAGGGCGCTCCCAGGCCGACAAAGGCAGGGACGAAGTAGACACCGCCGTTATCGGGAACTGTGCCTGCCAGCGCCTCAACATCACCACTGTTTTTGATGACGCCCAGGCTATCGCGCAGCCACTGGACTGCCGCGCCAGTAATGAAGATGCTGCCTTCCAAACAATAGATGGTTGGACCATCACCTTGACGCCAACCAATAGTGGTGAGGAGGCCATTCTGCGAGGGAACACCTTTGGTGCCTGTGTTCATGAGCATAAAGTTGCCGGTGCCATAGGTGTTCTTCGACATACCCACTTCGTAACAGGCCTGTCCAAAGGTAGCAGCCTGCTGATCTCCGGCATCGCCTGCCATCTTGACAGCCCCACCGAAGAACTCCGGATCGCTCTCTCCAAAGACACCGCTGGATGCCCCCACAGTGGGGAGCATAGCACGAGGCACGCCTAATTCTTTGAGAATGACATCGTCCCAATCACCGTTATAGATGTTGTACATGAGGGTGCGCGAGGCATTGGAGGGATCCGTCGCATGTACCCGACCTTTAGAGAGACGCCACATCAAGAAAGTATCGACGTTTCCGAAGAGTGCATCGCCGCGTTCTGCCTTCTCACGTACACCCGGGACGTTATCTAGTATCCATTTGACCTTGGTACCAGAGAAATACGCATCGGTTACCAAGCCCGTGCGTGCGCGAATTTCTTTGTCGAAGCCTTTCGCTTTCAACTCATCGCAAATAGGAACAGTCAAACGGCTCTGCCAGACGATAGCATTGAAAACGGGCTTTCCTGTGTTCTTGTCCCAGACGATAGCCGTTTCACGCTGATTGGTAATACCTAGAGCAGCAAGATCCGAGGCGGAAGCTCCTGCCTTTCTCATCGCCTCCTGCCCAACCGCCAGTTGACTTGACCAGATCGCTTCTGGATCATGCTCTACCAGGCCCGGCGCTGGATAAATCTGGGGGAATTCTTGTTGTGCTACACTCACTATCGCGCCATCATGATCGAAGACGATCGCTCGCGAACTGGTAGTGCCCTGATCCAGGGCGAGCACATACTTTGCCATTGGAAACTCTCCTTCGCATTGTAATTTTTTCAAAGATGTTCCATCGAAGAGCACAGGCATCCGTGCCTGTGCAGGAGTCTACGTGGAAGAGCCACTATTAACAAGAATGCTTATTCCGTTCCTCCTTTCACTCGTTCTTGTAGAGGTGTCCCTTATGGTTACCCCACCCATCTTAATCCGATGGTACCGCTAAGCCATGAATCCGTCCGGAGGATCATTCTATAACGCTAAGGGGCGATCGTCTTTCTTTACATCCAGAGCTCGGGTCGAGCGACTGCAACGTGTAACGCCCCGGCGCGAAGCACCGCCTGCACTTGCTGAAATGTAGAGATCAAACCAGACCCCATAAAAGGTAAAGGTAAGGGAGTTTGTGAAACAACGTAAGGAATAACGAGTGCAGGTGAAATATCGAGCAGATCAACATGGTGTGTATCCACCGATTCGAGAGCGGCTTCCAGTCCAGTTGAGTCTACTGCAAATAAACGTTGCACGGTCTCCAGGTCAAAACTTTTGCCGAGTGCTAGAATTCTGGGATTGCTGGAGACAATACCTGCAATATGAAGTTGATGAGCTAGATAACGAAGTCCAGCAGTATCGGGATGGATACCATCGATATGATCGACATTGACGTAGACCGCCACTTCACGCTCATAAGCATGGTCCAACATTGGCCTGAGCTCAAACAGATTGCAATGCCGTAGCAAAATGGTAGTGATCTGCGAGGCATCCAGGGCGCGTGAAAACAGCGTACGGTTTTCTATGACCGGGATGGTCTTTTGCTGAGCTGAAACACTGAGTAGTGACCTGGTCGATCGAGTGAGCATGCTGCACCTCTCTGTAGCAGTAAAGACAACAAAGTCCTAAGCCTCTGATAGAGATTGGCTTAGGACTTCTCAATTCAGTGTCCCTGGGCACATATGCAATTGTTCATACAGGTCATCTTTGACGGTTTTTCACAGCTTTGTGCAATACCTTACAAAGATGTATACTCTAGAGATTCAAATAAATGCGACAGGAGTACTTAGTGTACGATAGCGATTAGTCTGATATAATGATAATACCCGGCATCATCTTTGTCAAGTGCTGTGGTGGTTTCTCATCAGCTAACATCACTGTTGCTATCGTTGGTAAGAGTAATATGACCAAACAAGAGTTTCTACGTTTAGCTCATAGGTTTCCAGTAGCGGCAGCGCTAAAGTCGAGTGACGATTTGCAGCTCGCAATGGACTCCGATGCATTGCTATTGTTTATGCTCAAAGGTGACGCCTTTCAACTGGCACCTTTAGTAGCCCAAGCCCACAAGCTCGGTAAGGGAATTGTAGTCCATGTGGACCTCGTAAGCGGCATAGGCAAAGATCGCGCTGGCATCCAGTATCTCCACCAGATCGGCGTTGACGCTATTATTACGAGTCGGTCTCAACTTGTCTCAGCTGGACATGCTGAGGGATTAATAACGATTCAGCGCCTTCTCCTGGTGGACGACTCCGCTTTGGAAACAGGAGTGCGAACGATAGCTCGCGCTGCTCCCGATATCGTAGAAGTACTTCCTGGCATTATCTTTCCAGAGATTGCATCGACATTGCAACAGTTGCTTCCTGGTCCTTTCATTGCCGGCGGTTTTATCCGCGACGCTTCAGCGGTTGCTCGTATTCGGGCCGCCGGCGCAATACTGAGTAGCAGCAGTACCTATGCACTTTGGTACCGCGCAGCAAGATAGATGAGGAGAACCTTTGCTATGTATAACTTTCCTAACCTGCTCAGCTCTAGTCGGATTGTAGCAACGGTCCTGGTTTTCGTGCTGGTTATAGTCAACCAACCCTGGGCTTTTTTAACCGCAACAGTCGTTTTTTTCCTTGCATCCATCACGGACTTTTTCGATGGTTACCTGGCGCGGCGACAGCACATCGTCTCTCCATTGGGGGTCTTCCTGGACCTGACTGCAGATAAGGTGTTTGTCTCTGCCATTCTAGTCGCTTACGTACAACTTGGTCTTGTTCCTGCCTGGATTGTCGTCATTATTATTGCCCGCGAATTTTTAGTCACCGGCCTGCGCTCTATGGCCGCAGCTAAAGGAACTGTTATACCTGCTGGAAAATGGGGAAAGCAGAAAACGTTCATTACACTGGTTGCCATCGGTGGGGTGATGCTGGCAAAAGGGCTGGGCGCAAGTCACCTCTCGCTGTTCCCACCAATGCTCAATTTCAACAATAGCCTGTTGAACGTAGGTGATTTCTTGCTCTTAATCGCAGATGCGCTAATGGTACTTGCGGTGATCTGGACCATCCTCTCAGGTGTTGAATATATACGCGGCGCAATGCCTCTATTGCAAGAGAAACAAGACACGGCAGTTTCAAAGGTGTGAACGCTATTCGGTTAGCAGGTTTGATAGGCGTTATGCCTGCACTTCCGAAGAAGTACCGTTTGTGGGAGAAGTTTTCTCTTCGGCGTTTACTTTCTGGCCTATTCTACGTTCAGTTCCGGCTAGCAAACGGCCGATATTGTCATAGTGGAAAATAATGACCAGTGCCGGGGCAACTATCATATAGACCATTTGCGCCAGGCTAACTTTGCCAATAAACGTCGGATCAAGCTGTCCGATGATGAAAAAGAGAATACCACAAATAATTGACGTCAGGCCTCCAACGATCGACCCCAGCGATACGAAGCGCGAAATCGCTATGGTGCTTAAAGTAGTCACTGCTGCAATTAAAAAGGTCAGAGGGGAAATGATGAGCAGTGCTCCAGCACCTGTCAATACACCACGTCCACCCTTAAATCCAATGAAAACGGGAAAACAGTGGCCTATCAAGGCAGCCAGGCCAGCCACTGTCGGCCCCCAACCTGCACCGTAGAAGAAAGGAACGAGAATAGCAACAAGAGTTGGCCCCGCCCCCTTTAACAGATCAAAGACCAGTACTATCAAAGCCGGGACTCTGCCAAGCGTGCGCAGTACATTGGTTGCGCCTATTTTATGGCTGCCATAAGCACGAATATCAAAATCTTTGCCTCGAAGAAGTTTACCCATCCAGTAGCCAGCAGGTATCGAACCCCAGAGATATCCAATAATTGCCACAAGTACAAGTTGAACAATGATGGGCATATCGGCCTCCTTAGCGCAAATGTACTGCTCTATGGTTAGTAAGAAAGTGACGCTCCCATCCCTTTCGAAGGGATGGGCTTCCAGGCGACTCCGCTCGCGTCGGTGACCATTCCCCAAGGGGACCAGCACGGCTGGTGGCTGAGACGCTGCGCACACCTGGATGACTCTGGTGCAAGCGGGTTGTCCCTCCCAGAGGCCCGCGTCCGGGCCGACTACGACGTTCCACTGGGCGATAGCTCTTTAGTCTGCCACCTGTCCCGCAAGGGGCCGGGCCGTCGATACGTGAGCGAAGTCGGATAGCTAATCCGCGAACCAAAGGCGAGAGGATGCATATTCATGCTCCCCACGATGTCTCGGTGACCGACAAAGCCACAGCGCCGACAGGCCCAGTTGCGCCCTGTCGGCTTCTTCTTCCAGTCACATCGCGGACAATGGCTGCTGGTTCCTCGCTCACTGCCACTGAAGCACACGATGCCGACCCGTTCACACTTCTCGTGCAGATACTGCTTGTCCTTGCCGTACTCCCATTGAGCCATGCGCTGGTTGTGATGGCGTCCCTTGTTCTCGTTGCGCACCCCGTGCGGATCGCCCACGTAGAGCGTCTGCACCCCTGCGGCACAGCAGAAGTCCACCGCCTGCCGCGTCCCCTTGTGCCGCAGGTCGCGCACCCGGCGTTCCTTCTTGCCCCGTTCGCGCTCTTTGGTATATTGCAAGCGCCGCCACCGCTTGGAGCCTGTGCGACAGCGGGACTGCAAACGAGCCAGCTGCCCGAGCGTCTTGTTGTACTGCCGCTTGATGGTGCGCATGCCTCGCCCAGTGACGATGAGTCCCTGGCCGCTCGTGGTGGTGATCGCCACCTGGTGGATTTCGCCCAGATCGGCGGTGGCCTGCACCGGCTGGTCAGGACTGGCCACAGGCGAGGCAGCAGGTGGGGCGGGAACCACCAAGTGCAGTTCATAGCCCCCGTTCCACACCAGGGAGACGGCCCCGATCTGCTCAGGCAACTCTGCGAGCGGGAACGAAAAGGACTGGCGTCCTCGTCCCATCGGCAGGATCAGTCGCTGGCCCTGACGCGAGACGGCCTGGGCAGGCCACTGCACAGTCAGGTACTTCTTGGGGTGATGGGGGTAGCGATGGCGCGGGTTCCTCTGGCGCAGCTGGTGGATGGTCTGGACATTGGCCAGAAACTGCTGGCAAATCATCTGGATCGATTGGCTGTGCAGCGCGTACTTCCCCCCCTTGGTTTCGCGCTGCAAGTCGTCTCGGCTCGGCCAGGGCACCCGTGCGCTGCGCGCTTGCCGGTGCCGCTGGACACAATACATCCACACCTGTGCGGCTTCCATCTGCGCCCCCTTCAGGCGCGCGCGGGTCCGCCGGTCGAGATTCTTGAGCGGATAGATGCGTACCGTCTGCATGGCTGCTCTTCCTCCTGCATGTCGCTTAGCTACTCTACCACCAACACCTGTTTCAGTCAAGGGGGAGACAACACCCAGATGGGGGCAAGATCTTCCTCCCTCTCAACCCCTCTTCTAACAATTGCTGGTCCCAACACTACTCTTGTGGTTGTTCCCATGTATGAGCATTTTCGCATCTAAATCTTCTGGGCATCCTCACGATCAGAATCATATAGAAGACTGATATTACCACTAAAATAATGCCGGGAAGAGCAGGTACTAAATGGTTTCCAGAATTGCCGTATGATCCGAAGAATGAGCCGATTAGTATAAACAAGCTGAGTCCGAAGAAGACCCAAAAAAATCCAAATCTGAACTCCCTACCTTGTGCGTTCACATGCACGACGCGTACGGCGTCGTGCCCGCAATAAGGACACAGTTTCGGGTCTTCCATCTTCAACCTCTGCTTGTTACTATGGAGAGTATAAAGTTGTTTCTATTCCTCACTTGGATTGCTGTAACTACAGTAATTCTAAACGAACATAAGCTTTATTACAAGCTTGGTACGTAGAATACCCTGGACTTTAAGGGCTTCAGCTATGTCCTCTAAGCGTGCAATCGTCAGGTCAGCAGTGCGTCCGGCATATTTCTTGAGGGTTCCGCAGACCGAAGCTGAACATGTAGGACTGCGAGCAGCAATTCAGGCGAGCTGGTGCTCAATGGCATAGCGAGTTGCCGCGCTGCGCGAAGTAATGCCCAGCTTGCTGTAGATGGAGCTGAGGTGTGCATGGACGGTGCGCGGACTGAGCACCAACTCTTCGGCTACCTGGATGTCGGTGAGGCCCTTGGCTACCAGGCGCAGCACCTCCACCTCGCGTGCCGTTAACCCATCAGGATAGGTTGGTGAAGGGGTGGTTGCTGTGGTTGTAGTTGACGTTGGGGTGGGTTGTTGACCCTTTGCAGCGAGTGCCTGCTCTGGGGTCATGGATCGTCCCTGAGCCCACGCGGCAGCGAACGCTCTTGCTCCCAGGTGGACACGCGCAG
>WNFB01003303.1_pt1 | contig 14208 bp, 17 predicted proteins | sample 5400501 | NCBI WGS metagenome assembly WNFB01 (sample SAMN13153341, study PRJNA577476) | soil metagenome | isolation source: 200 cm saprolite under Douglas fir tree site 2 hole 1 | place: USA:California | collected 2015-04-18
TAGAATGTACGAGGTTGCAGCACTCGATGGGGCGGCGAGGAGAAGGAGGGGTAGGTTCAGCGCTTCCTGCCCTTACCCGGAATGAACTCAGTGGCCGCCCACAAAACGCGAGAACCGAGGGCGAAGACGACGATCCAAGCAACCAGCGAGGCGGCGACACCGACGTCGGGGAAGACGCCCCGCAGCATCAGCCAAGTTATGTACATCGAGACGGCGGAGAGGACGATCACCCCGAGGCTTATGGCAATCAACGCTAGCTGCTGCTTCACTTTCGAGTCTTCACTTTTCGCGCTGTGCGTCCGGGTATGGAATCGGCAGGATCTCGTCGTTAACTCTCTCAAAGTCCGTCATCGAGCCGACATCCGCCCAGGAAGCGTCCTCGAAGTAGGAGTTGAGCCTCTCCCCCCTCGAGATGATCTGCGGGAAGACGTCCGTCTCCAGGCTGCACCGGACACCCCTCGGAGCGTAGTCGAAGACCTCGGGCTCGAGCACATAGATTCCGGCGTTCGCGTCGAACTCGAGCGTCGGCTTCTCCCTGAAGGCTGCTATCGAAGAGTCAGCCGATCTCGTGATGTAGCCGTAGGGTATCTTCACCTCGAACTTCTTCAGGGCGATCGTCCCCATGCCACCCGTCGCTTCGTGAGAGGCGAGCATCTTCTGAATGTTGAGGTTGGTGATTATGTCGCCGTTCATCGCGAGAAATCGGCCATCGATGAATGGCTCGGCTGTCTTGAGCTGCCCCCCCGTCCCCAGCGGGAGGTCAGCCTCCGCGTACTCTATCGTCACTCCGAGCTCGGAGCCGTCCCCGTAGGCGTCGATGATCTGCTTCTTCAGGTAAGCGACGCAGACGACAAACTCCGTGAAGTCGTAACCCTTGAGGTACTGGATGGTCCTTTCGAGGAGCGGCTTGCCGCCCACAGGAAGGAGGCACTTCGGGAGGACATAGGTAAGGGGCCTCATCCTCGTTCCGGCTCCACCCGCAAGGATGACCGCCTTCAGTTGTGCGTCAGAACCTTCATGGGTTTCACCGGTTCGGCGGCAATAGCTCGTTTATGAGCTCGAGTTTTCGGTTGTATGCTCTCTCGAGCCTCTTCAGTTCCTGGAGGTGCCTCAACAGCTTCCACCCCTTCTCGCTCAGCTGGAAGCGTTCTGGCTCTCCGCTCCTGTTCAGAAGCTCCTCCCCGACGAGGACCCCCAAGTAGGACTGAAGGAGAGCGTGGCTCAGGTTTGCCCGGTACATGATGCTCGTCTTTCGGGCACCCTTTCGGGCGGCTTCAAGCATATCGGCTGCGATTTCCAAGCTGCTCCTCCTTCTGATCGGTTCGTCCTTGGACGTCCCACTCTCGTTTCCATCCTCCCCGCGCGCCCTGACAAAAATCAATTAGGATTCGTTCTGGCTTCGAGGTGCATCATGGAAGAAATCTCCTTTCACCGAGGAACATCTTGCCAAGGAAGAAGATGTAACCCCTGTCGTAGCGCCACATTTGCGCCTCCTTATTCCCCCACGAAGTCGCTGCCTCCGAGAATGCCCACGCGAGCGCAACCCCTCGAGTGAGCCACGCATAGAGAGTGTTCCCGCTCTCCTTCATCTTCTTGAGGACGGAGACGAGGGCTCTGAGCAAGTCGAGGCTCTGTAGTTTTATTTTGAGCCTCAGGGACAAGGTGACGATCGATCTCTCGCGTCTGGTCAGTCTGAACCAGGATCTGCTACGCTTTGACGCTAGCATAGCGTTCTTCAGGAGTGTCCGAATACGATTGCTGCTGTCTGTACTGGCTAGGGCTGTAGTCTCCAACGAATGGGAACGCTCTGCAGTTCGTTCAGAACACTACTTAATCACCTATGGAAAAACATAGATTCGTAGAGCAGACTTTCTCAATGGAAGGATAGGGTTTAACCCGACGAGATGATAGCATCATCACTGCACGCAGAACCCTACTATTCAAAAATCTGATAGGGTCCAAGATAGCGAACCAAACTCGATTTTCTTGGAAACCAATCTGAAAACGCAGGAGGCATTATGAAAACTCTCTGCCTTTCCGGAAGTAGTCTATTGGAAATCCAATTGTGTCTAATGAAACACAAAACGATAACAATCGGAAAAAAAATTGGCATCACTTAAATAGCCTCGAGTTCGAATTGCGAAAGCGCGCCTTGTCCGGAGCTCTTCCCGAGTACATGGGACTGAAGGAGGATGAACTTCAGGCGAGAAGGCCGTTTGAACTGATTGTCGCAAAGATCGCCTTCGTCTGCCGAGAAGGGGAGAGGAAGACGAAGATCATGTACGGTTCGATGCTGAATCAGAAGCAACTCAACAGGTACCTCGATCTTCTAGCCAAGAATGGCCTGCTCGTGTACAACGCTGAAGGGAAGCTCTTCAAGACGACGGAGAAGGGGGTGCGCTACCTTTCGAAGTACGCCGAGTTGCTGAAGAACAGGAACACTCTCGATGCGCTGGAGAGGGAGATGGAAATGATTCTTCCCTACCAGACGGTCTCTCATACGTAGAATTCTGTCCGGAGTAGCATTGGTGAGCGCTATCTCCACCCTTTCCGTGTGGCGATTTCTGCTCCCGGAGGCGGGGTCCCGTACTACTTTTCTTCGAACCCGCCCGTCGGCTTGTCAGCCTTAACCTCTGGGATGTCCGTCATCGGCTCGGGCGGGGGCGTTGTCGCCATCGTATAGCCGATCCACGCAAGGATCCCGAGAAGGAGCGCCACCGCGAGGAACGCAGTAATCTCCAGGATGAAGAGGGGTGAGTAGTAGAGGAGGAATGCGTAGATCAGGATTCCAAGGACGCTGCCGGCGAAGATGCCTCCGCCCACAGTCCGATCGTTTGCCAAGGCCCTGCTTCACCGTCTCAAGTTGAGAATATAACGCTTATCCTCATCAGAGACGCTGAACTGCCGTCCGCCCCAGCCTGCTTTCGACATGATTAACGAGCTTCTTCGTCTTGACAACCGTATCCGGGTTGACCGAGATGGAGTCGATACCAAGGCTCACTAGGTACTCGGCGAGTTCTGGGTAGACTGAGGGGGCCTGTCCGCAGATTGAGATTGTCCTCCCGGCTCCGTGGGCGCCGTCTATCAGGAGCTTTATCGCGCGCTTCACCGCCTCGTCTCTCTCGTCGAAGTAGCCCAACCGTCCCAGCCTCCCGGAGTCCCTGTCTATCCCGAGTATCAGTTGGGTCAGGTCGTTAGACCCTATGCTCAGGCCGTCGCAGAGGCGAGAGAACTCGTCTGCGAGGAAGACCATCGATGGAACCTCCGCCATAAGCCAGACCTTGAATGTGTCGCCGCGCCTTAGCCCCTCATCCTCAATCACCCCCACGCACCTCTCAACCTCCCAGAGCGTTCTTACGAAGGGGAGCATCACCCAGACGTTCGTCAGACCCATCTCTTCTCTCACCTTCTTTATCGCCCTCACCTCCATCTTGAAGGCCTGAAGGTACTCGGGGGCGATGTACCTAGAGACGCCACGCCATCCTATCATGGGGTTGGATTCGGTCTCCTCGTACTTCTCGCCACCTTTCAGCTCCCTGTACTCGTTGGACTTGAAATCTGAGAACCTCACCACAACGGGCCTCGGCTCTATCTCCCTCGCGACAGTCGCGATCCCCTGCGCCAGCCTGTCTACGAACATCTTCTCCCTCCCGGTCTCGATCAGGTAGAGTGGATGCTCCCCGATGTAGCTGGCGATTATGAACTCCACCCTCATCAACCCGATTCCGTCGAAGGGGATCTGCGCGTAATCCTTGATCTTCTCGGGGACGCCGAGGTTCATGTAGACCTTCGTCTTGGTGAGGAGGTTTCGGGCCTCCTCAACCTCCTCCGCCGTACTCTTCGAGGGTGTGACGACCGTCACCCGCCCCTTGAAGACGTTTCCGCCAGACCCATCGACCGTGACGACCATCCCCTCCTTCAGAATCTTCGTCGCCTCGGAGGTCCCCACGACGCAGGGAACGCCCAGCTCCCTGCTGACGATTGCCGCGTGGCTTGTCATCCCACCCTCGTCGGTGATTATTCCGGCCGTCTTCACCATCGAGGGGACATAATCGGGTGTTGTCATCTTGGTGACGAGGATGTCACCCTTGCCGACCCTGCCCAGGTCTTTCATCCCGAGCACGAGCTTCACGGGACCCGTGCCGAGGCCCGGGGAGGCGCCGAGCCCCTTCGCGATGGGAGGCTCTTCGAAGACTTGCTCGACCCTCTCCTTCGCGAAGAAGGTGACTGCCCTCGTCTGGACTAGGAAGACCTCCCCCCTCTCTATCGTCCACTCGAAGTCCTGGGGGTACTCGTAGTGCTCCTCTAGGGCCCGCCCGATTCTCCACAGCTTCTTCAGCTCCTCCTCGGTCAGGCAGGGCTTCTCCCTAAGGGATTTCGAGACTTTTACGGTCACGAGACCAGACCCCGCTCTGCTCGTGGTCTTCATCGAGGTCTTGTGAGTAACTCGACTCTCGATTAATCTCCCGCTCTTCTTGTCGATGACGAATGTATCGGGGGTAGCCCTCCCCGACACAACATCCTCCCCCTGCCCGTACCCTCCCTCGATGACGATGACATCCCTGTTTCCTGTAAGGGGGTGGAGGGTGAAGCCGACCCCCGCCTTCTGGCTCGCGACCTGTCGTTGCACGACAACGGCCGTCGGGATCGAGTGAGACCCGAATCCCTTCTTCACCCTGTAGAAGGTTGCCCGTGCCGTGTAGACCGAGGCCCAGCATTTGCGAATCGCTGAGAGTATCGCCTTCTTCCCCCGCACGTTGAGGAGCGTGACCTGCTGCCCCGCGAAGCTGGCCTCTCGGAGGTCCTCCATCGTTGCCGAACTCCTGACAGCGACTGGGAGATTTCGAACGGAGGACCTTCTGCATAGTTCTTCGTAGGCGAGTCCCACAACCCGTGAAACCTCGCCTGGGAGGGCGGACGACTCAACGATCCGCCTGATCTGGGCAGCTCCCTTCCCCAGATTTTCGAAGTCGTCTACGTCTATTCTGGAGAGGATCCTCTCGATCTTCTCCTCGAGCCCGTGCGACTTCGAGAAGACCTCGTGGGCCTTCGTCGTAACCACGAAGGCGGGAGGCACGGGAAGGCGTGCGCGGAATATCTCCCCCAGGTTGGCCCCCTTTCCCCCCGCGAAGGCCGTGTCGTGTTTCCCAATCTCGTCTAGGAATCTGATATAATCGGAGTTCATCGGCAGCACCAGCGGATGATTCTCATCGACATTTAAGATTGCGACCGTCGATCGAGGTCCTCTAGTCCAGGATGAACCTGGCCAGCTCCGGCCTACCCCGCGTTGAGACGTAGACACCCTGGCAACCAGCCGCGCGCAGCCTATCGGCCACCCTCTTCGCCTCCCTGAGCAGCTCCGGTTCGCCTCCTTTCTCCGCAATCGCGCCGAGGTGGGGGGGGATATCCCAGCCAAACTTCTTGCGGCAGTACTCTATGTCATCTGAGCTCCTGAAGGGGAAGACGTTGAGGAGGACCCTGGAGTTCAGCCTTCGCCTCCTCAGCGTCCTCATGTGAGAGGGGAAGGTGTGGGAGACGTCGGCCGTCGGCGGCTGAGCGAGAAGGTACTCCGCCCCGGATTTCAACCTCGAGTGGGCGAGGCGCCTCCCTCGAGGGGCATCGAGCGTCGCCAGGTCTATGGGGGCGAAGAAAGTAGGTCGAACCCCCGCCCTCTCGAAGAGTGCTCCGGCCTCTCTCATCATCTCGCCCACCCCCGTATAGTCGTAGACGTTCTTCGCGCCGTCGTCCGCGTAGGTGTCACCCCAGACAAACATCAACGAGTCCAGCCCCAACGAGAGAGCGGTGAGGATCGCCGAGCGTATCGCGGGTCTGTTCGAGTCGCGCGCTGTTATGACAGGGACGGCCTCGATTCCCACCTCCTCCTGCACCATCGCGGCCGAGTAGATCGTCCCCAGCTTCAGCCTCGAAAGGTCTTTCACGTCAGCTACGAGTATCGCATCCGCGAGGTTCTGTATCTTCTTCACCCTCTCCAGAAAGTCGCGCGTCTTCTGGCGGAGCCCGATCAGAGGCTCCCTATCCCTCTCTGCGGTGAAATTCGGGGGAAAGACCTCCACGATTCGAAGGAAGTCCCTCCTCTCGAGTTTCTGCCGAAGCTTCAAACACTCTACCATCTCTGCCTGTACAACAGGTGAGGTGACTGCAGGGACTCCTCGGCCCTTCCGAGCTCCAGGGTGATGTAGGCCATGTGCCTTCTGCTTATGCCCAGCGTGTCGGCCTCTTCGTTGATTGACTGAAGGATCTTCTCAGCCTGCCTCGATTTGTACCTCTTGAGCACTTTGTGTTCGTAGGTGTAGAATGTCGCCACAATCTCTCTGGTCTCCCTCCTGACAGAGACCAGGAAGTATCCCCTTCTGTCGTACTCCTTCTTTTGGAGCTGGTGAGGCCTCGCCTCCTCCGCCTCCCCAAAGTAGGCGTCGTCTCTCGCGAGCGTGAGGTTGGCGTTCTTGGCGTAGGCCACCTCCCTGTCCAGACTCCGCTGCCCGCAGTGTGGGTGGACGAAGCTGACCCTCTCTTCACCGAGTGCCTTCCTCGCCCGCTCGATTACGCCCCTGACCTCCTCAACGTCCTCGATTCGTGGGCTCTGTGCGTCGAGGGCGCCAACTCCGATCCGCTGGTCGTAATTCCCTTTGGCCACCTCTTCGAGGAGGCGAGGGTAGTGGTAAAAGTCGAGGGAGAGCACGTCGACCTTGGCCTTCGTGAGGAGGCGAAAGAGCCTCGTCGTGTCACCGCAGGCGTGCAGAACCAGCGGGAGTTTGGCAACCCCGGCGATCTCCTCGTACAGGTCGAGAATGTAATCCGGGGTGGAAGACTCTGAGGAGATGCTCGGCGAGTCGAGTTGCAGCATCGAGACCAAGTTGCCTCTCTGCAGGTCCTCTATCTCCGGCAGGATGATCTCCCTGTTTATCGCGCGCGCGAACTCTCGGGTGTCTCTATAGGCCCCGGTCGTCACCTTCGCGAACTTGGCGAGGGTGTACGCATCGGTTATCGGCTCCTTGAGCTCGAACTGCTCGGGGAGGATCTCCCTCGCGTGTCTCACATCGTTGAGCCTAATGCTAGAGATTCTCTTGATCTTCTCCGAGACGAACGCCTCCGCCCCTTTCCATCCCACTCCCCTGACGAACTTCGGGTCGAGGAAGATGGAGTAGAGGTCTCCCCTGGTCTGGCCTGTCGAGACGACCTCGATTCCCGAGGCGGTGAAGTCTCGTATCGCCTCCTCCAGGCTCCATATGTAAGGGTCGACGAGTTCGTCTGTGACTCCGTGCTCCTGCATCTTCTGGTAGTAATCAACGTCTTCGTCGAGCGGGAAGGCGGGATAGCTCCCGATCGTCGTAGTCCTGGGTATCAATTGCCGGCTAACGCCTCGCGGGCCTCTTCGGCACCCGCGGCGACGAGGCCTAGCATCGCGTAGGCAACCTCAGGGCTCCGCGTCCTCAGTCCGCAGTCGGGGTTGACGAAGATTTTCTCCGGCGGAAGGTCAGTGACCTTCTGAGCGTAAAGAATTCTGTCCCTCACGGCGGCGAGGGTCGGGAGTCTGTCCGTGTGCACATGGACGACGCCAACGCCAAGCTCCTTTTCGTATCCGTAGTCCCTGAAGAGCTTCAGGTCCTCGTAGCCTACCCTCCTTCCGTCGTCGACCCCGACTGCGTAACCATCCCTGTTGGCGTACTCGAACGAGAACCTGCTGCAGTTCTTCGCCTCGAGAAGGTGAGGAAAGAGAATCCCGTAACCGTACTTGGGAGGAAAGCAGCTGTGAAGGCTGAAGGTTCCATCGAGACCCCTTGTCGTTTCGTTGAACGACTCGGCGACGAGCTTGGCGTCTTCGACTGTCTGGTACTGGGTCGCGGCAGGGCTGTCAAGCTGTATTTCTCGCGCACCGCGCCGGATGAGGTCTCTGACTACCCGGCGAATCACGCCGGCCAACTCTAGGGTCATCTCCCTCCTCGCGCTGAACCTCTTCGCCGCCGGGGGGAGAGACCTCCTACCCCACTTCCGTGTGTAGTAGTAGTGGTCAGACCAGGCGACGATCGTGATCGCGTCTGTCACGGGGATTTTTGGCCTTCTGCGGGCGTGGCTCTTCGTGTAGAGGAACTCGTCGAGGTGGTAGTCTCTCAGGTAGGCTGGCTTCCGCCTTACGGACGCCTCGCGCCAGTACTTGTTGTCAAAGCTCCTGACTCTGCCGAGAAACTCGAATCCCTCAATGTTGGAGACGGGGGTTTCGTACATCTCGGTGCGGGCCTGCTCTCCGCTCCAGACCAGGTCCAGCCCAGGCTCTCGTAGGTGCTCCCCGGCTTTCTCCTGCATCGCTATCGCATACAGCATCGAGAACTCGACGATCCTCCTTCTCTCCTCGTCCGTGAAGCCACTGCGCTTCTTGAGTAGGCGGAGGAGCGACTCGAGATTCTTCACGCCAAGCCTCCTCCCCCAAGCTCGCGCCACCGCGATGTCTCCCTCCTCGAGGGGCTGCTGTCTGAACGGCTTCGTCCTCCACGAAAATTTTGGTAAGCTCCCGATCTCCTGAGTGGGGAAGGCCTTGTGGTCGGTCACTTACCAATCAACCTCAGTCTGGCTGCGGCGAGGTTTCTTACCTTCGCGTCCGCAACACTTCTCGGGACGTACTGCAGGTCACATGACGGTGCGAGCGTTATCCTTCTGAACCTCTCACCGAGCCCACCCATTCTGAGCGCGAGCTCCCCCGCGCTCTCGACGTAGCTGCTCCTCGCGTCGGCCACCCCCGCTATCAATCCCTCTCCTGACCCCAGCGAAGCGGGGTCTGTCTCGGTGAAGTCGAATCCAATGTCGTCGGTAGGGATGAGGTCGAAGAGTGCCGGGAGGTATGGTGCGGCATCGCCGAAGAACGTGTGGTACCCCGACCTGACCTTGACCCCCTTCAGGACCGTTCTGAGGCCCTCTCCCGCCTGTTCGAGCTCCGTCCTCGGTAGCGGCTTCCCTCTGAAGCGCGCGACGACGCCCGGCGCGGAGAACTGCACGTATCCTATCCCCATCCTGGAGAGGTGTTCGACCTCGGGTCTTAAGACGTTGTCGCAGTAGGCGAAGATGAGCCCCTCCCTACTCGTGTAATGTGAGTTTTCCGCCAGCTCGACGAAGGTCAGAGGGTCGGGAAGGATCACCTTCGTTATCGCTTCGGACTTCACGAGACTAGGGTCGAGGGTGCGCGAAACCGCGCTCCCGTCGCTCAATAGCTCTCCGGCAACCACGGGGGTGAAGTAGAAGGTGTTTGTGTTGAACCACCGGACCATCGCCCCCTTCTTGACTCCCTTCACACTCGTCGTGAACGGCCTGAGGATGTCCTGCCAGTGCATGGTGAGGAGCCCGTCGGAGACGAAATCGAAGCTTAGGGACTGCTGCAGGTCGACGAGGCGAAGTGTGTCATCGCTGAACCTCTTCGAAAGCTCTTCTCGGCTTATCCTGGCACGCTCCCAATCCTGAGTCGCCTGGATCGTCTCTTCACTTCGTGAGTGGATTCCGGTAAGCGCGATGAGGAACTCGGCTATTCGTGATCACCGGGTAGCGGGGGCGGTCAAAGAAAGACACCTCGAAAACTTCTGACTACTCAATTTAAGGATGACAGTCGAGCTTGCCGTCCAGCCTGGAGACGGGGAGCGTCGGCGAACGACTGCCTGCGGCTACTTCTTTCGACTCTTTGCTACAAGCAGCGGGACTACAACCGGGGCAGGCTCGCTCGTTTCGAGCGCCACTTCTTCGAATTCCTCTTCATAGCAATCGCACATACTATCACGGACGTGCCTGCGGTTCATAAGCATTCCGTTTAGGCCGAAAATGAGCGAGCACCTTTCGAGCCCAGTATCAGCGCGTGGCTACCCCGTGGATTCCATGTGACGCAGGAGATGTTGTAGTCTGGTTCTCGGTGGATGACGGAAGGCTTGGCTCCGTCATAGCTCAGGACCATCCCCGTCTCTCCTCTGTTCACGCCTCCGGTTACGATGAGGCCGTACCTTCCGGAGGGGTGCCAGGCGAAGCCCGTCGGGAGGAGATTCTCCTCCTTCCAATCGGAGGCAGTTACGGACTTGCCGTCGAAGAAGTAGAGTTCGGACGTGAGCCAAGTCTGGTCGTATCCGACTATGATGCACTTGCTTCCGTCCGGCTTCCAGCTCACGCAGGTCAGGTCCTTGGGCGTCTCGGGGGAGGTCTGGCGAATTTGGGTGAGGAAGAAGGAGTTAGTATCGAACCTGTAGAACCCCGGGGCGGGCACGAGCCCGGCGAGGGTGGCCTTCACCGAGTTTCCCACGACCAGGGCGTAGTCCTCCTTGGGATGCCACGCTGCCGACCGAAGATTGTTCCCTACCCCGTAGACTCGCTTGAGTCCCCTGGACGCCAGGAAGTAAGCCGCCCCCTCGTTTCCCACGATTAGGGCCCCGCTGCCGTCAGGCTTCCAGGCCACCCTTCTCAGGTTTGAGGACGTCGCGCTCTCGAGGCGCCTCAGGAGGTCGGAGAGGAGCAGAATAGTTCCCCCATTGCCCACCATAACGGCGAGCCTACCGTCGGGAGAGAATTCCACACCCCTCAGGTTGGCCTTGACTGGCGATGAGACGTTCCTGACACCCTTCTTGTCCACGGAGTATGCCAAGATCGTCCCGTTGTTCCCCACGATGAGAGCCTCGCTTCCGTCAGGCCGCCAGGATGCCCATCTCAGAGCTCCCTCCGACTCAACGACCTGAGACGAGACCTCCGACCCGTCGTAGAGAAGAACCTTGTTACGAAGCATCCATGCGCCAGCTTGACGACTGGGGCTATAAGTATGGTTTACTACAAGTGGGCGTTCCATGGGGGCTTATTAGGGGGAATGATATGAGGTGTTGACGTGAGCAGCACAAGCAGCGGCAGCGTAACTCACTTCGAAATTCCTGCAGACAACCTCAAACGCGCGCAAGCCTTCTACAACAAGGCATTCGGCTGGCAGCTGAACCAATTCCCCGGCACGGAGTACTTCCTGGCCGGAACCACACCCTCAGACAAGAACGGCCAACCCACCACGCCCGGCGCCATAAACGGTGGTCTGGGCAAGCGGCAAGGACCGCTCAAGTCGGTGACGGTTACCGTCAGAGTGGCCGACATCGAGAAGTCACTGGAAACCATCAAGAAGCTGGGCGGAAGCGTCGTAGCGAAGAAAACCCCAATGGCCGACTTAGGGTTCACGGCATACTTCAAGGACTCAGAAGGGAATACCGTAGGGCTCTGGCAAGACGCGCAGCAGAGATAAGGTCGTGCAGGTTGAAAAGCGGCGGAACGCCAGGTGGCGTCCGCCTCACTTCGTTTTTCGAGCTCAAAGCAAGGTTATCCACGGATAAGCTGAATCACACCCCGCCGCGGGCGCACCTGAACGGCTCTCGGGACAATCTCCGGGGTCGTCGCCCTCCTCTTCATCCCCGCGGTCATCGTCGGCTCCCCGCTCGCCGGCCTCTTCAACATCGGAGGCTTCGCCTTTCTCGTCCTCTGGAGCCTAGCCACCGGCTATAGGCTCTGGAGCCTGAGTCCAGAGTCCGACAAGTGCCGAGGGTCAAGGCCTGTCAGTTCGCGAAGGAAGTCTGCCTGCCCCCCCGGCTCGCAACTCGAAGAGCAAACTCACGAAGCGGACAACACCACCCTTTTATGGAAACTTCAGCCTCTCGGAGAAGATGGCTCAGACCCCGCCCGATTGGTTTCGGGGAGCGGAGATCATATTCGGGCTCGTCTCCGTTCTGATTTCGATGGTGATAATCCTCAACCCTGGTTACGGGAACGGGACGCTCGTCCTGCTTCTCTCTCTGGGCCTCTTCTTCAACGCGGTGAGGATGATATCATCAGGGGGTGTGGGGCATCTCTCTCGGAGCTTCAGAGGCATGGGCCTCATAGGGGGAGCACTCGTTGTAGCGATTGTCGCACTTGGTTTCTTCTCTCCGGGACTCGGAATTTCGACCCTGATCTCTCTTCTCGCCTCCGGCCTTATCGTCCAGGGCGCTGCTCGACTCGCGAATGTAGCTCACGCCGGGCATCCTCGCTGGCTAAGGGTCTCGGCGCTCACGGTGGGGTCCCTCACGGTGGTTCTGGCCAGCGTAACACTCCTCGAACCGAATCTGGCCTTGGTTTCGTTGGTGGCCCTCTTAACGATCGTCCTTCTCATCAACGGCTTCGAGAGCATCGTCTCAGGGGTGAGACCGAGCAGCAGGAAGCAGCTGACGCTGCTGAAGCTCATAGTATTCGCCATCTTTTACGGGTTCGTGAACATTAACTGGATCGACCTCTTCGCCACGAGTGCACCAGGCTACCACATCTGGCTAATCCTCACCTACATGGCACCCTTCGGGGTTCTGCTCGTCTTCCAGGGACTCAAAGATTGGCAGTTGGCGCTCAGTCTGGGACTGCTCGTCTCTCTCCTCAACGATGTGGGCTACTATTTCACCGGTGACCTTCTCTTCGGCTTCCATGTCCCGCTTGTTCCGTGGCTTGCTGGGCAGCTGGGCTTTCTGGGGAACACGGTCCTCTTCGTCTTCCAGGGATGGCTCTTCGCCTTTCCCGTCACCTCAACCCTGATGGGCCTTTCGATTTACTCGAGAATAGCGGTGGTCACGGCTGTCCTCTTCCACTGGTGGAGATACCCGTCTGAGCTTGTAGCGTAGGCGGAATTCGGCTACCCTCTCTGTCCGCAGACGCAGGACAAGCATGACAAAAGATGCGGAGCTAAGCGCCCTCGCCGAAGCGAGATGACGTGAAGGGCAGGGAGGGGCAGTATTGGGGTGGTGGAGTCTCGAAGAACTTATTATTCCCGACCCCCTCCTGAGATTCGTGTCTGATGAGAACCGGCGCCCCGGCAATCTGAAGACGTTGATAGCGAGTTGTTTCAAGGCTTGGGACACAATGAATCCCGAGAATGCCGCCCAATTTTACGCCAAGGACCCGGAGCTCGTCTTCTTCGATCTCGGCCATCTGAAGTTCGAGGGCTCGAGTGAGTTCAGTGAGGGCGCGAAGAAGACCTTCGACAGCATGCTGAGCAGGAATCTGGAGATGCGGGACGACTTCAGGGCGACGAGGAGGGGGAACGTCGCGTGGTTGACGGTTAGCTTTCGTCTCTCGGGGAGATTGAAGAATGGAAAAAGACTCGGAACGGACGGCAGGATACACGGCGATTCTCGAGAAGATTGGAGACAGGTGGTTGATCGTTCACGACCACTGGTCCGCGCCCCTCTCATAGTCTGCAACTCACGAACGGTCGCGAAGTGGCGCTGTAGGGAGCCACACCGGAAACGTACCAAACGACACACGCGACGCAGCGCCCCGCGTTGTGTCGCGTCGTGTCGTGAAGACCTCATCACCCGATCAGTGGGCCTCTTCGATCTTCTTCTTGGCTTTCCGGCTCAGCTCTTCCAGCTCCAGGATTTGGTTCTGAAGCTCCTTCTTCCGCGATTCCAGCTCGGAGACTCCCTTTAGGGCCGTCATCGTCTTGACCGCACTGCAGAAAAAGAGCAGCTGCTCAGCGTCATCAAACTCGAAGTAGACCATGATCTGCCTCCCGCCACCCTCCTTTATGGCGTAGGCTATCTTCGCGAGGTCGCCTATCTCTCCTATCCTGACGCCGACTTCCCTGAATCCTATTTGCAGCATCCCCGATCACGGTGCGTGCTTTGTTACGTAGCGACCGGCCAGCTTGAAGGATATCTTGTCTGCGTAGATCTCTTTGGTGATGTCGCGGGCCACTGCGTCTGCACATTCGGAGTTCTCCACAAGGGATTTGCAGGGCTTGAAAACCGGTTCGTCCACCTCTTTCAGCACTAGGCTCATTTCTATTTTCTCACCTCCATTGCCTCTTCGACTGATCTTGAAATATGGTGGGCCCAGCTCCAGTGTCGCTTGCCGAGCCAACCGAACAGAAGAAAACCGGCAAGATAGGCCGGGGGACCAGCGGCCAGGTTGAGCACCGGGTTCGAATTGACTGCGTTCACGAGGTAGAAAGACCCTTCCATCGCGAGACGCACGAGCCTACTCGATGCCATCACTTTCCCTCATCGGGATTCAGAAGTCGCGCGCCCCTTATCTTGCTTAGGATTCTTTCTACCAGAAAGTCAATTAGAACATCTAGAACAATCTACTGCTCAATGGCACTAGAGTCAAGGACTCGTCCTAGCGCGAGATGTACCCAGCGAGGGACTCCTTCTTGTTCATCCTTGTATTTCT
>WNFB01003305.1_pt1 | contig 14206 bp, 11 predicted proteins | sample 5400501 | NCBI WGS metagenome assembly WNFB01 (sample SAMN13153341, study PRJNA577476) | soil metagenome | isolation source: 200 cm saprolite under Douglas fir tree site 2 hole 1 | place: USA:California | collected 2015-04-18
CCTATCTGGACTATGGATAGAGGTAGACGGGCAGGACGTAATGATCGATGTTCAGAACCAAAGTACGACAACTTTCATAACTGCTTGTAATGCCTGCTGTGGATCGGTGCCGACTATTGTTGCATCTAATTGGAACGGGAATACTCCCGACTTCGCCCCCCTTGCGTTAAATAGCCTTTGTATCTATAGATTCGATGACGGGAGTGCGGGCGCACATAATGCTTTCGCGGCGGATTACGTCGGAAAATATATTGGCGTAGCTCAACTAAGAAGTAACTTTAGTAACACAAGTCACTATTCAATAACCACATACTATACCTATACTCAATTTCAAGGTATTATTATAGGTTCAGATGTCGTATACTTAGGCGTTTGTGGATCTTGATAAAATGGGTTAGTAAATATATCCCCTGTGGTAAAAAGCAGGTAAAAGCCACTCAACAGGGTGGCTTTTTTAGTATATTTATACCAATATGAGAAAAACAATAGATTTAACTGGACAAAAAATAGGCAGGTTAACCGTTGTATCAAAAGTTGGAAAAATAGGCTTAGGTAGAACAAAATGGCTTTGTAGGTGTGATTGTGGTAAGGAGAAGGTCATTTTCGCAGTAAACTTAATTCACCATAGAACATTTTCATGTGGTTGTCTTCATTCTGAGAATCAAAAATATATATTTACTACGCACGGACATAGTGGTAACGGGATGATATCTAAGGAATATCTAGCATGGCGAAGCATAAAAGATAGGTGTTATAATATAAATAACCCGCAGTATAAAGATTGGGGAGGCAGAGGAATAAGGGTGTGCAGTCGTTGGTTAGAATCATTTCAAAATTTTTTTGACGACATGGGGTTAAAGCCAACTCCAAAGCACAGTATAGATCGATGGCCTAACAATGACGGAAATTATGAACCCGGTAATTGTAGATGGGCGACTATTCCAGAACAAAACAGAGGTAGAAGGAGTAATAAATGGATAGAATTTAATGGTAAAAGATTAGTTCAAAAAGACTGGTCTATTCTTATAGGAGTTTCCGAACATACTATAAGTAGATTTATTAAAAAGGGTAAATCAATAGGAGATATAATACAGCATTTCGGTAACAAGAAAATTTTAAATTAATGCCGCAGGTACAAATAAATTCTGTCAATATTGATACGTTCATATTCAACGCTACGTTCAATTTGTACCAACGAACGGTAACCCTAGACGCAACTCCATCAATATACAATGGCGGAGGTATAGCCAACATATTAGGCATTGCATTCTCTTTGGTTGACGGCGATGGGGTGGAATTAGCTACGATTGATTTCACTAATCCACAACTACCGACTCCTGTCACTAATTCCATTTATACACTCGATCTTACTTTAGTAAATTTTGCATTCCTTTTTCAATCCTATAAAATAATCGGAGCGATTAAGGACGCCGGGGGGGCAATATATGAAACTACAGAAGTCTTTAAGAAGGTATGCCAACCCGTTAATCTTACAGAGAGTGGATATGTACCGGGTCTTTTCCAAATCACACCTGATTGTGTTAACAATACATTAACCATTAAGGAACTTTCAGTACTGGTTTATAATAATGAAATTCCTTTATCCGTAACCAAGACGGGCACGCTCTCATACCCCACCGGTACAATATCGGCCATCTCATTTTCAAATACCCCTTTCTCAAACAATGTTATTTATACCGGTCAATACCGTATCAATTGTACGACTGTAGGGACATATGATTTAGGAGATGGCGTTTATGTGGCCGTGACCTATTTGACAAATAACCAATTCGACGTTACGTGTAATAACAGGATGGCCGACTTAATGTGCTGTCTTGTTTCCATAGAGCAAATAGCTACCAAAAACTGTAATACCGCAGTAGGGCAACACGCGAAACAACAATTGGATGAAATAACCCCCGCCTTCTTAATCGGGTTAACAAAAGAAATAAATGGACAAGACGCTTCGATGGAAGCCATGTTTATAAAAAAGGCGTTGAATTGCAACTGCGGAACAGCATCTTTGGGACAAAACGAAATATCCCCGGTCAACCCGTCCGTTTACGATTTGGTTATTCAGGGAGTAGGCGGAACTTCTGTACCATCAGCCACCGTAACTGGCAGCACCAAGACCTATAATATTGCGTCAAATGTCTACCAAGTTGTAAAAGGCGACACGGGCGATCTGGCGTGGTCAATCGTTTTGGATACCAGCGTATCTCTTACGGTAAAATACAAAATCACTTTCAATTATGATACGATGGCCGGGTATATCCTAACGGCCATCGGGAATGACCCTACCCTGCTCAACCAGCTTAATTCACTGGTTAATGCCGTTGCCAACGTAAGTATGGTAGGCCTAAACGGGTCTTGCGTTATAGACATGACAAAGGCGGATTACGTGCTTACTCAAAATGTCAATAACTCTACCTTCATAATAAGCGTAACGATCAATGGGATCGTTCATGCCGCCCCGTCCAACCTTTTTGGAACGGACTTTATCGGCATAGCCAACTGGTTAAATAGCCTTTCATTAGGGACGTTCACCGTTCAGGTTACCAGTGGAGTATTGCTTATACAATCCCTGCAAAATACGAATGTCATAGCCACCATGACATTCACAACGCCCGACCTTACCGTACCCTTCCAAGCAACCAATAAAACCCTTTTACAGGTACTTCAGGCTATTATCGACTACCTGTGTGGTATGACTTCCCTGCAAGTGGCTTTGGGCAACAACCTTTCCTTATGCTTATTTGATTACAATGGGACACCCATTGCATACAGTTATTCCGGCACGACCAATTCCCAAGCCGATTATAACTTAGGAATAAGCCAAGCCATATGCAATATCGTGGCCCGGATGAATTCCCTTACCGGGATTACCTGTGCCGCCCTTCGCGCCGCCTTCCCGGATAGCCCTAGCGCCTCGTTTGGGGCCGCTGGCAGGCTCTACGGAACGGACGGGGTAAACTGTATAGGGTATAATGACAAGCAACTGGCGGCGGCGGTAATCGCTGCTATCAACAAGTATAGTGACACAAAGGCCGATTTCTGTTCAATTAGCTGCACAACTCCCGGCACTTGCCCCGATGTTGCCAATATTAATCTGGCAATGGTGGGTAGTTCTATCGGAATTTATGGCCTAACATGGAGCGTCACCCCGCTGGCATCTCAAACAGTAACCGTATTATATCGGGTGCATGGAACAGGAGGATATACCACGTCAACGAATGCCTTAGTTATATTACCCAACGGAAATATTAGTGGAACTACACCTTTCTTAATTCCGGGAGCTATCGCAGGAACTACCTATGACGTACTTATCGTAAATAATTGTGGTGGTGCAGGATTCGTTAAGCAAATAACCGTTCCGACAAGTACTGTTTACTCTGGTTCATTCCTATTGGATAACATAATCTATAATATCTGTGGTGAATCTCCTGTTACACTTTACTCAAGCGCGCCATTCGCCACAGGTGTAATCATGTACACCGATATAGGATTAACCGTTCCTGTAACTGGGTTTACATTTATCACATCCAATGCAGGGGGCGATATATTCCAAATAAATACATCAACAGGTCTTGTGGGGGCTGACACTTTCACCGCTTGTAATACAGGAACAGGAGGCAGTTATCGACTAGGGAATGATACATCAACCATTTGTGCTACTTCTCCTGTAACCTTATATACCAATGGAGCCTTTACTGTGGGCGGAACGATTTATAACGATAGTGCATTGACCAGCCCCGTTACCGGGTCGTCTTTCATAGTAAATAATGTAAACAACACTATATACAATCTGAATACTAGCACGGGTGTGATAGGTTCGTCAACAGGTCTCCTGTGCGCAGGCAACGCACAATTAGAAGTAAACAACTCGTCTACTGACTTAGTGATAACTGGTGTAACTGTTAATGGAGTAGCGGTATTTTCTAATCCCGGTGACTTCCCGGTAAATCCCGGAACGGATATAATATTTTCTACCAGCCAATTGGGCACACATAATGTAGTGGTATCCTTAACCCATACAACACTAGGACAATCAGTAGAAGTGTCTGGTAGTGATCATGTTGTAGTAGGATGCCAAGACATTAGCAGCGATGGTAACTTTACTTTCTTTGGGGTATTAGTAAACACTAGCAGCCCGGTTGAAGTAATTGTAAATTCTGTACCTTGTTAAAAATCAATGAATGGCTTCAGACAATAAATCGTCATTGGATAACATGTTACAGGCTGTTCTTTCAGTTGCGAATCAAGAACAGTCGATGTTTTATAGCCCTCGTATTTATTCGGATCAATATAACGTAGTCACGTCTTTATTGCTTTCGGAATTAGTTAAAAACTTCCCTAAAAATCCGATGTTAATTGACCTTTTAGATCCATTTGTTGAGGTCAAACAAATACCAGCTACTAATGGGTTCATTCAATTACCGGACAATTACAGAGATATTCTTGGAAGCCCGGTTGTATTTGCTAACCCCGATAATAATGGTGAATGTGGAAGTCCAGAACCTTTAACCGCCCAGAATTTCAGAACAGGAATATTGAAGGCCGGCTGTAAGCTAAATCCTATTGTTATAACAAGTCAAAGTGAATTCGCATATTTAACAAGGTCTACGTATAATGCACCAAATTATGAAAACCCAATAGGATTCTTTTCTGGTAAAAAACAGATCAAGGTCTGTCCGTATGACGTAACGAAGGTTGGTGTAATGTTTGCCAGAAATGAAAAGGTAGTCAGGTACGGATACATACAAAACCCCGACGATACCTTCTTTTTCGATCCGGCAACGAGTATTGAAAGTGAGTGGGGCAGCAATAGTTTCACGCCAATTTTCAATTCCTTAGTGGCTTTGTATGGGGCATGGAGCCGTGATCCAGATATTACAAACTGGGCAAGCGTACTTAAAAATGGTATATTGTGACGTTAAAATTTAGTATATTTATAAAGACAATTTCTTTTGGAGGTAGTAGCCGAAAAGTGATTGATCATTCACTCCTAAAATGGTTTCAGTAGCTACTACCTACTGAGGCCATTTTATTTTATATGAGTAAGAAAATAGACATAATTGGGAAGAAGTTTTTCAGGCTATTAGTTGAATCGGTTGAAAGTAAAAACAAGCATGGGCAATATGTATATCTATGTTTATGTGATTGTGCTTCTAGGGTGAAAGTTGTTGGTATGGATTTAAAGTCGGGTCATACTAAGTCGTGTGGATGTTTTAAGAAGGAAAGAGTTAAGGAAATAAGTAAAACCCATGGCAAAACAAGAAGTAAAGAGTATCGGTCGTGGGATGCTATGAAACAAAGATGTACTAATATAAAAAATAATAGGTACAAAAACTATGGAGGCAGAGGAATAAAGATTTGTGACCGATGGCTAGGGAGTTTTGAAAATTTCTTTGAAGATATGGGGGCAAAGCCAAGTCCTAAGCATAGTATTGATAGGTTTCCCAATATAAATGGTAATTATGAGCCGGGAAATGTAAGATGGGGAACAGAAGAACAACAGCAAAGAGGCACTACATATAATATATGGTTTGAGTATAATGGTGAAAAGATGATTCAACGAGACTGGGAGCGGAAATGGGGAGTAAAAAACAGTACTATATATAATTTTATAAAAAGAGGTAGAACATTTGAATGGATATACCATCATTTTAATGATAAATAATGATAATATATTACCGACTAACCCAAGACCATAAAGGGCAATGCGAAGGAATTTGTATATTAGAGTACCGGTATAAAGGACTGTTCTATGCCGATAGGTGCCTATGGGAGGCAATTCAGGATTTTGAACTGAAGGACATGATAAAATACGATGACGAAAAGTATTGTATGACACACGATATTGAATGTCTTTTGTTTTATACAGAACACGAACTTGATAAATTTTTGAATAAGGAATATGAATCAAAACTTATTAAATGATGTTCTTTACTTAGTAGGGTTCTGTTTATTTGTGGTGTTACAGAGTTTAGCGATAAATGGGATACACTATGCACTACAAGGCGGTTGTATTAATGACTTTAATAAAGGAAAGGTATGTAAGGGGAATATGTTGTATATGATTTGGCCTACCTTTTTTGAAAGGAATAGAAGTAAATGGTGGTCTTCCGCAGCCTATTCCTGCATAAAATGTATGAGTTCGTGCTGGGGTGCTATTACGTTCTGGCCCGTGGTAGTTTATTTGTTTGGGTTTCATTGGGTGCAGGTGGGGGTATTTTTATTTGATGTGCCTATTCTTTGTTCCTTAAATTTTTATATATATAAGAGGTTATGATATTAAAAACATTAGGGGAAATAACATGGCGCTTTTATAATGAGGGAAGATCAAGCGCAACAAACCAAACTCTTAAAGAGCTGGATATATTACAATATTGCCGTATTGCATTTGCTAATATTGTCAGGCAATTGTATTATGCTAATAAAAAAATGAATGACGGGGATGAGTATTATTTTTCTTCGCCGGTTTTGGATATTAAAACATTTGACCTTTCAGATCCCAATGGAGTAGGTATGCGCCGAGCAGATATGAGTGAATTTGACTTATACCGGTTGCCTAAAAACTCCCATATACCCAATGTATATCCAGTTGGGCAAGCCTGCGGGACGGAAGATGTAGGACAGATAACGCAGGTACAACCGGGGGAAGAAAACTTTTATTTAGGCCCGGAATATGAGGCGTTTATGTTCTATGTGGTAAAGGGCCGGGGAATTAATACCTATCATGTGCCCCCCTGCATAAAAAAGGTTGACGTAGAGGCAACTTACGACAATGATAAGGTAGACGTTTCGGACGATATAGCATTCGATGTGGCAAACCAAGTTTTGGGAGTAGCTTTACGGATACCGGGATTTTTGGGTAAGGATACGGACAATCCGTATTTGCCACCACAATCAATACAATTAAAAAGAGCTTTACAACAACAACCTGATTCAACAGTATAATGCCTAGATTCATACCAAATGACGAAATTATAAGGGATTTATGCTTGCGTAATGAAGACACGCTCCAACGCAAGAAGGGTCTTTATCTGAACTGCTCTAAGGACGTTTTCTTAGACTTGAATATGACCACTATAAAGGTGGCTCAACGGAAAGTTTATCATATTAACAAGCGTCTAAACTCTATCGAATTTGATTGCGATTTTTTACAGTTAAGCTCTGTCAATATCATTGATCGTCATGGGTGCTTTATCCCGGTGTTCAAAAACGACTCCCTGCATGGTAAAATGATAGATGTAGGGGCAGCTAAGGATTGCGCCTGCGAGTTTAAATGTGGGTATAAACTATGCAATACCGTAAAAGGATACGAAGCCGTTGTTTCGGTCAAGTCAGATAAAATGCCCAACGGTGACCCGATAAGTTTTAATTGTGTGGATAGAAAGTCAATCGATCCAAACGGTTTCTTTTATTCCGAAACACAATATCCATTACGGGTTTACGATAACGGGGTTTGGACAAACACCGTACTGCATACAGAAAGCATCAAGCTATGTTCGGTAGAGGTAGACAAAAATGGATGTATCTGCGATACGGAAGAAAACGTTAACCGGTTATGTAATGCCTGCGGAATTGAAGTTGGGGGAATACTCGTAGGTGGGGATGCTAATTCATTTCATAATGATCCAAAAGTAGATACATGGATTTATCATTGTAACTCAAAATTCGACTGGTTTAGTACGCAATGCGGATCGCATGGGTTTGGGCAGCACAAACGACATAATTTCAACAATGTTTATAATGTTGATGAATCTGGCAACCGGCTGATATTCCCTCCTAATTTTGGACACGATAGGGTGATGGTAAGATCGTACCATGACATAAGCCTTAAAAATATTCAAGTCCCTTTTATAGCAAAGGAATGCTATATGACCGGGTTGCAGTACTTTGCCAATACCAACAACGATAAAAAACAACAGTTAGCAAATGTATACGAGGTGAAATATTCAAAACAGAAATTCGCCCTATTGCTAGAACTGAATAAATACCGAATTGAAGAAATGAGAATGATGCTTACACCCCCAGTTCGAGTACCCTCATATATTGCCCATAGATATGATCGTAATTAGGGTGTTTGGTAAACCAATAAAATAAGATGCCCCAAAAGCAGGAAGAAATACTACCCATTTTTTTGAACGCCGATAATTCAGTCGAATCGCTAAAAAATAACGAGGGACTTTTTATTAAAGGAGTGGGATATGATATTGGCCCCAACCCCGTGCAAGGCATAGGAAGCAACAATCCAACTGGCGAGGGGCAAAACCTACTCAAATTAACTCCCACACGGTCTAATGTTCCTGTTCTTAATGTAGAACTTCCAGAAGGATATAATAAGTGTGTGGGAAACTTTGAAAGCGTTACCACACAAGACGCCTTTCACCTTAATTTCAATTCTAATGGTAATCACGGTATTTACATCTTATCGGGGAATACCGGTATCTGGCAAACCGTTGTCATAGACCCAGAATTACATTTCTCCAATGAACAGGAAGCCTTTGTAGCCGACCACCGATACCGGTTACGGTTCACCACGGACGCACAAGGGAATATTATTGAAAAGTATTTAGTATTTACCGATGGGAAAAATTGGCAAAAGTATATCAGTGTTGTATCTGCTATTAAAACTAATGGCTTTGATGCAGGTTTATACCCGTATTGGAAGCTAATGCCGCCGCATTTTGACCGAAGGGAATTGTTTGAATGGCCTGTACGTCCCCCGATGTATAAGCCGATAGCTGCCCTTTTACCCAATACGCCTACCGACCTGAATAAAAACAACCGGTTACTAGATACGGCATTTCAATTCGCGTATGGGTTCCAAAATACAGATGGTAGAGGATTTGTCCTTTCTCCGTATTCCCTACCTATTTATGTAAAGACAGAGGACTACTTATCTAATCCCGACAACCTGCCTAAAAATATTAACCTGCAATTATATGCAGGGTCGTGCATGACCGAGAAGATACGTATTTATGTACGCCAGTGTCAACGGCAATTAACCAGTATTACCGATCTACAAAATTGGGGGGATTGGTTTTTATACGATACGATCAATAAGTTTACCGATTGTGGCGTTAATGCCCCTGAAGTGATAGGGAATAATTATTGGCTACGCACCCAGCCGTGGGTATCGTTTACTTATGATCCTATCCAAAACACCTTACAGTACGTATTTGATAATTCAAAACAAGGACAGATAATAGCACAGGAAGATGCCTTGATGATCCAAAACTCCATGCCTCAATTGAGCCGGGGGTTAACGGATTTGAACAATGCCATGCTTTTGGCGAATAACAGGTACGACTATGATAATTTCCCTTGCGATGTAATCAACAAGTTGGATGTATTGGTACAGGAAAAAGCCCCCACGTTCTGCCCGGCTCCCTTACGAACGATACGCATGTACGCCTACGTAGGATATGCAACGGATACTTTCGCATGGATTTCACAAGTGGGGTATTTTAACGGGGCCGATACACAGGAACGGTTCGGGGGAGTTTATATCAATCAAGGAACAAACGACGTAACTATAAATATCGAGGAAAGCAAACAGTTTAGCCTAGACTTTGCTGATAAATCTGCGTTCTGCCTTTACCTGAAAGGAACACCTTATTACACCGTGGGTAAATGGTATATCGTTAATACCGACAACTCCTTAACCAAAATTGATAACCTTTTAGATGGTTCATTGGCGAGTACAAAGGGATTCATACAGAGTACTTTTGATGCAGGAAGTTATTTTGTGTGTTTGTTTGAATTACAAGTACCGGCGGGAAGGTATGACGCTACACTGGGAAGGCATAACGTATCATTAAGTGGTGATTTCAGAAGCACTAGTACTTATATATTGGGTATTGCTAACTCAAGGATACGGGGAACATTCGGAACCTTTTCTATAATTAAGCCACAAGATGCATTACAAACCTATTCCAAAGAAATAGAGATTGACTGTACGGTTGGTGATGTAGATACTTGGGGAAACGGTAAAGACTTGTTTTATGTCTTCGCTCCCTCTACTACACAACAAGGAAATAAACATTTCCGGTTTATTGAAGGATATTTAAAAGAAGACAGAAACGATCCTCTATCCATAGAATTATTCCCATATGATATGAATCATGGAGCCGCAGATGTTTCGGGGAACCTAACAGATAAAAATGGATTTTATTTTGCTTATACAAAAGCAAATAACTCTGTTGTCGTAGACATTGAATTTAGGTGTAAACTAAATTGTGGGTATCCGGCTATCTTCACGTCTCCTACTAGTCAATCCGGGTCGGGGTGGCGTCCTAATAATATATGTTATCTATCAGATCACAACTCCAATATAGTGGGAGATTGTAACCGTATTATTTATAACGGTAAGATAACCGATCTTACGGGAACGATAGGTTATTCTAATATTAGCATTTCCATTGTAGATGGATCAACGGTTTATACCAAATCTGACGGGACATTTACGTTGATAATCCACAACGGGCAGTCAACTTTACGTCAAAGTAATGTGTATGTGAACGCAGGCGGCAACTTCTTAATTACCATAGCAGGGTGTGGGCAAATACCATTGTTTAACTTCAGTGAAAATAATGTACCGTGTGTCAATTGCCAGAAACGAACCTACCCTTTCTCCCTTAACTTGGCAATAGTAGTTCAAAGCCAAAACCAAACTAGCCTGAAACAAGGGGGGAAATATTCTAATGGTTTTGCCGTGGCAGACTTAGCGGGACGGTTGACGTTTGTAAATCCAATTAAAGAAGTATCTGTACCAACCTTTTTACAGCGGAATGATATTTTAGCTACCTACTTTCAATTGGTAATTTCGGGAGCCTTGCAGTTAATAAAATCAATGCCCGATGCTGCGTGGTTTATGCCATACGTTTCGAGGAACTTAGCAGAGCTTCGAGATATTCAGTGGGTGGGAGATAATATAGCATATATTGATAACAACGGGCAAGTAGTGTCCGATTCCACTAGCGCCGTATTTGTAAGCATAACCATTACCAGCCTGTACGATTATAATGTAGCCCGTAATTTCTCTACCCTCGCAAACTATCAATTCGTTGACGGGGATAGGGTGAAGATATTGGACAATGGCGACGGACAGTTATTTGATACCACCACATTCGGGACACCAATTGATTTACGAATATTGGGAACGAACTATAATCAAGCTGCGATCACTGCGGGATTGATACCCAACACCAGCACATCACCTGTTATTAACAATAATATCAATACAACCACGGCAGCGCAGGCCGCACAGAATACCGCTATAACTATTTTAGTGCCTTATGACAGCAGATTGGACAAACTGGTAGGGAAAACGGGATTTTGGATTGAAATAGATACCCCAACGCAAGTAAGCGATCTTATTCCTTACCTTGAAATGGGTGGGGCGTATCCCATCATTAATGGAGAAATAGCCGACGCATTCTTAGGGTATATAAACGGGACACCACAATTCAATTTCCCGACTACTATAAACATAGACTTTTGGGATACCTATTTTCTACAACGGACTATAACAATCAAGGACGTAGGGAATAAGTTCTTTGCGCATCCCTTTGAAAGCCCCAACATAAGCGATTCTTTCGGGCCAAATATCACCAGCGGGGGAAGGTTGGGGAATGTAAAGAACGATAACGCTAAACAACGGTGGTTACCCGGTAGTACGATAAAGTCCGATGACTTCATTTCAGAAGGATTGTTAAACGGTTTGGGGACATTTCGTAGCTCCAACAAAAAGGACTTTGGGTCATATCCTTACGGTGGAATACAATCGGTCGTAACCGATATGAGTATTATTGTGTTTGTATGCGAGAACGATTACTTCACTACGAACTTTAATTTCCATTATACCTATCCTAATGCTGAAGGAGTAATGATAACCAACCTTAATAATGGCATATCGGAACCTTTTCAGAAAGTGGGTAACCATTACGGGGTTTCGGAAGAAGATACACAATCGGTAGGCTTTTATGATAAATGGATTTGGTGGTATGATCGAAAAAATCAAGGTGCTATTATATGTGATTACAAGACCGCTAAAGATATTTCTAAGTTTGATGCCAGCGAAGGAACCCAAGGGTACGTCCAATCCATTTTAGAAACAAAAACAGATTTCATAACCAACTGGAATAACAACCATGAGCTGAAGGATAGATTCGATGTGATAACAGGGATTGACATGGAGCGGAATAATATTTATTGGTCTTTCCGGCCCCGACGGAATAATACCAATGATATAAGCTCCTATGTCAACCAGCGCCGCAACTGGCAAACGAACTATCAGGAAACAATGGTATACAATATACCTATGGGAAGATGGACAAGAACGGAAGGATTTGTACCCGAATGTTATGGTAAATTGAGAGGAAACGCTACCGGTATACAATTAATAGGATTTGCAGCAGGTAAACCCTATCTTCATAATACAATCACCATCAGTTTTAACGAGTTCTTTGGAGTTCAGACAACCCCTGTGATCATGGGCGTATTTAACGGTGAAAAGGAGTTGGTGAAAATGGAACAAAGCATTTCCCTAGACGTTAATCCTTTTGGTTGGTATATAGATTTAATGTATACGGATTTCAAGAATAGTTTTTCGTATTTAAGCGTTAATCAATTTAAGTTTAAGGAAGGGTTACCTTACGCAGCTATTTTACGGAATATGAATTCATATCCTTCCATAGCGCCGGAAGAACTGTTTAGGAGTATGCTTTTTTGTGGCTATCGCCTTGTGGGCCAATACCTTGTTTTCCGGTTGGTGGGCGACCCGGCGCATGTAAATGATTATAGCGAATTAACTGCAATTTATTTACTTAACGCCTACAGTTCGGGTAACAAAAAATGATAATTCGATTTATATATGAACCCGATTACCTCCGCTTAATCCCGGCGATTTTAATAGATGTACGAGCGTCCATCCCATCCATTGCAAATCAGGTCGGGACAGTCATAAAAGCCTATACCGATGCTGCTGTGGCCGCCATAACCCAGAAAACCATCGTATACCGCCTCGAAAATGCTATTTTAGGGGTTATGGTAGGGTACATGACAGTAGAAGTAGGGAAGATAGGACAAACGGCCGTTCTTTCAGGGGTAACATTGCGCCCAGCCTACCAAAGTTCGGCGGCGGATATTACGCAACAAATCAGTAACTTTATGGCTGGATCGGGCTGGCAACCAGATTTTCTTATATAGAAACAGTATGAGACAGAGAGTGGATTTGACTAATAATAAATTCGGAAGGTTATCAATTATTTCCAATGCCGGAATTAAAGGGAAATACAATATGTGGTTGTGTATGTGTGATTGCGGTGTAGAAAAAATAATTTCGGGGTACGATATTAAGAATAATCATACTAAAAGTTGCGGTTGTTTGAAGAATGAGCAATTAAGTAAAAGAAGGGTTACACATGGTCAGGCAAGAGGAAGGAAGCAAAGCCCAGAATATTCAACATGGCATGCTATGAAAAGAAGATGTTACGGAGAAAACACTAAAAGTTATAAGAATTATGGAGGTCGCGGTATAAAAGTTTGTGACCGTTGGCTAAATAGCTTTGAGAATTTCTATGAAGATATGGGATCAAAGCCGAGCCATGAACTAACTCTTGACCGGATTGATAATAACGGCAATTATGAGCTAGGAAATTGCCGATGGGGGACTGAGGAGCAACAGAGAAGAAATAAGAGGACGAATGTATGGATTGAATATGACGGCATGAGAATGATTCAAAGAGATTGGGCTAAACATTTCAGAGTAAATTATTCGTCTCTTCAGGAATTAATAAAAACTAGACCATTTCCAGAAGTGTATAGCCATTATATAAAGAGGAGAAACATGAAGACTGACAATAACTTCTTTGTAATGAATATAAATTAAAAATAATGCCGGGAGAAGAAGCCATAATCGAAGCACTCCAAAATAAAGCGGGATCAATAGGAGGGGAAATTATAGGAGCTGCGCAATTGATTTCGGGGACAAAAAACCTGAAACAGGACAAGGCTGACTTAGCTAACCTAAAAACCCCCTTTTATAAAATTCAGGATGAATACATAAAGAACCAGCAATTGGCTGCACAAGAGGCTGGTGGTGGGCTTTCCAGTGCGTCAAAAGACCTTTATAAGACAGAAGCACAGCGAGGGGAAGGGGCAGCGGTAAGTGCTCTATTGCAGGGTGGTGGGGATA
>WNFB01005547.1_pt1 | contig 14201 bp, 13 predicted proteins | sample 5400501 | NCBI WGS metagenome assembly WNFB01 (sample SAMN13153341, study PRJNA577476) | soil metagenome | isolation source: 200 cm saprolite under Douglas fir tree site 2 hole 1 | place: USA:California | collected 2015-04-18
ATTCCTGGTGTGGTCTGCGGCGGGAGAGCGGAGACGTGGCCGAGGGCTACCATGGAGAAGGCCACTTCGCGCTGGGTATCGACATCCAGGAGGTTGTTCACCGTCGCGTCTACGAATCCGCACACCACCTTCGCTGACATGCCAAGAGCGGTGCCAACGGCCAGAAGATTGGCAAGCAGCGTACCGTTGTCCCACCCAAAATGGCGGTAGGTTCGGGCCTGGTACTTCCAGGCATTGCGCCAGTAGGTACAGGTGCAGACGATGGTCAGGGGCGCGTGAGCAATAGCGGATTCACCGCCCGTGGCCTCGACTAGGACGCTTCGATAGTCTCCTGCGCGGAGCTGGCGCAGGCCAAACTCGGCAGCGGCAAAGTGATAGATACCTGCCCGCAGGTCAGCGAGATCGCCGCAAACCAGATACAGCTCGACTTCGTAGAGCGCTCCAGTACAGGCCGCTGCGCGGAAATAGATTTCGCCGCCCGGATACTTTCTCTGCCGAGTAATGCCGGCGGAAAGGTACAGGAGCTGTGCGACCGTCCGTAAGTCCGGCGCAGCATTGGTTTGGGCGGGGAGGCTCTCGGCGATAGCCGAGAGGGCAGCTACTCCGGTTTGGCGCAGCTCGCCTGGCAAGCGCGAAGGCTCAAGAGTGGGGTAGATCTTGAACGGCAAGGGCTGGTTGGCGAAGTCCAGGAAATGTTGGTTGGCGCGAATACTGGCATAGGAATGCTTTGTCGCGTTGTGATAATGCCACGCGGCTTGAGTATTGCGGTCGTCGGGCATAACGGCGATCGATGAGCGGTCATCAGCATATTAGACCGTGGAGAGCCTCGGAAGGGGCGAAACATCAACCTCAGGCGCCATTGGTACGGAAGGAATGCCGAAGTGCGCTAGCGCACTAACGCGCCACGGATACAGGTCTTGGTGCCGGTATTCGAAGTACCTCTCCTTAAACCGCGCCGCGCCGTCCGCTCAGCAAGTTAATGACTAGTACCACCAACCCTACAACCAGCAGCAAGTGGATCAGACTTCCGCCCATATGCAAGCTGAAACCCAGAAGCCACAAAATCAGAAGAACAACGAAAATGGTCCAAAGCATGTCACCCTCCCGTGCTCCGCTGCGAGCACTTGAATTCTAAAACCTGGCGGCGCCCGCGATTGTCCTACCCAGCTCATCCGTTTGGCAGGATGTTGGTGCGCCTGTTCCAGACAGTCACAATTCTGCTGATGCCTCCGCCGAGATGCTCATGTTTCCGAGCATGTGCGCCACGTATTTCTACGGGCAGGTGGCACTGACCATGGTCAAATCCGTGACCGTCATATGACCCCGTTCTTTGGCGTGTTTATCCATGCCGTGCTCTTTCATCTCCTCTTTCGTGTCTTCTTTCATTCCATGCGCCATGGCATTGGACACTACGCCGACAATCTTGACGGTATGCCCGACATGTTCGTCGAGTTTGACGCTGTCGCTCTTGACCTCCCAGGTGCCGCCGTCCTTCGCGGAAAGATTGAATTCATTGGCATCCTCGCCCTTCTGAAGACAGCCGGTGAGCGTCCGCGTTTTTTTGTGGGTGGTTTTGGTTGTGTCCTCTGCTGTGGCCAGTGCGACCGCGCCCGCGAACACGAACAACGCCATCATCCAAGTCATGATCTTGAGACTCATCGTTAGCCTCCAAATGTTAAGAATTGCCTCACAGGGTGGGATGTTACGTTGCGCACGAATGGCGCGACTGGTCAAACTTGTACACTTCTTGAAAATAATCTAGGGAGCAAGAAGCTGGCTCGCCTGCAAGAGGCTGAGATCACCGGAAACCGCATGGTAATCCGACCGGGTCTCGTATTGCTGTTTGTTGACCGTTTTGAAGAACACCAGACGTCCTGACAATTGAATATTGATGAGGGCAGTCTTCCATTGTGAAGGCCCGACCTGCGTACGCCCAATCTCCATTGTGCCGCCGTTGTCGATGTGCCCGAAGAACCCAAATCCGAATTCCACCTTGCTTATGAGTTGGCCCGAGAGTCTTGCCAGGCGTTTCTGCTGCGAATCGATCAGAATAGTTCCGGCCAGGCTGTGTGCCACCCGGGCTTCGTAGGTCGGAGGATTGTAGTTGGTGTTGGGGCGGAATTTGAGCCTGACAAGATTTCCCTCGACGCCGTCGTAGTCGTAAAGAAATGCTTCCGGCATCAGGCGCATCAGTGACTCGAGTTTCTGCTCGTCTTGGTCATATCCTCGTTTGTTCTTCAATTGCTGGCTCGAATCGTGCAAGAAGCGATCCATGCGCACGTTGTCCTGCTGCCGCTGGTCCGGGTTAAGCGGCGTGCCGTCAATTGCAATCAACCGGTAAAACGGCCCGTCTTTCGTGTCCACCTGCTGTTCCGTGAGAGTCTGCTTCCCTTCTCGCTTGTCGATCAAATACATCCACTTCCGCTGCTGCGCACGGTCCGTCAGTTCGTTGGCCACGACCTGATTCATGAGCTCGGCAGCAGGCAGCGAGACACTTTGATCTCGCGCGGAAACGCCCATGCAAACTACCAACACGAGTGCGATTGTGAATCGTCGTAAATTCATGGGGATAGAAATTCCAACCATGCGCATGGTTGTGTTCGCTTTACCGCGGTTCCTGTGTTGTCAACCTGTTGCGCGCGAACGCTTAATCCACACGCCGATGCCGGATGATCCCGGGTCGGCGTGCGGCTTCTCACTGTGCAGGGCTGCTCGCCACCGTCGGCGCCGGAGTCATGGCCCTCAACTGGTCCAGCTGACTCAGTACGGTTTTCCAATCGTCCTCGTCCTTCTTCGTCGCAATCAGGACAGAGAGATCAGAATAATAGTCGAGAATGTTAGCGCGCAGGTCCGGCGAGGTACGGTCGAACTTCCGCTCTGACAGCTGACCCAGCAACTTTGCATAGGAGTCGTCGGTAAGGGAGTATTCTGCTGCCTTGGTCGGCTTGCCGCTGTCAAAATCGCAGTTGGGCAGCACCAGCGTGTCAGTGCGCACTTGTTCGAGAAAGATGCGGTATTGATCGACGGTAGTATTGATGCTCTTGATATACAGGTCCTCGGTTTGCGGAGTTGGGTTATTGAACGCCAACCCCTTGAGTGGACAAAATCCGCGTGCCCACACCCGGCTTCACGTAGTCCTTTCCCCACTCCTTTTCATAATTGGAGCGGGAAAGACGATAGAGGAACTTCTGCTTCGCAAAATTAGGCGTCTCGCGCATCAACTCTTTCTTGTGGATTTGCAGCGCGACCTGGGTCATTCGCGGAATCATCTCGCTCACCGCAAAACGATACGAGCCGATGGCGAGATCCTCGTGGGTGAGCACATCTTTCAACTCCACTCCGTATACGACCGGAAAGGCCCGTTCCAAGAGGTCCTTGGACACTTTAAATCCGATGAAATCGTGGTACTGCTCGGACGCATAACGATTCTTCGCGACCTGCACCGTGTCGAACCCGAACTCGGTTTTCAAATGCGCCGTCTTGTCCTCGGCATACCGGACCGAATTGCCAAACTTCGCTCGTAGCTTCGGATACTCAATCGCGACGGCCTCGTTGACGGCCGGGTGGCCGGCAATGTCCGCCGCATAGTGCGAGAGGGCGCCCAGGGCGAAGGCGTATTCGTTCGCATCCTGGCTTTCGAGCAGAAGCTCCAGTACGAAGTCTCCGCTGCGGACGTAATGCACCAGGTTGCTGAACTCCCTGCTGCCGAATGGGTAGTAGCCGAGATCCTGGATGACGGCGCCTCCATAGGCGTAGGCATGCGCTTCCTTGATCTGGTCTTCCGTCAGTCCCGGATATCGTTTGAGCAGGAGGGGCCGGATCTGATCGGTCCATGCCAGGTCTACGATTTGCTCGTGCGTCAGAACGGAGTATGCGTACAAACCGCCGCTGCACATCAGCACGACGAGAAGAAGTGCCGCCGCGCGGACGGAAAGTAGGCGCCAACCCTTAGCTATGTTGCCCGGAAATGTTGTAAGGCGGCCCATGGCTCAGATGCGCCCAAGAACCAGGAGAATCACGACGACGAGAAGGATAAGTCCCACTCCTCCGGTCGGGGCATAACCCCAACTCCGGCTGTGCGACCACCGTGGCAGGGCGCCAAAAAGCGCAAGAATCAAGATCACGATCAATATAGTTCCAAGCATGTTTTGCTCCTTACTTTCCTGTCTTCACACAGGAATGTCACGATCGCGTGCAGCCTCTCCCGAGACTGCACCCGATCGACCATTACATTGAGATATTGATTGCAATACCGACGCCGGGATACCTGCGGTTGTACAGGTAGTAGCCGTTGTCGACATAGCTGACATAGACTTCGTCGTTGTCATACCAATCGTTCCCCCAGTACTCCGGCCATGGGTCTACAGCACTGAACCAATACCCTTCGTATTGGAAGCGTGGATATCCGCCTACAACCAGGAAGGGCAGGCCGTAAATGCGGAATCCATGGTTCGACCCAAAGTATCCGCGGAAGCGGTCGTCAGGGATGCGATAGCCGTGGTAGCCACCCCGTTGTTGCCAGGTGCGGTGATCGGATTCCCAGTGTTGTGAGCCATGCTGCTGCCAGGCGGTCTGCTGGACACGATGCTGTTCTTGGGTGCGCTGTGGTTGTTGATTGCTTCGCGTCTGCTGGGCGCGCTGCGTCTGCCGGGTCTGGTCCTGCCGCTGCTGCTGTTGAGCGTGCTGTTGACGGTTGTTCTGATCCTGTTTCTGCTGCTGTTGGGCGTGCTGTTGCCGGTTATTCTGATCCTGCTTCTGCTGTTGCTGGGCGTGCGCCTGCCGGTTGCTCTGATCCTGTTTCTGCTGCTGTTGGGCGTGCTGCGGCTGCTGTTCCTTCTGATCTGACTGCCGTTGCTGCTGAGCATGCTGGTGTTGAGGTTTGGCTTGCTCGTGGTTGCTTTGTTTCTGTGCTGAGTGGTCTTGCTTTTCGCCCTGCTGTTCGTGCTGCGCATAAGCGGGAGCCGCAATTCCGAGAAGCAATGACAGAATTCCTGTGCTGGTGATTCTAATTAGTTTCATAGGTCCTACCTCCGTTAGTGCTGGGTACGTACGCTTGCTCTAGCGCAAGCTTCCGGTCGTCGCATTCACCGGGTTGCCGATGGCTTCGCCGGATACGAGAAGTTCAACTCTCCGGTTCTGCTGCCGGCCGGTGGAATTCTCGTTAGTTGCTACGGGCAAGCTGTTACCGAAACCTTTGGCTGAAACCGAATTGGTCGCTACTCCCTGATTCACCAGGTAATCGCGTACGGAACCGGCCCGATTCTCAGACAGTGTTTGATTCATTGCATCGCCGCCCACATTGTCGGTGTAGCCGCCGACTTCAATGTTGAGTCCAGGATAGGCAAGCAGAATACCGGCGACTTTCGCCAGCTTCTCCCGTGCACCGGGCTTCAACGAGTATTTTCCGGTGTCAAACAACACATCGGACATGCTGACGATGAGGCCGCGCGCACTGTCGCGAGTCTCAAGAATGGTGTTCAACTGCTCTGACAAGCGGGTGCGCATGGCTGCTTTGTCTGTTTCTGCCTGTTGCACGTCCGACTGGGCCAGCTGTGCAGCTAAACGGGATTGGTCGGCATCGGCCTGAGCCGCGCTGACCGCCGCTGCAGATGCTGCTTGATTGGCGGCCATGTCGGATTGTGCCTTGGCCGCATCCGATTCGGCCTGAGCCTTTGCCGCTTGAGCTTTCGCGGTGTCGGACTGGGCTTGCTCTTTCTGCCGAATCGCGTCATCAGCCTGCCCTTGCGATTTCGCCTGTGCATCCGCCGAATCCTGGCGTTCGTTCACCAAGCGCTCTTCGTCCATTCTCTTCACTGCGATTGCCCGTGCATCTTCGGCAGTTTGTACGGCTTCCCGGGAGACTGCGATCAGCTCTTTCCTGGGAGGGTTCTTTTGCACGGCATATTCATCGGCGTTGTTCATTAACTGAACGGCACGCTGATAGCTGTCGCTGGCATATCTCTCGGCACCCTCAGATTGAGCGATGCGGAGTGCGTTCCGCGCTTCGAAGAATTCCAACGGCAACTTGGTGTTCAGAACCACGGGGTCAAACTTGTACCCGGTGGGAATGTAGCCGCCGCGTTCGAGAAAGTCATGTTTGGTATTGAGTGCTTCGGTAGTTCCCTTAGTGTCTTTGCGAACTACATTTTCGATCACCACGACGTTGCTGGGCTGGCGCACGGCGTAATAAGGTTCCGCCGTTACGACCAGAGCGAAGGCTTGGAGATCGGTGGTCACGTCCACCTTGCTGCGGTGGTTCTCGCCCACTAGTATTTCGCCTAGGTTGATGGCCCGGCCCTCGGGCGAAATTGCCCACAAGATGTAGGTCAGGTATTCCGTGCCGAAAGTCGTGGGGTTTTGCAAATTGCCAAATTCCACCTCGATTTCGATGTAGCCCTTCTTGCTTTCCACTTTGGCTTGGCCGTTGGCCCCGGGCATCAGGTCGGTGCCCGCGAAGTCTATCTTGGTGGCTCCGCTGCGATGCTGGTAGTTGACAGCCTGCACGTTACGGCTGACTACGTTTACGCGAAAGGTGGGTGTCGAACTCATCGGTTCGATGACCCGGGGTGTTTCAGAATTAGTTTGAGCAAACGCGCTCAAACTAAGGATGATTGTGGCTGCTAACAAGAGCTTAGTGTTCAAAGTGTCTCCTTCGAGGCAGAGGTCTGCCGTGTTGCTTTGTATCGATCTTGAGTAGGCGCGTTCAGCGTTCTGGACTGGTTTCCTTGACGCCCTGCTTCATGTTCCAACGTGGATCCGGGAGAGGGACTGAAAGAGCCCGAAAGCGTTCATGATCCACAGAACCACAGCGATCACCACGACGCCGTTCAAAATTGATTTGATCGTGCCCTGCATTGGAATGAAGCGATTCACCAGCCACAGAAGAACACCCACCACGACGAGAACTTCCAGGAGTTGAATTAAAGGCATGGCTTTTCACCTTTCTTGTTTCGAGGGCTAACGCCTCTCATCCGCCCTGAGGTGTTGGCCTGAATTTGTACGTTCGAGCGCTTTTAGGGTCGAATCGTGTTCACCGCAGGTGTCGCGGCTCTCACACGGATGAAGAGTGCCAATCGGCTGGATGTGGTCGCTTAGATGTAAACGGACGGGGATCTCACCCCGCAGCAACCTAAGAATGGGAGCTACGAATCAGCTAGTCGTTGCTCCCCTCGAGATACTTCAGTACGCCTAAGAATGACAGTTCGTGCGATTCGTGTCTGAGCAACATAGCTCACCCGTGGAGATTGAGCCTGAGAGGACGCTGCCCGACCGGATCAAATCACCGGTAGTTCGCGTGTCGAATGTGGTTCTACCGCGACAACGCTCGAAGGCAGGGAATGCATCAGGGCCCAGGAATACTCGACTTCCTCTCCACACTCCAGGCAGACCCGGTACGTCCGTTTCTGGATCGTGAACACCCCACTCAGTTGGTGATGGCACCCGAAGGCAAACTGGAAAACCCAGAGCAGTGGTTTCATAAATCCTCCGCTCGCTGCCTGCGCTCACAACTTCCATTGGCATCCAGCCAGTCCAATAGCGAACGAATGCTGCCCCGAGCCAGGGCAATGGAGCAATCGGCAGCGCCATAGTAGAAGTTGACCGTGTCGCCATCGGGGTCCATCGTGTATCCGCACGGGAACACGACATCGTCGACGTCGCCGTGGCACTCGTACTCCGCCTCCGGTCCAAAGATCCATGAATCCCCTCGCCGCAGACACTTTTCCGGATTCTCGAGGTCAAACAGGGCCAAGCCCAATCGATATAGACAGCCCGAAGGCGTGTGCCGTACCCCGTGGTAGAGCACGAGCCATCCTCTGGAAGTCTCGATGGGCGGCGGCGACAAGCCAATTTTGTTTGCGTCCCACCAGGCACCGCGGCGCGCTTCCAACATCAGCCTGTGCCTGCCCCAATGACGCAGGTCCGGAGAGTAGGAAATCCATATGTGCGCTCCGAGATTCGTTGCCGGCCGATGAATCAGCGCCCAGTACCCATCGATTCTCCGGGGCAGAAGAGCGCTATCTTTGTCGTCCGGCGGCATGATCACGCCGTAGCGCTCAAAACTTCGGAAGTCTTTGGTCAGAGCCAGGGAGACTCCCGGGCCACCGCGCGAATAGGATGTGTAAGTGACTACGTACTGATCCAATTCCGGTACGAAAGTGATGCGAGGATCCTCAATGCCCCAGATCTCCTCGGGATATTCCTTCGGGCTAGGCATCAATGTCGGTTGGCTATCGATCTGCCATCCATCGACGCCGTTGCGAGAGCGCGCTGCGCATAGATGCGACAGCCCGCGCCGATCCTCCACGCGGCAAAGGAGCAGGGTCGTTCCATCCGCGAGTAACGTCGCGCCCGGATTGAACACACTATTAATGGAGTAGGGCCAGTCCTTACTCGTCAGGATCGGGTTGGAAGGATGCCGAAGGAGTAGTGAGTCGTAGCGACTGCCCGTTAGATTCGCGAGTATAGTTTCGTTGATAGTCACGAGCGGATTTCCATCTGTTCATGTCCTTGCAGAGAGCGCATCTCCAGCAGCGCCATCAGAAACGAAAGCGTGGATTCTGCACCCTGGTTTTCATTGGCGCGGTCGGGATGCAAGCCGTCCCGGCAACCGCCGGTTACGGAGTCATAAAGAGGCAGTTGCAGATCGTTGTCGCCCAGAAACCAGTTGAAGGCCGACCAGGCTTCGCGGTGCCAGCGCCGATCGCCAGTGGCGCGGTACGCTTGCAGGCACGCAGAAACCACGCCCGCGGCTTCAATCGGCTGTTGATCGAATCGGGCCTTTTCACCGCCCTTGCGATAGAAGCCTTGCGACCCGATCGGTACGAAGTGACCGTTAATCTCGCAGCGTTGCTGTGTCAACAACCAATCCAGTGCTTCGAGGCCTGCGGAAACCATGCGCTCGTCCGAGCAAGCTGGGCCCACCAGTAACATGGCCTGGGGCAAGCGCGCGTTTCCATAGGCCAGAACATCTTCAAACCACTTCCAATCCGGGCTACGGACCGCACCGTACATTTCGAGCAGGCGCTTCGCGAGTGCGCATCTTACTCTCTGGGCATCGCGGTCCCCAGGATACGCGTCGAGGTATTCCTGAATTCCGAGCATGGTATAGGCCCAGGCACGAGGGCTGCTGAATTCGATAGCTGCGGAGAGGGAAAACTCAAACAAACGCCCGGCAGCACACTTCAGTCCCTGATCTTTTGATCTTCCCAAGACAGTTCCAAGCGCCCACAATGCGCGCCCATGACAATCTTCGGAGCCATCAGCTTCGTTCCACCGGCGATCGTAGCCGAGAAAGTTTTTGAATCTGCCCTTCACGGGATTGAAGGCATGCTCCAGGAACGCCAAATACCGGAACGCCGATTCTCGGGTAGCGAAACCTCGGACCGCCGAGTCGGGTTTCGCGAGCTCTTTGCCATCCAACTGCTCCAGCAACACTGCCAGAATGAGTGCGCGAGCATTGTCGTCGGTGGTATGTCCCTCTCCGCGGTTCGGGATCGTAAAGATCGAGTGCTGCAGCATTCCAGTGTCGTCGGTGAGCGCATTGACGTGATTGAGTTTTAGGTCGGGCAGCTGATTCAGCAATTTCTGGGCCGCACGAGCCGAGAACTGAACGCGGGGAGTTTCCCTGCGGTCGCTGCGAACCCGGGCAAAACTCTCCATGTAACCCTGTGCGGCTTTTTTCCAGACCATATCGCGCGCGAACAGGTAGGCGCGTTTGCGCATGGCATGGCGCAGCGCCGGCGTATCCAGAAGTTCGATTGTCTTTTGCGTGATTGCGCCGGGATCCTGGAAGGGAACCAACGCGCCGCGACGGCCGTCTAACAATTCAAGTGCGTGCCAATAGGGAGTGGAGATGATCGCTTTACCCGCCCCCAGTGCATAGGCCAGCGTTCCGGAAACCACCTGCGCTTCATGCCGATAGGGAGTGATGTAGATATCGGCCGCTCCAATGAACTCCGCCATTTCCTCAGGGCTGACGAAACGGTCGTGGAAGATCACTTGCGATTCCACTCCCAATTCCTTCGCCAAAGCCTGCAAGCTGGCTCGATACTTGTCCCCTTCGCGACGGAGGATGTGCGGGTGGGTCGCACCTGCAACCAGGTAGACGACGTTTTTGTGTTTCGACAAGATCTGGGGCAGGGCCTGAATCACGTTTTCAATTCCTTTGTTCGGTGATAGCAGGCCGAACGTGAGCAACACCGCTTTCCCTTCCACGCCGAACCGGTCCTTATAGAAGTTGGGATCCAGGAATGGCAGGTCTGGAACGCCGTGCGGCACCATGTCGATCTTGCTGCTGGGCACCTTGAAGACTTCTTGCAAAAACTGGGACGAGAGCTGGCTCATGACAATGATGCGGTCTGAGAGCTCCGCAATCTCTTCCATGACCATCATTTGGTCAGGATTTGGCTGGCGAAGAACCGTGTGCAGAGTAGTCACCACGGGCATCTTCAGGCCCCGCAACAAATGCAGGATATAGCTCCCGGCCGGACCGCCAAAGATTCCATATTCGTGCTGCAGGCAAACCATGTCGATATTGTTGAAGTTCAGGAATTCCGCCGCGTCCTGATACGACTTCACGTCGTCCTGGGCAAGCGACCATCTCACCCGGGCGGGATAGTCATACCCTTGTTCGGTGTCATTGACCGGCAGCGCCAACAGTCTGGCGTTACCGTATTCTGCTGAAATGGCTGCGCACAGATCGGTGGTAAATGTGGCAATGCCACACTGCCGCGGAAGGTAGTTCCCGATCACCGCGATCCGGCTGGGCAGGGATGGCTTGGAGTGCGATCGTGGGCGAGCCACTGACACCGCATCCAGCACCGGAGTTCGCGGGCCAACAATTTCCAGGACCCCGCTGGGAAACACTGTGCTTGGTAGAGACATTTGTCCTTAAGTTGGTGAGAACAGGTACTGTAACGAGGTCACTTCTTCAGATGAACCCTCAGTTAATATCGGCGCCGCTTTGAAAAAACTTGTCTGTGTCAGTATTTAACGAAAGTGACTTGCGGGCTGGTCAAAATTGACCAACATGCGCGGACGGACAGTCCTAGTTCGGAGGCGAGGTAGAAGGGTCGGTCAGGGCGATTAACTTTCCCGGCGGAAAGTCGAGCTGACTGAGCGGGATATCGGGCGCGGGATTGATAATCGTCAACACCTGCCCGCTGAGAATTCCTCGGACGACCAAACGGTCGCCCTCGACGGCAACCACCCTATATTGCTCCGCGAAGATTGACGTCTCAGGCTCTTTCACCTCTGGTTAGATGCGCAATTCAATCGCGGTGATTCTCACTCTCGGTGCATATACTAATGGACGGAGTGAATGGTCAGAATTGACCATACATCCGCGGTTGTTTCCAAGAATGGTTCCCCTGGCTCGGCGAATGTGTTCAGCCAAACGGTTCGCACTTCATCAGGCGTGTTGGCAACGCTCAGTGCGATTCGTGCTCGCATCCCGGGAAAGTTCTGAAGGCCCGATTTTCGGTCCAGCCCAGTTCGCGCATGCCTTCCTCGGAGGAGTAATAAGCTACGGTGATCCAGTCCTTCAAATGGCTGACGTGATCCCGGGTCGCTTCTTCCTTGGAGAAGCTCGTGAGTAGCGATTCTCTATCGCTCACTGTCAGTTGATGGAAACCGCGTCCGAATCGTTTCTGCGCCTCATTTTCGACGGCCGCAAGCGAGGCGACAAATTTTTTCTGGTTCTCGGTTGTGTCGACGCTTAACAGCAGGTCGATGAACCGGTTTACCTGTGCCTGGGCCGATCCCGGAACAATGCTCTCTGAAAGTGCCACGAGCGTCTCGTTCTGCTGCTGATTCAGAAACAGGGGTTTCCAGGATGCAGCTGTCTGCGCTGCTGCTGCACGGTCGAGCGCCGCGCCGTTCTTTAAATGCTGATGAATGGGATGCGAAGATGCAATCAGCGGCCACGCTGCTCCGGCAGCCATTCCGGCGAGCAACTTCTCCACCATTTGGCGCCGAGTCAGCCTTTGGCCAATCGTTTCGTCTGCATTGCGCACGACAAACCCCACTATGGATCGGACCGAACGGCGATGTTATCACTCGCGCCGACCGTCCACAATCGCGTTCCTGCCTACGGATCATTCTCTTTCTTTGACCAGCTTGCTCCCGCTTGTTAGGATTCGCTTTCATCATCCGACGACCCGATGCCTTCGAAAAGCAATCCGAGCCTCGATGTCCTGGTGGTGGGCTCCGGCGCGTCCGGCGGCTGGGCCTGCAAGCGCCTGGCGGAGGCGGGCCTGAAAGTCGCGCTGCTGGAGGCTGGACGCCCCCAAGCCGATGCCAATTTCTCCGAACACAAACCTGCATTCAAATTGAAATACCGCAATCTCGCGCCGGAAATCGTGCGGAAGACGCGTCCCATTCAATCGAAGTTCGACGTCTGCAGCGAGTACAACTACGACTGGTTCGTCAATGATCTCGAGGAACCTTACACAACGCCCAAAGATAAGCCTTTCGATTGGATGGGCCGCCTGCGGATGACCGGCGGCCGCACGAACGTCTGGGGGCGCGTGAGTTTGCGTTTCTGCGACGCGGATTTCAAATCCGCCTCGCAGGACGGTTACGGCGAAGATTGGCCGCTCGGATACAGCGATCTCGCTCCCTATTACGATCTGGTGGAGAAATACGTTGGCGTCACCGGCATGGCGGAAGGGCTGGAACACCTTCCCGACGGCCAATTCCAGCCGCCCATGCCGCTCACGTGCCAGGAATCTCTTTTTCGCGATCGCGTCAAGGAGAAGCTCGGCCGCACCGCCACGCTGGCGCGTTCCGCCAACCTGACGCGTCCGCTCAATGGCCGCGGGCCCTGCCATTACTGCGGACCCTGCGAACGCGGCTGTGTCACGCATTCCTATTTCAATTCGGCATTCACGACGGTAGCGGACGCCATTGCTACCGGCAACTGCACGCTCATTTCAAATGCCATGGTCCACAAAGTCCTGATGGACCCCGATCGAAACCGCGCGCGGGGCGTCCTCTACATCGACCGAAACACGCGCCAGCCGCACGAAGTTCTTGCTCGGGTGGTGATCCTCTGCGCGCAGGCGCAGGAGTCCGTGCGAATTCTTTTCAACTCGGCCACCACGCAGTATCCCAACGGGCTGGGCAATTCCAGCGGCGTTCTCGGCCACTATCTAACCGCACACGTGAGAAGCGGAGGCGGCAACGGCGACTTCCCTGCTCTCGGCGAGAAGCCATCGCGTGGGGGTCCGGTAAAGCCTGTCGGAATTTATGTCGCTCGCTTCCGCAACCTGAAGGGTCAGCCGCCTCACAAGAAATTCATCCGCGGATACGGTTACGAGGGCGGATCAAGCCTCGACTTCAACTGGGAGGCCGACGGGTTCGGGGCATCCTACAAGAAAGCGATTCTCGAGCCCCGCGTCTCGTTCGACCTTACCGGCTTCGGCGAAGTCCTGCCGCGCTGGGACAACTTTGTCGAGATCGATCCGAATGTTAAAGATGTTTACGGCATTCCAGTGTTGAAGATCCACATGTCGGATGGCGAGAACGAACGGGCCATGATCCAGGACATGGGCGATTCCGCGGGAGAAATGCTCGAAGCCGCCGGGGCAAAGAATATCAGGAGCTATGCCCATCCGTCAGCTCCACGATGGGCGCTGCATGAAGCGGGAATAGCGCGCATGGGGAGTGATCCGAAGAAATCAGTGCTCAGTCAATTTCAGCAAACCCACGACATCAAGAATCTCTACGTAATGGACGCTTCCGGCTTCACGTCCAATCCCTGCCAGAATCCAACACTCACCATCATGGCGTTGTGTGTGCGATCGTGCGATTTTCTTATGCAGGAACTGAAGCAGGGCGCCTAATCCTTCGTTCCGCGTTCGTGGAGACGACGCGGCGTGCCGCGTCTCTACCATCGTGCTCTTCCGCGCGCAGGGCCTTTAATTCGCTTCGCGCAAGTAATCACTTATGACGCGGGCGTAGTCCGCAACGGCGATCTCCGGATCGGTCAGGTCCGGATGCCAAACTTTTTCCCATTCAAAACAGTAGAAGCCTTTGTAGCCCAACTTCTGCAATGCGGCGAGCTGCCGTTTGATCGGGATATCTCCACGCCCAGTGAGCACGTACTTGCGCCCGCTGCCCTCGGGGACAGAGTCTTTGAGGTGCGTATGCCGGATCCATTTTCCCAATTGGCTGACCGTAAACTCCGGATCTTCCTTGCC
>WNFB01003307.1_pt1 | contig 14198 bp, 13 predicted proteins | sample 5400501 | NCBI WGS metagenome assembly WNFB01 (sample SAMN13153341, study PRJNA577476) | soil metagenome | isolation source: 200 cm saprolite under Douglas fir tree site 2 hole 1 | place: USA:California | collected 2015-04-18
GATCGATGTTGTGCCACAGCGTCAGGCGCGTGCCGCCACCAAAGGCTTCGAGTTCCCACCGGGTATCGTTGTACTCAAGCACCCTGGGAGCGTCGGCTCGCGTCACTCTTGTTTCCAGCGGCGTGGGCGTTCCCACCCAGGTGAGCTTCACCGTTCCAACCGTACCCAGGCTCCCATCGACGTCGAAGGGCGCCCATTCGCGCAGGTGCGCAGGATCGGTCAGCGCCTGCCACACCATCGCCGGCGGGTGACGGAGCTCTCGGACGAGGATGAGCGTCCACTTCTCTCCGTCCTTTCGTACCTGCGCCCCGCTGGCCGGACCCGGTGCGTACTGCTCGCGATCGGTCATCTATCTTCTCCTTGTCTTCCTTTTCGTTCGTGTTGATCGATCCATGCGGTCGAGGTGGCGTTCGAGAGCATCTACGTGAGCGGACCAGAACCGACGGAACTGAGCCAGCCAGGCATCCACCTCCTGAAGTGGTTCAGGTTTCAGTCGGTAGAGACGGCGCTGTGCGTCCACCGTGGATTCTACGAAACCGGCCTCGCGCAGCACTCGCAGGTGCTTTGACACGGTCGGCTGCGGCATACGAAGTTGACGCTCGATCTCTCCAACCGACTGTTGTGACGAGACCAGGAGGCTCAATATCGCGCGGCGGTTCGGCTCCGCAATGATTTCGAACACAGATTCCATCCTCCTGATATACTCCACGGAGCATATACGTGTCAAGGTATATAAAGGACTGGGGGCCCAGGCAACGGTTTCAGTCGGCGTGCGGGGATGTACCGTCTGATGCGTTTTTGGCGGGTGCGATTCAGAGGGCTGCGCGCTCCGGCCGCTTCAGCGTTGAGGCGGGGACAAGGGCTGCCGCCCCTTTCCCCGCGCCCCTTTCTCCGCTAGCGGCGTTCTGCCTCCGCTGCGCTCCGGACAAGTTTCTCTTGACGAAGCCGAACACTTTCCAGCACGATCGAGAAGCCAGCGTCGCTACGATACGATGGTGTTCGGGATCATTCCGGAGTGCCGTTCGGCTTCCCTCCGGAACGAGCGTTCTGCTTCACCGGAATCCCCAGAAGCTGCGGTTCGTACGGTTGTTCGGGTGAACGATTAAAGACTTTCAGATTACTATCGCTTCCTTGTACTCGCCGAAAATGCGCCGCATGGTATCAGAAATTTCTCCCACAGTGGCATAGGACTCAACCGCCTGCATGATGTGCGGCATAAGGTTGTCACCTGATCGAGCCGCGTCCTCCACGCGCTTGAGTGCCGCCTCGCAAGGCTGGGGATCGCGCCGCGCCCGCAGGGCCTGCACCCGTTCGATCTGTTTGCGCTCCAGCGCCTCGTCAATGTGCTGTAGCGGGACGGGTTTTTCCTCTTGGTGTGTGAACCGATTGATTCCCACGACTATGATTTTCAGCCCGTCCACCGCCCGCTGGAATTCGTATGCGGCGTTCTGGATTTCCTGTTGCACGTAGCCGCGCTCGATGGCCCGCAGCATCCCGCCCAGGGCAGCGATTTTTTCCAGGTACCCGTTAGCGTTCGCCTCGATCTGGTTGGTCAGCGACTCCAGGTAGTAGGAGCCGGCAACCGGATCGATGGTCTGCGGCACGCCAGATTCATAGGCAATGATCTGTTGGGTGCGCAGCGCAACCCGCGCCGCCTCCTCGGTGGGGAGTGCCAGCGCCTCATCAAAAGAATTGGTGTGCAGCGACTGCGTCCCACCCAGCACCGCAGCCAGCGCCTGCAAAGCGGTGCGCACAATATTGTTCTCCGGCTGTTGAGCGGTCAGCGTGGAACCCGCGGTTTGCGTGTGGAAACGTAACATCCACGAGCGAGGGTTTTTGGCCCGGAAATGTTCGCGCATGATGCGCGCCCACATACGGCGCGCGGCGCGGAATTTCGCCACCTCTTCGAGGAAGTTGTTGTGGCAAGCGAAAAAGAACGACAGCCTCGGCGCGAAGCGATCCACGTCCAACCCGGCGTCGATTGCCGCCTTCACGTACGTCATCCCATTGGCCAGCGTGAACGCCACCTCCTGCACCGCGGTGCAGCCGGCCTCGCGCATGTGGTAGCCGGAAATGGAGATCGTGTTCCACTCCGGCACGTGCTGATTACAGAAGGCAAACAGGTCGGTGATGATCCTCATCGCCTGCGCCGGTGGATAGATGTATGTTCCGCGGGCAATGTATTCCTTCAGCACGTCGTTCTGCACCGTGCCGGAAAGTTTGTGGAGCTCGACCCCTTGGCGTTTGCCAACCGCCAAATACAGGGCCAGCAGGATGGAGGCGGTGGCGTTGATGGTCATCGAGGTCGAAATGCTAGTCAGGTCGATGCCCTCGAACAGCCGCTCCATATCTTCGATGGAATCAATCGCTACGCCCACCTTGCCCACTTCGCCTGCGGCCAGCGGATGGTCAGAATCCAAACCAATTTGGGTGGGCAGGTCGAAAGCGACCGAGAGCCCTGTGGTCCCGTGTGCAAGCAGATATTTGTAGCGCCGGTTCGATTCCTCGGCATCGCCCATGCCGGCGTACTGGCGCATGGTCCAGAGCCGGCCGCGGTACGCGGTGGGCTGCACGCCCCGGGTGAACGGGTACTCGCCAGGATAGCCGACATCCTGTTCCTGGTTCCAGCCTGCCAGGTCAGCGGGCGTGTACAACGGATGGACGCTGATGTGGGAGGAGGTCTCCTGCATGTCGGAGAGCACCGGCTCCTCGCCAGCTTTCTGCTGCAGCTCGGACCCGGCTCTGACTCTTTCCACCATGATCGGCCGCCGATCTGGACCTCTTGCGCCGCACCCGCCCCGAAGGAATTCACCCCAAAACAAGCAAACAGTAGCATAAAGTGCGGGCAATTGGAGGAGACTTTAAAGGAGGACACTACCCGGCCCTCCGGGGCTAACATGCTGGCCGTCGAATGTTAGAAGTGTTCCACGTGGAACATTCTGTACTGGCGGAATTGTCATTGCAATACTATACGTACAGAACACATCTACTGTGCAATGAGATGTTTAGGCGTGGAATGAAGTGTTTCCCGACCGGCGGCGGCTAAACTCCGTTGCTGGTCTACCAATTCTCGCTACAACATCACTCGCCCAAGGGGCAGAGTCTGGGGCAGAGGTAGTTCAAGCCACGATGCGTCTTTTCGCGCCTGCAGGTCGTATCTCGGCCATGGCCTCGACCGTCATGTTTGCCAGCAGATTTAAGTGGCGAATGTCATTGTCGTCGAAAGCATGGGCGGTGCTAGAAAGCACCTCCAATATGCCGAACGCCTTGCCGCGATCAAGCAGCGGCACAGCGATCATAGATCGAGCGCCAAGCCGCCGGCAGGCCGCACGATCAACTCGTGGGTCCGTCGCCGCGTCATCGCAGAATAGAATCCGGCCTTTCCGCACACACATTCCGGAAAACCCGAATTGTGGATCTAAACGCGTTCCCAGATCGGGAGCAGTCCCCTGTGCGGCCAAGCAAACCATTTCCTTGCCTTCGTTCAAGGCTATCGCTGCGCCCGTCGCCTTGGTAGCCAACAAGGCGCGCTCAAGCACAGGGTTTAGCCACTCCTCCACTCCAAGTGGCGTAAGGTCGCTGTCCTCGTTCTCGAGAGTCAAATACAATCGTCGTCGAAGTGGCCATCCCATCGCACGCCTCCGGCTGGTCTAGCAACCCAAATGGAAACATTCCTGGTTGGGCTACAAGGATTTGCGCACGGCCAGAGCGTTTATATGTTCTCCTCGTCCGGGGTCAAGGTAATCTTTTGCAAAACCATGTGCTTTGCTTTGAAGCGAATGCAGAGCTATCCACAACCATGTGCCCGGAAATTGTGCGAAGACAATACCGGGTCTAGGCGAAAGCAGGACTGGCCCTGTTTTACACGTGCAATGCTTGCGGTTTTCCATCGGCTGCATCTGTGGAAATTTCTCAAACTGCGCCTTAAAAGCCGTGTTTGAAGGCGAAGATGTATCCATGCGGCTACGGACGATGGGCGCAACGGTGTGCACCTGATTGCTTGCCTCAACCCTTCTGCGTGACTACCTGAAGAATGATCTCAGCGCGAGGTCTCCAGCAACGGAAGCCCTGTTGCGAACGCGGTTTGACTGGCCGAGCCCGGGTTCCCCAGAGTCCGTCATCAAGACAGGCTACGAGAGCTGACATCAACCGAATCCTGTTTCCAAATCGTGCGCTAGGAATATCTCACGCGTCATGCTGTTTGTGTGGTTCCACTTTATTTCGCAAATGATGTGGAAGAGTTGTGGAAAAACCGAACACAGGTGCCGTAATGCTGCGGCTGAGAATGAATTAACGTTGTCATGAAAGGCGCAAACTGGAATTGAGGTTTGCACCGAAAAGCGGCATTGACAAAAGACGACCCACCGTTTAATGTTCGCACCGTCGACGATCGAAAGGATTGGTTCAAATAAAATTAGCCAGTCCAAAGTAGATTGGGTGATCAGCTCAGCGGGGCAACTCGTTGGGCAGCCAAACCCGAAAAAACCGACTGCTCTGCGAGGAGTAGTTGGGGTTTGGGACTGCGAAAGCAGTGATTACATCAGGGGCCGTGATGGTGCATGTCTCCACGCTGTTGGCTTCCTCGCGGGAGCTAGCGGCTAGAGCATAACCAATGTCACGGCCTTTTCCTTTCTGGTGTTCTCCTCTCCTCGCTCAGTAGTTTTCCGACCCCGGGAGATCCTCCTTCCTTGGCGTGCATGCAGGTGTGAGAGTAAGGAGAAGGTGCTGTGAAGGCGCAACTCGAGAATCTTGTATTTCAAATGTATAGAGATGGCATGCGATTCGCCGAAGCGGTGCGTGAGTTCCAAAAGATCTTCATCTTGACCGTGCTCCGCGATGAAAAAGGCAATCAGTGCAGGGCTGCCGATAAACTGGGCATGCACCGTAATACGTTACGTCGCACGATCCGTGACCTACGGTTAGACCCCCAGGCAATACGCGACGCGGCACGTCGCCGACCACCTCAGGGCGAGCATCTGGGCCCGTTGAAGCGACGTGCGACTTAGCAGGTTGCTGAAAAACGCGCATGCGCGACAAATAGTTGCCACAGCGGCTAAAAGCCGTGACTGATTCGGAACGGCTTTCGCGGCCCTGAAGGGCCGCTCTTCCACGGTGCTGCACGCATGCGCCAGTTTTTCCGCAACCTGTTAGGCTAGGGCGAGTGGTCATCACTCAAGAACGTTGTGACACGGTATGCGTGTTTTCACATTGCCAAGTAGAGCGGTGTGTTTGCGAAGTCCCATCTCGGCTCGTTGGCGAGCGCGTTCCTCGCATAGGTGGAATCACTTGCCAAACACCGAGCTGTTGCCAATCACGCAGCCTGCGCCAGCAAGTGCGTTATACCAGGAATGCAGGATGGAGTTCCGCATGGGGTTTTGTGACACGCTCTAAGTGAAGCTGGAAGCTGACGGCCAGAAATTAAAAGCTAATTTCCTAATAACCTAGACGGTTCAGCGCTTCTTGTGCGCGTCCGAAGTTTCTGGCGAGAGCCAGAGAGGCGCGGTATTCCTGTGCGGCGGCCTGCTTGTTCCCTTGCTTTTCCAGCAACGTTCCGAGCAAGTAGTGTGCCTTGAAAGCCGGAGCCTCTTCCACGGTCGAAGAAGTCAGATAGCGACGCAACAGTTGCGTGGCCATGGGAAAGTTGCGTTCCGCACGGATGAGAGTCTCAGCGGCATCCACCAGGACGTCGGACCGGCTGATTTCTGCGGTGCTGGCGTGGTTTATGGCGTCTTCCATCTTGTCGAAGCGTCGGGCACGACGATAGAAGAGAGCCAAATCCAACCAAGAATCGGCACTGTTGCGGCTGGTTTCGAGTTCTGCGCGATATTCTCTTTCGGCCGTGACAGGATCCTTATTTTTTTCGGCGATCCGAGCATTCACCCAGTGCGCCTTGGCGGGGTTCTGTCTGGCTAAGATTTCCGCCTGGGCACGAGCCTTGTCCTGTCCACCGCCGACGATCGATGGTGCCTCCAAGTAGAACTCGGCAAGGTCAGTGCGCGCGTCGACGCTGTCGGGACTCAAGGCTACCGCGCGCTCAAATGCGCCGCGCACTTTTTTGGCCAGGGTCGCGGCGGTCCAAAAGCTCGAGTGGTCAGCTTTCTCTCCGTATGCCCGACCCAGCCACAAATGGTAGCGGCTGTTGCTGGGATCGAGATTTGCGGCTTTTTGGCAGGCAGAGATAGCATGATCCCAATCGCCCAAAGAAAAATAGGCGCGGCACAGCAGATTATAGGACTCGGCGTTATCAGGCCGGGCGCTGATCTGTCCTTGGAGGGCTGTGATAGCATCGTCCACCCGCCCAGCAGCTAACAAATCGCGAGGAGAATCTAATGCCGCTGCGAATGACAACAAAGATATGAAGACCAGGATTCTCGACAAGTTCATGAATTAATGCACCAATTTTACCGGTAGCCCTTCGCGCAACGGCTTGGCATTGATCGAACCCACCGCCACAACGGCTTTTTCGGGAATTCCTTTCGTAATTTCCACTTGGGTCAGGTTTGAAACCGAAGTCTCCACGTCGCGTCGCCGTAGTTCGTTGTCGACGATTTGAAAAACGTAGGGCTTACTATCATCCAATCGGACCGCCTCTCGCGGAACCATCACGACGCCCTGCTCTTCCGCCGTAACAATCGTGACTCCAACGTTGACATTGGGTAACAGCTTGAAATCCTTGTTCTCAACGATGCAAGTAGTCTCGCCCACGTTGCGCGTGCCACGCAGTTTCACCGTCGAGGGAATCCCGTTTACGCTGCCGTACCAGACACGGCCGGGAACCGCGTCCCATGTGACCTCGATCTTTTGACCGGGAGCAAGGCGCCCAAGGTCGGGCTCGTCCACGAAAGCACGGACCAGAACCTTCGAAAGATCGGCCTCCTGCAGCAGCAGGTCGCCAGCCTGAACATAAACGCCTTGCCGCACTGGCAGCCAATACACGATGCCATCGAAGGGAGCGCGAACATTGGATTTTTGCAGGACTTCCTGTGCAGCATCGTATGCCGCTTGCGCTTGGGATTTCTGCGCGGCGAATTTTGCAATCTCGGGCCCAGAGTAGCGCTCCTTCTGCTTTTGCTGGAGTAGTTGCAGGTCGGCCTCGGCGCCCTGTAGCTTGGCTTCAGCCTCTTTGACCTCGCCCACGGACGCGGCGCCTTTTTGCTGCAGGCGTCGGAGCGCGTCCAGATTTCGTGCTGCGGCATCACGCTCAGTGCGGGCCTTGATGAGTTGCGCATCTAACGTCAGGACTTCTTCCTGGCTTCCGCCACGTTGTATGGCATTCACGTCTGCCTGGGCAGCTTTCAGTTGTGCCACGGCGCGGGCCGCTTGGGTACGGGCATCCGCATCGTCCAATTGCAGTAAAAGTTGACCTTTCTTGACTTGGTCCCCCTCTTTCACCAGCACTCGTTTCACCGTAGCCGGCACCGGCGCATGCGCTTCTAAGTTCTGCAGCGGTTCAACTCTGCCGTTCGTGGAAACCACACTACGGATCGTGCCACGTTCGACAATGGCAGCGCGCACGGGCACGGAGTCGTCGCGGCGAGTAACGAACGAGCCCAGCAGCACTACGGCAACGACAATGCCCAGCGCTGCCGCGAGCCAGCGGTTTCTGCCGAAAAAAGTCTGGTTCTTTTCACCCAATGCCATGAACTTAGAATTGCAAGCAACAATTTACCATTCACGCGGTTTCGCGCAGCATGGAAAAGCCATTTGTGCTTTCGTTCTTAGATGCAGGGGTACGCGTTTAGGAGCCACAAATCCTAGCTTGGATGTTTTCGGCCAGCGCTGGTTACAATACGGCCATGGCCAAGCAGCAGCCTCGTTACACTCCAGAGCACGCGAAATCCGGTCTCGATGCGAACTTTCCCGAGATCGAAACCTGGCCCAACCAGTTTCCCGGCTATGAAATTGTGATTGATGATCCGGAGTTCACGTCCGTGTGCCCGAGAACGGGATTGCCTGATTTCGGCGATATCACGGTCCGCTACATGCCGGACAAACTGTGCCTGGAACTCAAATCGCTTAAGGAATACTTGCAAAGTTATCGCGATCTGGGGATTTTCCAGGAGAACATCGTCAATCGTGTCCTTGAAGATGTGGTGCGTTGGGCGAAGCCCGTCTGGGCAGAAGTCAAGGGCGAGTTCCGTCCGCGAGGCGGCATCTCGACAGTGGTGTTGGCGCGGTGGCCACGGCCGAGAACGGACAGGAGAGGGAAGCGTAATCGCTAGACGCGCGCACCACCCGTTTTCAAAGGCCTAATCTGTTCCAGTTCATCCGCACGGTCTGCCTTTAGACGTACCTCATAGGCATCCTGCAGGCCCAGCCAGAACTGCTCTGTCGTCCCGAAAAACCGTGCTAGACGGAGAGCGGTATCTGCGGTAATTCCACGCCTTTCCAAAACAATATCGTTGACGCGAGGCGCAGGGACATGAAGCTGTTTCGCCAGTTCATAGGCGGAGATCTTCATCGGCTTCAAGAATTCCTCGCGAAGAATCTCGCCGGGATGCACTCTCCAGCCTGGAGTGCCTCTTCTGACGACTGTCATAGTCCGTTCCTCAATTCGCCGTCTCAGTGATAATCCGTGATTTCGACTTCGTAAGCATCGTGACCGCGCCAGAGGAATAAAATACGATACTGATCGTTGATGCGGATGGTGAGCGTTAAGCATACAGGACCTTCGCCCCGTTACATCTTTGCGTCTGGCAACTAGCCCTGATCGCTCAACCCGTGCTAGATTCTCTCGACCTGTGACCCAGCCCCGGCTTTATCCTCGCACCGCGCTGGTCGTTCTGACCGCGCTGAACCTGCTCAACTACATTGATCGCTCTGTGCTTTTCGCCGTGCAACCCCTAGTCCAAGTGGAGTTTCATCGGAGCGATGCCGATTTCGGTCTCCTGACCAGCGCCTTTTTCCTTTTTTACATGTTTGCCGCCCCCCTGATGGGTCCGCTCGCCGATCGCTACTCGCGAAGACTCATCATCGTAATGGGCGCGTTCCTCTGGAGTGGCGCCACACTGCTCACCGCTGCCACCCACAGTTTTCAAACGCTGCTGATTCGCCACACCCTGGTTGGAATCGGAGAGGCAAGCTTTGTCACCATTTCTCCGACGCTGGTGGCGGACTTGTTTCCCGAACAGAAGAGGGGACGTATCCTGGGCGTGTTTTATCTTGCCATTCCTGTGGGCACAGCGTTGGGCTACATCATCGGCGGTAATCTGGGACCGCGCTTCGGCTGGCGCTCGCCATTTTACGTAGCGAGCATTCCGGGATTCGTCTTGGCCTTGCTCCTGCTGTTTATTCCCGAGCCGGAGCGCGGCTTGCACGACTCGCTACCAGAGACTCCGGAGCGCAGCACCATCCTCGGTCTGGCTCGCAATCCGGCGTTCTGGACTGCCACTCTAGGCATGGCCACGATGACTTTCGCTCTTGGTGGCCTGTCCGTGTGGATGCCGACTTTTCTCTCTCGGGTGCGCGGCTATCCTTTAGCTCGCGCTAACCTGATCTTCGGCGGAATCACCGCATTCGATGGCACGGTGGCTTCGCTGGCTGGAGGCTGGCTGGGCGACCGTCTGTTGCGGCGCACGAAGACCGGATATTACTTGGTTTCCGCGGCCAGCATGGCCATGGGTGTGCCGGTGATGATCGTGGCGCTTTACACCACGGGCCGCACGATGTTGCCGGGAATCCTGCTCGCCGAATTCCTCCTGCTGCTAAACACTGCGCCATTAAACGCGGCGCTGATCAACTCCGTTGGTGCCCACATTCGTGCCACAGCTATCGCAGTGAACATCTTCATGATTCACCTGTTGGGTGATGCGTTGTCGCCGTGGCTGATCGGGAAGATCTCCGACCGTTCTTCGTTACAGTCCGGTTTCATAAGTGCGGTGGTCGCGATTGCAATTTCCTCTGCGATACTGTTTTACGGTATGCGGTTTGCCCCACCTTTGCGTCCCGAAAACCCGCCGACTGTGGCCGGAGCCGAGTCCGGATGAGTTATTTCCATTGGATCGCTGGCATCATCCTGCTAGTGGCTTGGTTCTCACGGGTTCTCGAAGCGGCGATCGGTATGCCAAAGATCACCGACGTCTCGCGTCCCGAATGGGATCGCAAACCGGTGATCGAGAGCGGCAATCCTCGGGTCAGCATCATTGTTCCCGCCTGCGATGAAGAAGGCATGATTGAGCAGACGCTCAATCGGTTGATGGCGCTCGACTATGACAACTACGAGGTCATCGTCGTAGATGACCGTTCAACCGATCGTACCGGCGAGATCATGGATCGCGTTGCCGCCGGTGCTGTAGCTCAGGGGCGTCTCAAGGTAATTCACGTTCGCGAACTGCCCCCGGGCTGGCTGGGAAAGACGCACGCAATGTGGGCCGCCGCCCAGCAGGCGACCGGTGACTGGTTACTCTTCACCGATGCCGACGTGCTGTTTAAGCCCGATTCCGTGCGCCGCGCTGTCGCCTATGCCGAAGCGGAGAAGGCCGATCACGTAGTGATGTTTCCGCGAATGATCATGAAGCGACCCGGCGAGAAAATGATGATTGCTTTTTTCCAGACGCTGTTCGTTTTCGGACACCGGCCCTGGAGAGTGGCGGATCCGGATACGCGCGACCACATGGGCGTGGGAGCATTCAATTGCGTCCATCGCCGCGTCTATGAAGCTATTGGCACCTACCGTGCCCTGCGCATGGAAGTGCTTGATGACATGAAACTGGGCAAGCTGGTCAAAAACGCTGGTTACGCGCAACGTAACGTGTTCGGCGGAGATTTGATTTCCATTCGATGGGCGAATGGAGCCATGGGTGTGGTGAGAAACTTGACCAAGAATTTCTTCGCCATACTCTCGTTTCAGTGGCCGCGCACACTAGCTTCGTGTGTGGCGCTGGCATTCCTTAATTTCACCCCTTTCGTGGGTGTATGGATTGCTCCGGGGTGGGAACGCGTGCCCTACGCCGTGGCGCTCCTCTCGATCTTCCTGATCTACGCGGGAATGTCGTTTCGGTCGGCGGTTCCGCCCTATTACTTCTTTTTACATCCCGTCAGCACCACGCTCTTCGTCTACACCATGCTGCGCTCTATGTTTCTTACACTGTGGAACAGCGGGATTGTGTGGCGTGGCACGAAATATCCGCTAGAGGAGTTGAAGAAGGGAAGAGTCTAGCTCGGTGTCTGGAGGGCGCCTTTTAACGGCATCCTGCCGGCTGTCCCGAAGGGGCATTTCGCCGTCGCCGTTGCGGGCGAAACGACCGTACCGATAGCCGCCGAGATGCGCTACATAAAACTTACTCCGGTGCGGGATCGCTAACATCCTCAATCCCCACTGGCGCGGATTGGCGCTTCGGGCGCTTATGGCGCGCTGCCTTTGGGTACTTAAACTTGCCTGCGCTGTAATGGCCCTTTTTCTCTACGTCATAGTCTTTGGGCAGAGGCGGAATCATCGCGGATCCGCCGCTGAGTTGCTGCGGCCGGCGCAAGATGATTTCGGCGCGCCCGTCGTATTGTTTGACTTCTCCGTGCACCTCGATGAGTTTGTCCTTCAACTGCCGCACGTCGCCTACATGTTTCAGATCGCTGGGAAAGACCACCACGGTGAAAGGGCAAAGGCGGTAGTCCTCGCAGAAATCGAGATAGGTCACGCCCCGCCCGCCTTCTTTAACGTTCAACACCTTCCCAGCAATGCAGCGGTTTCCGCCATTATGCTGGTTGGCTTCTGTGAAGGGAACGCATTGAGCGAGAGAGGAGCTGGGAAAAGAGACGCTGGGAAATGAGAACGCCATTGCGAAAAGCGTGAGGTGGGATCTGTCAAGCCGGGGAATGCGCATGGGCGTCGTCTCAGCTTCATTCTACGGCGGGGCAAGCTTGGAACACGGACTTGGAAGAAGGGATTGCAATTGCGATTCCCGAAACAGTAAGCCAAAGAAAGTAAGTCGTGAGGGTTTGGCTTACCGAAGGAGAGCTCGTATCGGTCGGCGAGCATATATTCGTCTGCGATGGCACGACCATGCTGTGGTATCGCGCTAGGCCAGCATCACAGGACGTGCAGTGAAACTGTCGCGCCACGGTGTCAAATCCCAATGCGAATAAGCCGAGGAGCAAACAAATTGTCCAGCATTTCGGTGTCTACTCTCTCAGCGAATCAGGATCGTGCTGCAGGTTCAAGCGAACGGCTTGGGATTTGGCTTCCGTCGCTTGCTGCGCAGTGATCTTGAAAGAGCAGACCTCCGCCATTCCGGTTCCGGAAAAAGTATTCAGCGCGATGCGGAGATGCGGTGCGGGTATCATCGTCGTAAGCGTGGATGAGACCCGCAAAGACAAACCTGGCAACTACACCATCAATGAGAACGCCCTGATAGAAATCGGGGCGGCGTTCGTACTCTACGACAAGCGTGTCGTCCTCCTTTGGGATAAGCGACTAAGCGTTCCCTCAAATCTGCAAGGACTCTACGATGCGAGTTCGAAGGCAATGAGTTGAGTTGGAGTGCTGGAATGAGCCTCATGAAGGCAATCCGTGGATTCAAGACCTGCCGAACCAGCGTAGACTCCCTTGTTGAGGGGCAAGTTTACTTGTTCCCACGAATCGAAGGTTCTTGTGCCAACTTCATGCGGAGTATCTGTTCAACCAGCTCACTTCCTCCCGGCCTTCACCTTCGCCCACCTTGCCCGCTGAGCTGCCGCGATCTTCCTACGGGCTGACGCTGACATTGTGCGCTTAGGTCTCGCTGTACCCGCTTGGCCATTCGAGGCTCTCTTTGCCCATCGTGCTTTCTGCGCAAGGCTAATCTTCCTACGGGCGGAGGCTGATAGGGTGCGACGCTGCTTGCGAGGTCTACGGTTCAAACTCCCCAAAGCCACGAGTGCGGCATCAATACACTCGACTTGGTTCTGTGCGCGTTCACGTTCTTTTTTCAACTGCTGGACTAATCCAGATAGGTTTGCCATTTGGCTTGTCCTCTCGTCTGATACCAGATTGATCAGCTTGCACCAGACGTAATCACGAAGCGAATTCCTTAATGTCTTGATACCGGAAGACCTTGCTTTGAGCGTTCAGCGCGGGCACGAAAAGTTCGACGAACTTCTGTTTGATGGCAGAATTTGGGTCCGCCAGATGAAGCTGTTTAATGTAGCGTTTTCTGGCGACTCGGAGCCGTACAACCTCAGCAAACAAAGCCTTAGCTAGCAAATCTGCTTCTGGAAGTGAGTAGCCCACGATAATGATTGTCTTGCACTGTTCCAGTTTAAGACGTGCTTCCCTCCATAATCGCCGGTACGGATTTCGGTCGATCCGTTTGTTCCAGCCGGGAGGCAAAATAGACACCGTTTCAAATACTGCCGATTTTCCTCTGGTACGAACCACAAACGGGCGGTCTTTCAATTTGATCTGCCCCGTCTTGTAGAGAGTCCAATTCACACTGCCGTGGAGTTTAAGCAATCGAATCTTGGATTGCGTAGAGCTTGTCCCACCACGCTTGTTTAACCAATTCTGACACCATTCGCTTCTTACGCCATAAACCTTGTCGCCGTAACCTCCGACCGGAGGTCGCTCGATTCCGCGAGCTACTCGCCCACTGGAAACCATCAGGGGCCCAAGCTCGAACGTCCGAGGAAGAATGCCTGCCAATTTGGCCACCACCCGAAGCACCCAAGGGGGGCGGGATCGTGCTCACAAGAACGATCCCAGATTTGATGGGACAGGTCTTTTATCCCGGCTAAGAAATATCAGTTTGTTACCCGGTCTGGATCCGATCCGAAGTTCTGGGTTTTCAAGGCCCGAAGTCCGCGTATGAACGTGGGGTTTTTTAATCGGTGCGCAGCCTCAACTCAAACTGAGAAGTCTCACATGCGCGTGGGCTACCACGAAAGACGCGCTCCGGGTTTTCCGCGCAGAGACCAACATCCATCTCCGCGAGCGTGAATTGACGAATCAGTTGTATATGGATCCGACTACAAATTCAGGAGACCCGGTTTGCCGACCAACCGCCCAGTAAGCGGTTTTTGCCCCGTGATACTTTGGTGAGCATGCCAATTCCGTATTACCACATCGATTCCTTCGCGAACGAACTTTTCGCGGGCAATCCTGCGGGTATTTGCCTCGTTCCCGCATTTCCTGCCAATGATGTCATGCAGAAAATCGCAGCGGAGAACCGTCACAGCGAAACAGCCTTTGTGGTCGCCCGTGCTGATGGCGATTTTGACCTGCGTTG
>WNFB01003309.1_pt1 | contig 14196 bp, 9 predicted proteins | sample 5400501 | NCBI WGS metagenome assembly WNFB01 (sample SAMN13153341, study PRJNA577476) | soil metagenome | isolation source: 200 cm saprolite under Douglas fir tree site 2 hole 1 | place: USA:California | collected 2015-04-18
CAAGGCGACGTCTACCCGCGCGGCCCCTACCGCAACGATACGGGCGCGCAGCGCGGATCCGTTGCCGACATGCCTCTCTATCCGGGCGATCCGCTCACCCCGGGTGTGGGGGCGACGCCGGAGGTGGCCAAGGGCGTCGACCTCGCCCAGGCGAAGACGCTGACGAAGATCCCCGTGATGCCGATCTCCTACGGGGACGCCATGCCGCTCCTCAAGGCTCTCGGCGGACCGGTCGCGCCCGAATCGTGGCGGGGAGCGCTGCCCGTGACCTACCACCTCGGCCCCGGGCCCGCGAAGGTCCATCTCAAGCTGGCCTTCGATTGGAATCTGGTCCCCGCCTACGACGTGATCGCCCGCCTCGCGGGCTCCGAGCGGCCCGACGAGTGGGTGATCCGCGGCAACCACCACGACGCCTGGGTCAACGGCGCCGAGGACCCCATCAGCGGCCTCGTCGCCCTCATGGCCGAGGCCAAGTCGGTGGGCGCGCTGCACGGGTCCGGCTGGACGCCCAAGCGCACGATCATCTACGCGGCGTGGGACGGCGAGGAGCCGGGGCTCCTCGGCTCGACCGAATGGGCCGAGGCCCACGACGCCGAGCTGCAGAAGAAGGCCGTCGCCTACGTCAACACCGACTCCAACGGCCGGGGCTTCTTCCAGGTCCAGGGCTCGCACACGCTCGAGAAGTTCATCAACCAGGTGGCGCGGGACGTCCCTGATCCCGAGACGAAGGTGAGCGTGGCCCAGCGGCTGCGGGCGCGGCGGATCGCCTTCGGCAACGAGGACGACAAGGAGGAGGAGCGCAAGGACATCCGTGACCGGCCGGACCTGCGCATCGGAGCCCTCGGCTCCGGGTCCGACTACACGCCGTTCCTCCAGCACCTCGGTGTCGCGTCGCTCAACATCGGCTTCGGCGGCGAGAACGGCAACGGCATCTACCATTCCATCTACGACTCCTTCGCGCACTACACGCGATTCAACGACCCCACGTTCGAGTACGGGGTCGCTCTCGCCAAGGTCGGCGGGCGCACGGTGTTGCGGCTGGCGGAGGCCAACGTCGTGCCCTTCGAGTTCACCGCCTTCGCGGACACGCTGGCCCGCTACGTGAAGGACGTGTCGAAGCTGGCCGACGACATGCGTGAGAAGACGGAGGAGGACAATCGGCTCGCCCGCGACAACACGCTGGTGCTCGCCGCCGACCCGCGGGAGCGCTTCGTGGCGCCGAAGGCGAAGGAGGCGGTGCCGTTCGTGAACTTCGCGCCTTTGCAGAACGCACTCGCGAGGGTGCAGGAGAGCGCGCGGGCCTTCGACCGCGCGCGGGCCGCCCGGGCCGAGGAGGCGCTCCCGGCGGAAACGCAGAAGGCCGTCGACCAGGTACTGATGCACGCCGAGCAGGCGTTGACGCGGCCGGAAGGCTTGCCGATCCGCCCCTGGTTCCGGCACCAGGTCTACGCGCCGGGCTTCTACACCGGCTACGGGGTCAAGACGCTGCCCGGCGTGCGGGAGGCCCTCGAGCAGCGCGACTGGAAGGCGGCGGAGGAGCAGGCTGTCCTCGCCGCGCGGACGCTTGAGGGCTTCGCCGCCCAGATCGACCGCGCGACCGCCCTGCTGGAGAAGAGCTGACGCTGTCTTAGACGCAGAGGCGTGCCGCGACGGCTTGTTTCAGAGCGAGGTATCACTTGTCCAGGCTGCGCTTCAAGATCTCGATGTCGCTCGACGGCTTCGTTGCCGGTCCCCGCCAGGGCGTCGACGACCCCCTCGGGATTGGCGGTATGCGCCTGCACGAGTGGGTGTTTCCACTCACCGTCTGGCGCGCGATGCAGGGCCTTCAAGGCGGAGAGGTCAACGAAAGCACGCGGGTTGTCGAGGATTCACTGGCGAACATCGGCGCCACCGTCATGGGGCGCAACATGTTTGGTGGCCACCCGGGCCCGTGGGATCCTCAGAAACCGTGGAATGGTTGGTGGGGACTCAACCCGCCGTTCCATCATCCCGTGTTCGTGCTCACACATCACCCACGCGAACCATTCGAACTCGAAGGCGGAACGACCTTCACGTTTGTCACCGAAGGCATCGAGGCGGCCCTCGAACAGGCGCGGCGGGCCGCCGGCGGTAAGGACGTGTCGCTCGCCGGTGGAGCGAATGCCGCCCAGCAGTATCTCGCGGCCGGCCTGGTGGACGAGATGGAGATCAACCTCGTGCCGACGCTCCTCGGCAGCGGGGAGCGGCTGTTCGATCGGGTCGGGGATGATCTGCATGGGCTCGAGCTCGTGCGGACGGTCGCCGCGCCAAGGGTGACGCATCTCAAGTTCGCAAGGCGCTGAGACGGCCCGCGCGCTACCCGCGCCGTTACGTCGTGGTCTTTTCGCGAACCGCCTCGTAGATGGCGAGCGGATCCGCGAGCGGCGGCCAGGACAGGATGCCCAGCGCGTCGTCCACATAGGCGGGGCTGCGCATGCCGTTGAGGACGCAGCTCACGCCGGGCGTGCTCGCCACGACCCAGAGCGCCTTGCGGGAGAGGCTCTCCTCGCGCCGCGCGGCCGGCAGCAGCGGGTCGAGCGCGGCCGCGATGCCCGCGGTGGCCTCCTGGCTCTTGAGCGCCGCCTGCCGCCGCAGCTCCCCGAGCAGCTTGTGTAGCTCGGGCAGGTAGCGGGAGCGCCAGGCCTGCCAGATCTCGCCGATCCGTCCCGTCAGGCCCTGGTCGAGCACCTGCACCACCTGGAGGAGCCGCGGCAGGATCCGTTGCGACTCCAGGGCCTGCCAATGGTCGAGCCCACGGACGTGGGCCGCCGCGCCCTGCAGGTCGGCGCTCCAGCGGAAGAGGTTATCGGGGGGCACGCTACCCTCCGAGATCTGGAGGCGCGCGGCGATGTCACGCCGGAAGTCGCTCTCCAGCGCGGCCACGATCGCGAATTGCGTGTCGACCTCGACCTCGTGCGGGCCGGCGGAGACGGAGGCGAGGCGGAGCATGCCGTCGCCGGCGATCGCGTTCAGGGGACGGTTGACAAGGACCGCGATGCCGTGCGCGGCGGCGTGCTCGAGGACGGTGCGGTCCAGGCCGGAGCCGTTGTTCTTCTCGAGAGCGGCGCCCGACTCGACGAGGTTCATCGGAAGCTGCAGCACGCGGAAGTGATGGCCGCTCCCTCCCGCCGCTTCCGCCGCCGCCAGCATGCGGGTGAGCGAGGTGAACTCGGGGTCGTCGGCGGACCGCGTACAGGTGTTGGACGAGACGCCGTACGCGCGGAGCCGGCCCGCCGCGACCTCGCCTTCGAGCCAGGCGAAGGCGGCTTGCAGCCGCCGGTAGAACTCCTCGCGCCGCCGCTCCAGCTTTCCCTCGCTGCGCTCGTGGGCGTCGCTCAGGTAGTACTCGGGGTTGTGGAGCAGGCACACGTCGAGCGCCTCGAGCTGCAGCCGGGCGAGTGAGCGGGGGAGCTGGTCGGCCAGGAAATCGGGGTGCATGCAGTGCCAGACTCCCTCCCCGTACTTGACCACCTCGGGGAACGGCCGGCCCTCCGTCTCGCGGCGCTGCGCCACCTCGAGATTAGCGCCCTGCACGTAGCCGATCTTGGAGACGACGATGACCTCCTCGCGGCCCAACCGACGCTGCCGCACGAGGTCGGCCAGCACCTCGCCCACCAGGGTCTCGCTCCCGCCGTCGGTGTAGTTGGTGGAGGTGTCGATCAGGTTGCATCCGGACAGGAGGGCCCGGCTGAGCGCCGCGCGGTGCTCCGGCGTCTCGTCGTCGATGCGGTAGCCCCCGAAGCCGATGCGGCTGCAGACGAGTCCCGTTCGTCCCAGCGGCCCGTAGCCGGAATCCGCGGCGCCCTGGCGGCGCGCGTAGGCGGACGTGGCTTCGGCCGCGGCCGCGCCGGCGAGCCGCGCGGCCCCGACGGCGGCGGGGGTGTCGGTGGCGGTCGGGTCCGCGCTGCGGGAGGTGGCCAGCGCCTCACTCACCTTCGCGGGATCGGTCACCGGCTGCTGGCACGCGTAGCCGCGGCAGACGTAGAGCGCCGCGCGGCCGCCCACGAGCGTCTTGCCGCGAAGCAGGGGCGAGCGCGCCTCGCCCGCGGCGGGATCGTGATGGGCGACGATGCGGTTCGGAAGGTAGCGCGGGCCGATCTCGCGGCGCAGCGCGTCGAAACCGGCCTCGCCCGCAGCGCCGACGAGGGCCAGCTCCACCGGGCCTTCCAGGAGGAAGTCGACGACGGCCAGGCTCTTCGCGAACGACCGCGGCTGGCGGCCGATCGGCTTGCCCCACGCGCGGACCGCCCGCCCCGCGTCCTCGCGCAGTTCCGGGCGATTGAGATGGTACGAGAGGCGGGCGAGGGCCATGGCCGCCGCGGCATTGGCGCTGGGAATGGCGCCGTCGTGGCCCTCCCGCGGCCGGACGATGAGCGACTCGTGGCCCCGGGCGGTCGAGAAGAAGCCTCCCTCCTCGGCGGCGAAGTCCTCCCGGATCCCGTCCGCGAGCGATGCGGCTTCATCAAGGTACGTCGGCGCGCCGCCCGCTTCGTAGAGGTCGACGAGCGCTTCGGCGAAGAACGCATGGTCCTCGAGGTAGGCGTCGAGGTGGGCGCGGCCCGCGCGCCACGTGCGCAGCAGCCGGCCGTCGGGCCGGCGCAGGGCGGTGAGGAGGAAATCGGCCGCCCGCTGCGCGGCGGCGAGGTAACGCGGGTCGCCGAGCGCGCGGAACCCCTCGGCGAAGGCGGAGATCATCAGGCCGTTCCACGCCGTGAGCACTTTGTCATCGAGGCTCGGAGGCACGCGCTTCTTGCGCGCCGCGTAAACGCGAGCCCGCGCGTCGGCGAGCGAGCGTTCCAGCTCGCCGGCGGCGATGCCGAGCTCGCGGGCCACTTCTTCGAGGGGACGAGGTGTGTTGGGGATGCTTTTGCCTTCCCAGTTGCCCGCGTCGGTGATGTCGTAGTAGGCGCAGAAGCGGCGGGCCAGCTCGTCGTCACCACGGCCCATCGCCTCGCGGACCTCAGCCGGCGTCCACACGAAGAACTTCCCCTCCTCGCCCTCGGAGTCGGCGTCGGTGGCCGAGTAGAAGCCGCCCGCGGGGTCGGTCATCTCCCTGAGCACGTAGTCGAGCGTCTCGGCGGCGATGCGCCGGTAGAAGCCTTCACCGGTGGCCTGGAAGCCCTCCAGGTACGCGCGCGCGAGCTGCGCGTTGTCGTACAGCATCTTCTCGAAGTGGGGGACGAGCCACCGCGCGTCGGTCGAGTAGCGCGCGAAGCCGCCGCCCACCTGGTCGTACAACCCCCCGCGGGCCATGGCGTCGAGTGTCTTGCGGACCATCTCGAGCGCGCGCTCGTCGCCGAACCGGCGGTGGACGCGCAGGAGCAGCGACAGCCCGGCGGAGGGCGGGAACTTGGGCGCGGGGCCGAAGCCCCCCCCGCGCGCGTCGAACTCACGGCCGAGCTGCTCGGCCGCCTCGCGCAGCGCCTCCTCGCCCAAAGCACCTCCCGGAGCCGCCTGCGCGTTCTCCCGCAGGTACTGGGCGAGGTGCGCGCCCTGCTCCTTGACGGACTCGCGGTCCTTCTCCCACAGCTCCGCGATGCGCTTCAGCACGGTTGCGAAGCCGGGGCGGCCCCAGCGGTCCTCCGGCGGGAAGTACGTGCCGGCGAAGAAGGGCTCCTGGTCGGGGGTCAGGAAGACCGTCATCGGCCAGCCGCCCTGCCCCTGGTTCATCGCGAGGGTGGCCGCCATGTAGACGTCGTCGAGGTCGGGGCGTTCCTCGCGATCGACCTTGATGCTGACGAAATGGCGGTTCATGAGGTCCGCGATCGTCTCGTCCTCGAAGCTCTCGCGCTCCATCACGTGGCACCAGTGGCAGGCCGAGTAGCCGATGGAGAGCAGGATCGGCTTGCCCTCCTCGCGGGCGCGGGCGAGCGCCTCCTCGCCCCACGGGAACCAGTCCACCGGATTGTGCGCGTGCTGGAGAAGGTAGGGGCTGGTCGCGTCGATGAGCCGGTTGGTGCGCTTCCCGGCGCGCTCGCTCATTGCGCCACCGTAGCACGGATGTACACTCACGATGCCATGGGGCGGAACCGGGGAGGGACAGGGTGGGGGGTCGATGAATGAATGCTCCTGCTCGGCGGCCGGCGCGCGTCTCCGTGAGGCTGCAGCTCGAAGGCCGCGCGGTGTCCCGGGTGGAGACGATGTGGGGGACCGTGGTCAACCTCAGCGCCGCCGGGATGCTCGTCGAGCTGGGCTTCCCGCTCGCCCCGGGCACCGGCCTGGATTTCTCGTTCCTCCTCCCCGGTGAGGACTCTCCGGTGGCGGGCTGGGGGCAGATCGTCCGGCGCGCGACCCCGTCCCGCTACGGCGTGCGCTTCGACGGCCTCAAGGACGATGCGGTCGAGCGCCTGCGGAGGTTCGTGACGAGGCGCGAGGAGACGGCCTAAGCCGCCGCGCGCGTCATCGACGCGCAGAGCGCCCAGAGCCGCTCTTCAGCGGCGGGGTCGTGGAAGCGGCACGGCACGGGACGCCGGTCGATCCAGAACGTGCCGCTCCTGCCCTCGACGTCGGGAGTGGTGGCGAGCCACACCACCGTGTCCGCTCCTTCTTCGGGAGTCTTGCCGGCCATCTTCGAGAAGGCCGATGCCGCGATCGCCAGCAGGCCCCCTCCCTTGGAGAAGAGAGGGGTGTTGACGCCTCCGGGATGCATCGCGTTGGCGGTCACCGCCGTGGCTTCCAGCCGTCGCCCGAGGGCCCAGGTCAGCATGCGGTCCGCCTGCTTGCTCTGCGCGTAGGCACTCAAGCCCGAGTAGGAACGGCGGCGGAACTCCACGTCCTCGAGGTCGAGGTCCCGGGCGAGCCGGGAGGCCACGTTCACGATGCGGGCGGGGGCACTCTCGCGGAGCCGGTCGAGGAGCAGCTCGGTGAGCAGGAAGTAGCCGAGCACGTTCGTCGCCCAGGTCTGCTCGATGCCGTCCGGGCTCTCCCGGCGCCGGGAGGCCCAGATGCCGGCGTTGTTGACGAGGACGTGCAGCTCGGAGTGCGAGTCGAGGAAAGCGCGGGCGAAGTCACGGATGGAGGCCTGGCGGGCCAGGTCCACGATCATCATCTCCACCGCGGGGTTGCCGGTCGTGGCGGCGATGTCCTGGCGGGCCGCCTCGCCCCGCTGGGGGTCGCGGCAGGCGAGGACGACCCGGTGCCCGAGCCGGGCCAGCCCGCGGGCCGTCTCACGGCCGATGCCGGAGTTGGCGCCCGTGACGAGGCAGGTCCGCATCGCCCAACATTACCCTGGAATCGCCCCAACCCTTGCCGCGGCCGCGACGTCTCATCCGGCAGCCCCGATCACGCGGAAAGGAGCGTCGCCATGCGCATCACGTCGACCCTGGGCGTCCTCGCCGTCGCCGCCGTCCTCGCCGCGCCGCCGGCGCGGGCGGAGGACTTCCGCTGGTCCGGCGCCGTCGCCCCCGGCAAGGTCCTCGAGATCAAGGGCGTCAACGGGGGCATCGAAGCCGGTCCCGCCTCCGGGAGCGAGGTCGAGGTGACGGCCCGCAAGTCCGGCCGCCGCAGTGACCCCTCCGAGGTGGAGATCAAAGTGGTGGAGCACGGCGGGGGGGTGACGATCTGCGCCGTCTATCCCAACTCCTCCGACGGGCGGCCCAACGAGTGCCAGCCCGGCTCCGGCGGGCGGATGAACACCCGCAACAACGACGTCAAGGTGGAGTTCACGGTCCGGGTCCCGGAGGGCGTCCGCTTCGTCGGACGCACCGTTAACGGCGGGGTCGAGGCGGAGGGCCTGGCTGCGGACGCCGAGGTCTACTCGGTCAACGGCACCGTGACCGTGACCAGCTCGGGCCTGGCCCGGGCGCAGACCGTCAACGGCTCCATCACTGCCGCCATGGGACGCGCGGACTGGTCCGGGCCTCTCGAGCTGAAGACCGTCAACGGCACCATTACGGTCGAGCTGCCCGCGTCAACGAGCGCCCGCGTCGAGGCCAGCACCGTCAACGGCGGGATCGACACCGACTTCCCCCTCACCGTCACCGGCCGCCTCGGTCCCCGTCACGTGTCGGGGACGATCGGCAGCGGCGGCCGCGACTTGACGCTCGAGACCGTCAACGGAGGCATCCACATCCGCCGCGGGCGCTAGCACACCCACGCGAAGCCGCCGCCGTGGAACGCTAGCCTTCGGGGACCCGCTGCTTCTTCGGCGCCTCCGCGGCGGGGCCGCGGGGCGGCTCGAACGTGAACGTCAGCGCGTCGCCTTCGAGGCCGATCGCGACGGTGCCCCCGTGCTCGAGCCGGCCGAAGAGGATCTCGTCGGTGAGGCGGTCGCGCACGTCGGTCTGGATCACCCGGGCCAGTGGCCGCGCTCCGTAGACGCGGTCGTAGCCCTTCTTCGCCAGCCACGCCCGGGCCTCCGTGGACAGCGCGATCGCCACCCGGCGCTCGGTGAGCTGCGCTTCGAGCTGCAGGATGAACTTGTCGACGATGGTCTCCATGACGTCCATCGTCAGCGCCTTGAAGGTGATGACCGCGTCCAGCCGGTTGCGGAACTCGGGGCTGAAGACCCTCTCGATGGCGCTCTTGCCGCGCTTGCCCGCCTCCCGCGCCACGTCCTTGGAGAAGCCGATCATCCCCGCGGTCATCTCCCGCGAGCCCGCGTTCGACGTCATGATGAGGATCGACTGGCGGAAGTCGGCCTTGCGGCCGGTGTTGTCGGTGAGGGTCGCGTGGTCCATGACCTGGAGGAGGATGTTGAACAGGTCGGGGTGCGCCTTCTCGATCTCGTCCATGAGCACGACGCTGTAGGGATGCGTGCGGACCGCGTCCACGAGCAGGCCGCCCTGCTCGAAGCCCACGTAGCCCGGGGGCGCGCCGATGAGGCGGGCCACCGCGTGCTTCTCCGCGTACTCGCTCATGTCGTAGCGGATGAACTCGTTGCCCAGGTGGAGGGCGAGCTGCTTGGCGAGCTCCGTCTTGCCGACGCCGGTCGGGCCGGTGAAGAGGAAGCAGCCCGCGGGATGGTCGGGATGGCCCAGGCCCGCGCGGGCGCGCTTGATCGCCATCGCCGCCGCGTGTACCGCTTCCTCCTGGCCGAAGACGACGCGCTGCAGCGACTCCTCCAGCGTCCGTAGCCGCTCCTTGTCGGAGGCCGAGGCCTGCTTCTCGGGGATGCGGGCCATCCGGGCCACCACGCGCTCGATCTCGGGCACGTCCACCGTCTTCGTCTCGCCTTCCCTGGCCGTTCCCGACAGCAGCCGCAGCGCCGCTCCGGCCTCGTCCAGCACGTCGATCGCGCTGTCGGGCAGGCGGTGGTCGCGCAGGTGGCGCCGGGCCAGCCGGGCCGCCGCCTCGACCGCGCCCTCGGTGTAGGCCACGTGGTGGTGCTCCTCGTAGCGGCCCCGCAGGCCCTTGAGGATCTGGACGGTGTCCTCCAGGGTCGGCTCGTTGACGGTGATCTTCTGCACGCGGCGGGCGAGGGCCCGGTCCTTCTCGACGTGCTTGAACTCCTCGAACGTCGTGGAGCCGATGAGGCGGATGTCGCCCTCGGTGAGCACGGGCTTGACGAGGTTGGCGAGGTCCATGGTGCCGCCGGTGGTCGCGCCCGCCCCGACCATGGTGTGCATCTCGTCGATGAAGAGGATGGGCTTGGGCCTCTTCTTCAGGGCGGACAGCACGGCCTTGAAGCGCTCCTCGAAATCGCCCCGGTAGCGGGTGCCGGCGAGGAGCGCGCCCGTGTCGAGGGCGAAGACCTCCGCTCCCTTGAGGACCTCGGGCGCGTCCGGAGCGAGCAGCCTCGTCGCGAGGCCTTCCACGAGCGCGGTCTTGCCGACGCCGGGGTCGCCCACGAAGACGGGGTTGTTCTTGCGGCGGCGGCAGAGGATCTCCAGCGCGCGCTGCAACTCGGTGCCCCGGCCGATGACGGGATCCAGCTTGCCCTGGCGCGCCCGCTCGGTGAGGTTCACCGTGTAGGCGGCGAGCGGGTCCCGGGACGTGGCGGAGCCCTCCTCGCCCACGCCGCCGGCCGCGGGGTCGCCCTCGTCTTCGTCCTCACGAAGAGGCGTCTTGCCGACGCCGTGGGAGATGTAGTTCAGCACGTCCAGGCGGGTCACGCCGTGGGAGGCGAGCAGGTCGACGGCGTGGGACCGCGATTGCTGCAGGATTGCGGCCAGGATGTCTCCGACCTCGGCCTCGGTCTTGCCCGCGCTCTGCACGTGCAACACCGCGGTCTGCAGCGCCCGGCGGAAGGCCAGCGTCTGCTCGGGCTGGCGGCGCGCTCCCGCCGGCAGCGTGTCGAGGGTGTCGCTGAGCACCGTCTCCAGCTCCGCCTGCAGGCGGGACGTGTCCGCGCCCGCCGCGCGCAGGATCTTCTCGCCCGAGGGCTCGGCGAGGATGGCGAAGAGCAGGTGCTCCAGCGTGAGGTGGGCGTGGCGGCGAGTCACCGCCTCGCGGGCGGCCGAGTTCAGGACCTTCTCCGCCGTGCGGCTGAACATGCTCAGGCCTCCTCCACCGTGGCCCGCAGCGGGAAGCCGGCGTCCTGGGCCAGGTCGTGCACGGTGGCCACCTTGGTCTCGGCCTCCTCGTAGGTATACGCGCCGCAGATGCCCTTCCCCTCGAGATGCACCTGCATCATGATCCGGAACGCGTCCGGCTCCGGCTTGTGGAACACCGACTCCAGGATCTTCACCACGAACTCCATGGTCGTGTAGTCGTCGTTGTGCAGCACCGCGTGGAACAGGCGGGGCTTCCGGGTCTTCGGCTTGCGCTTCTCGAGGACCTCCCCGCCGGCCTTCCCTTCGGGTTTCGGCACCTCCTTATTTTAGTCCGGCTGGTACTCGCGCTCCAGGTGAGCCCGGATCTGTGCCTCGTCCATCCACACCGGCTTCAGGCGGCCGGCGGCGAAGAGCGGAGACTGGTCCGCGAAATGCGGCGAGCGCGCGTCGCGCACCGCAGTGCCGTAGGGGTTGATGCTGCGCGAGGCGACGCGCCCCTGCCGGTCCCATTCCACGAGCAGGATGTACGAGTCGCCGGCCACGCCGACGAGACGGCCGTCGCCGGCCTTCCGGCCGTACACGGCCCGCAGCAGGTCGGGAGCGCCTCCCAGGCCGAGGTCGACCGATCCGCGGCGCAGCCGGTTCACCGCCTGCCAGGGCGGCTCGAGCCGGCCGAACCGGCTCTTCAGCTCGCCGGCCGCCTCGCGTAACCGGGTCTGCAGCGTCTCGGTCGGCACCGGTGACGGGTCGTTGCCGTCGTCCGGCCGCAGCGTAAGGAGCGCGAGGGCGGCGCGCGTGTTGCCGGGATCCGCGCGCAGGTCCCAGCCCTTGAGCACGTCGAGCGCCTCCAGGGTGAGCGGATCCCGCGGCGGCGGGGCCGAAAGGAGCTGGCGGAGCCGCCCCGCGGTCGCGGAGGCGGTCGAATACGCGACGTCGAACTTGTAGGAATCGAAGGCCTCCCGCGTGACCGACGGGTCGGCGCCGAAGAGCTCGAGCGCGCGCAGGCCGCGATTGGTGAGCCGCGTCTCGATCCCGAGCGTGGTAGAGAAGGCGGCCGGATCCGGGTTGCCCGGCCCGTCGGTGGTCCGGAACGGCGTCCCGTTGCAGCTCTGGACGAAGCCGGAGGGCGGGTCGACGACGCGGGGCAGGCTCGCGAAGGGAAGGTACTCCGTCCACAGCGTGCGGGACGTGTCGCCGGGCAGGTACTGCGACCAGTCGAACCCCTCGGCCCGCACCGGCAGCTTCGCGTTGTACACGTAGGCCACGTGGCCTTCGCGGTCGGCGTAGACAGTGTTGAGCGAGGGCACGGCCTGCATGCTCATCGCATCCATCCACTCGTCGAGCGTGCGCGCCTTGTTCATCCGGTACCACTGCTCGACCTGCCGTACGTCGCCCATGCCCGCCACTCGCAGCGCGTAGGTGCCGTGGGGCTGGCGCACGACGGGGCCGTAGGCCGACCACAGCGTCTCGCGATCGAACGTCCAGGAGATCGGGCCCAGGAGCTTCACCTCGATGCCTGTGCGGCGAGTCTCCAGCTCGCGCCAGCCGCCGTCGAAGCGGTAGCGTTCAGGCCGCTTGGGGTGCACGTCCAGCAGGTAGACGTCGATGAGGTCGGGCCTGTTCACGGTGTGGGCCCACCCGAGATTCCGGTTGTGGCCGTGCAGGACGACGGGAGCGCCGGGGAAGGTGCCACCGATCGTGTCCCAGCCCTCGTCGCTGTGGAGGTGCACCTCGTACCAGGCGACCGGCCCCTCCCACGGCTGGTGGGAGTTGACCGCGAGCCGCGTGAAGCCGTCGGCGGCGCGCGTGGGCGCCACCGCGAAGGCGTTCGAGCCGGGCGCCGGCGGGCGGCCCAGCGGCCGGCGGGCGGGCTCGTAGAGCTGCTTGAGGACGGCGTCGAGGCCGAAGAAGAGCGGCATCTTGTGGACGAACCCGGCCACGACGTCGCGGCCCGTCGCCGGGTAGAGCGCGGGGAGGGCCTCCCGCGGGTGCCGCCCGGCGTAGCGGTTCAGCCCTTCGGCATAGGCCTCACAGAGGGCGCGGGTCTCGGGCCGCAAGCGCTCGTACCCCGCGTCCACCGAGTCCCCGACCCGCATGAGCCGGACCATGTAGTCGTTGGGGGCGGCGGACCGACCGTAGACCGACGCGAGCCGGCCGCGCGCGGCGAGGAGCGCGCCCTGGATCGTCGCGAAGTCGTCCTCTGCGTGAGCGTACGCAAGGCCGAAGGCCACGTCGGGATCCGTCCGTCCGAAGACGTGGGGCACGCCCCAGGTGTCCCGAAGGATCCGAACGTGATGGCCCGCGCCGGCCTGGGCGAGGCCGGGAGGCAGCCGGGGGGCCCGCAGCCATAGAAAAAGGAAGAGTGCCAGCAGGCCGACGCCAGCGGCCAGGCCGAGCGCGCGCGCTCTGCGCATCGAGGGGCGCAGCTTAGCACGCTCGCCGGCGTTGCCTTTCAACAGCTTGGGGGGGACCGTCGTCGTGGACGACGTGATCCACGAGCCGAGCCGATATCAGCGGTATAGCCCGGCGCTGAAGAGCCTTGCGCTCGGGAATGGAGGCCCCCGGCTCCGCGATGTTACAGTTGAGGCATGTCGACCAGAAACGCCGTCATCGCCGGTTGCGCACTCCTGGGGGCAGCGTTTGCCCTGCTGGCCTCGGGCCCCGGGCAGAAGGCCACCGACGCCGGAGAGGCCTGGGCGGCCGGAAAGGGCGCGAAGACGAAGATCATGATCGAGAAGGTGGTCAAGTCCGACGAGGAGTGGAAGAAGAGCCTCACCCCGATCCAGTACCAGGTCCTCCGTCAAGCGGGCACCGAGAGGGCCTTCACCGGAGAGTACTGGAACAACCACGAGAAGGGCACCTACGTCTGCGCCGCCTGCAGGCTGGAGCTCTTCAGCTCCGACACCAAGTTCGAGTCCGGGACGGGCTGGCCGAGCTTCTGGGCCCCGATCGCCAGCAACAACGTGGAAGAGCACTCCGATGCCACCGGGGGCATGATCCGCACCGAGGTGCTGTGCGCGCGCTGCGGCGGCCACCTCGGCCACGTCTTCCCCGACGGCCCGCGGCCGACCGGCCTGCGTTACTGCATGAACTCCGCCGCCTTGAAGTTCGTCAAGGCCGCGAAGTAGCGCGCCTCACCTCCGCACGCCGCGAGGATCATCCGCGGCGGCGACGAAGCCAGCGGCGGCCGGGCGTACGCTTGCGGGCCTGGGCCACGAGCGCCTGCGCCACCTCCCGGCCCCGGGCGAGCGCCTGGCGATAGAGCCTCTTCACGGCTCCGGGGTCGAGGGCCTGGCCGTGGGCGGCCCACGCGACGACCGCCTTCCCGATGGCGAGCGTCCCCGCGTAGGCCACCGCCACCTTCGGGACGATGCCCACCACCGGGATCAGGCCCACCAGCTGGCGCGCGCCCTGGCGGAAAAGGAAGCCTCCGCCGATCACGCCCAGCACCTCGCCGATGAGCTCGCGCGCGGTGCCCTTCTTGCCGGAGGCGAGCGCGATGCGGTAGCTCATGATGAGCTGGTTCTTCGTGAGGACCACGATGTCGGCCAGGTTCAGCGGCACGTCGAGCACCGGGATGGCCTCGGCGATGCCGGTGGTGAGCGCGTACATCGCGTTCGTGCGTGCGGTCTCCTCGATCAGCTCCGAAAAGAGCGGCTCCCGCAGCGGGACGAGGTGGCGGGCGAGGGCGAGACGCAGCCCCGGCGATGCCGCTGACAGCACCGCCTGCGCCACCGCCGGCACC
>WNFB01003313.1_pt1 | contig 14190 bp, 12 predicted proteins | sample 5400501 | NCBI WGS metagenome assembly WNFB01 (sample SAMN13153341, study PRJNA577476) | soil metagenome | isolation source: 200 cm saprolite under Douglas fir tree site 2 hole 1 | place: USA:California | collected 2015-04-18
TAGCCGATCACATCCGGGCTGACATAGCTGATCAGCCCGGCGCGTTCGACGCCCACGCTGTCGAGGAATTTCAGGAAGGCCACCGGGTCGGCGGAGAACTTCTCGACCTCGGCAAAATCGCGGCGGGTGCGCTTGAGCCTCTCCAGCGCCGCCGGCTTCATCATGCCGAGCGGCTGGATGTGGATGTGAATATCAATGACGCGGGTCACGTGGCGGCGCTGAGCGAGACTAAGATTTGTACAGCCGGTCGATCTTGGCGGCCAGGATGAAATCGCTTTCGGTCAGCCCGTTGATCTTATGCGTCCAGGAGGTCACGTCCACCCTGCCCCAGGTGAGGTAAAGATCCGGATGGTGGCCCTGCTCTTCGGCCAGCTCGCCGGCGCGGTTCACAAACTCGAGGGCCTGGCGAAAGTCGGGAAACTTGAAAGCCTTCCGGATGTGGTGCTCTTCGATGACCTCCCATCCAGCCACCTGCCTTTCCAGGCCGCGGAGTTCCTCACCCTTGAGAGGCGGTACGCCTCCCCGGCACGGAACACAGGTCTTGCTGGCCAAGTCCGACATGGCGCTGCGCTATTCTAGCACTCGCGCGGGCACTGGGTCGCTGCGGCTTTGGACAGGATGGCGAAACCCCAGCGGGGTCTCAGAGGTGCCTGGGGGTCTTAGGCCGGCCGCCGTTTCGTCCATTGCGCCGGTGGCGGGGCTGGAACAGGCCCACATAGCAACGGTCGCACAGCAGTTCGACGCCGTCGGCAATCTGGCGCGGCCGGAACAATCGGCCGCAGTCGGCACAGAGCAGTTCGGGAGACCGCCGGGGCCGGTTGTCGGGGATGAAGAGAACACCTTCCACGGTTTCGCTTTCGTTCAATATATTGAACGCCGATTCAGCATTTGATGCTAGCACGCCCACCCGGGGCGTCAAGCCGTGGTTCAGCGGGTTGAACAGAAATTCGATAATTCGGAGGGTCTGGGCCGGCACCCGGCGCGCGCTTGGCCCCTTACAGCATGCCGTCCAAGCTTCGACAGGGAATGTGTGCATGACGCGGCGTCCGCTCCAGGTACCTGCGCGCTTCCAAAAACTTCAATCTGGAGAGCTCGTCGGCCGGAGAGCGCATCTCATCCGGCACCCGATTCATGCAGTACGTGCGAACCTCCGGCGCGAGATCTTTGATCAAGTCCAATTCGCCCGGGTTGTTATCAACGACCACCACCGTTCGGGCGGCGCTGTGGGCTTGTTGCTCAATAAGCTGGGCCTTGCCGCCCTCTGTGCCGGTGAAAAAAACGTCGTGGAAGTAAGGGCTGACCTCAGTGGCCAAGATTTTATAGCGTTGCCATTCCCGGCTCCCAAACGAAAGAAGATGCAATCGAGCGCCGTGGCTCTTCGCGTGCCGCAGAAATGGCAGAACGTCCGGAAAAAGATACCGGCTCAAATCGGAAAACGAGTTCTGGAGGATGCGTTTCATCTCCTCCAGCGGCCATCGCCTCCCGGACCGGCGAGAAACTTCCTCGACGTGCTTTTCCAGCTCATAACCGGTGGGCCATACGGCGGCATAGCTGTGTTCCCAATCGGCGGCGTCAATCCCCAGGCGCAGGAACGAGTTTCTGACATCCACGTGAAAAAACCCATCGGTATCGAAGATCGTGTGGTCGAAATCCAGGAAATACGCGGTCTGGGCTGGCCCCACCTCTACCCTCCCACGCCGGAGCCCTCGGCTCCGCGATCCTGAGCACGGTCCACGGCGAAGCCGCCTTGCCGGTTCCAGGGCAAAGCATCGAAGATCGGTGGTGTCTGCCCTACGGCCATCGGAGTCTTCTTACTGTAACACCGCGGAGGCACGGGCCGGTTGCCCAGCAATCCGGGCCGTGCGAAGCCGGTTACGGTACAATCCCAACGAGCCAGGCAACAAACAGGAGGAGTCTTGGCCATGCTGCGCGTGGCCATCCAGGGCGAGCGAGGGTCGTTCAGCGAAGAGGCAGCGATTGAACTTTTGGGGCGCCGCATTTCTGTTTTGCCGTGCCCCACCTTTGCAGCGGCATTCTCTCTGCTGCGCGACGCCCGCGCCGACCGCTGCGTCGTGCCCATCGAAAACACTCTGGCCGGCTCGGTGCACGAGAACTACGACCTTCTGCTCGAGCATAGGTTCTGGGTGGAGGCGGAGTGGAACCTGCGCATTCGCCTGATGTTGATCGCCCGGCATGGCGTTGCGCGGAGACAGGTCCGGCAGGTCTACTCGCATCCGGTGGCGCTGGCGCAATGCCGCGGCTTTTTCGCCCGCCACCGGAACATGCGTCCCGTGGTCGCTTCCGACACTGCCGGGAGCGTGAAGATGATTGTCGAGCAGAAAAGTCGGGACGCCGCCGCAGTGGCCGGCCCCGCGGCGGCCGCCGCTTACGGCGCGCACATCCTCGCGCGAAACATCGAAGACCACCGCGGCAACTTCACCCGTTTTCTGCTGGTGCGCGGCGCCGCTCGCACGCGTCCGGGCGCGAACAAGACTTCGATTGTTTTCGCCACCAGGAACATTCCCGGTTCGCTCTTCCGCTGCCTGGCCGTGTTTGCTCTGCGCGACATCAATCTGACCAAAATCGAATCCCGGCCCTGGCGCGGCCGGCCCTGGGAGTACCTGTTTTATCTCGATTTTCTCGGTCAGCCCGAACGCTCGCCCGGTCGCGAGGCGCTTGCGCACTTGCGCGAATTGACCTCCTTTCTTCGCGTGCTGGGCTGCTATCCCCGCAGCAGCTTGAGATAGACGCTCCACGGACCATTAAAAAACGCCGCCAGGTTGCGCAGGGATGGAGCGGGGGCTTCAGCGCCGAAGACCGGCGAACTCGCCTGCAATCACGAGTCGGGCGTCTTCGCTTCAGCGGATGTGTCCGCAGGGTCTGCGGGGGCGGGCTCGTCGGCAGATTCGGTGGCGTCGGGAGAGGCTTCGAGCGGCGCGGGTTCTGAACTGGCTGGGGCGGGCGGTTGGTGCTCCAAAGCGGGTCCGCTGGCAGGCTCAGTAGCTGCGGTTGAAGTTTCCGCGGGAGTTGCATCGGCGACCGGCGCCTCCGGCTCGGCAGCCGCGACAGCCGAAGCATCGGCGGGCGTCGTCGCCGGTGCGGTTGTAACCGCTGCGGCGGGAGTCGCGGCCTGCACATCCGCGCCCTCGAGTGCGGCCAAGCGCGCGGCCAGCGCCCCCGCCAGCAAGTCCACAAGGAGCTTTGCAGCACTGCCGTCAGGGTCGAGTTCCGGGTTGTAGGCGGTCACTTCCATGGCCGCGAGATTCCTTTGCCGGACAAACATCTCGAGCGCCTGGCGCACATCGTCGAGGCGCAGCCCGCCGGGTGCGGCAAAGTTGGTCGCACGGAAGTCGTCGGAGGAGATGACGTCCGTATCGAAGTGCAAGATAAACTCGTGGCTCGAGCCGTGAATGCGTTCGAGCCCGGCTTCGGCTGCGGCCGCCGGGCCCTGGCGCTGGATGTCGGCAGCCGAGTAGCAACGGATCGGCGAGTGCCCCAGGTACGCCTCCTCGGGCGGGTCCAGCCGGTCAACGCCGAACAGCGTCACATCCGGCTCGCGCACCAGCGGCGGCTCGCCCCAGAAGCGCACCAATTCGGGGGCGCCGCGGCCGATGATGTGGGCCACGACCATGCCGTCCAGGCAGCCCGAAGGGGTCGTGGCGGGGACGTTCAGGTCGGCGTCCCGGTCCACATAAATCAGGCTGACGCTGCGGTAGTAGCGGCGCGCGCCGGCCAGCGTCGCGAGCGCGAGGATGCAGTCGCCGCCCAGCACGAGCGGCAGCGCGCCGGATTTCGCGGCCTGCTCGACCCGCGGCTTCAAATCGTTCAGCCCCGCCAGCACGGCGGGAAGGTTGCGCGCGCGCGGATGCTCGTCGTCAGGCCGATAGAGCTGCGTGGCGCAATCGCCCAGGTCGGCGACTTCGTAGCCCACCCTTTGCAGGCGCTCGACCAGCCCGGCGGCGCGTAGCGCCGCCGGTGCGCGCTCGTGCCCCGCTTGGAGCGCCGCGGCGCTGGTGGGCGCGCCAATCAAAGCAATCTTCTTCGGCTGACGGACGATCTTGACCGCCAAGAAAGTCTCCTTAGTGATTGGGATGCGGGTTCAGCCCCCGAAGCATCAACTCGGATACTCCCCGGGAAGTCTCGCTAAGTCTTGCTTCTCCCCGGCGCGAGAGTGGCCAGCTCCTGCGGCAAAGTAAAGCGCACGTCCTCGCGGATGAGATCCAGGTCGCGCTGATCGGTGAAGCCGAAGTCGCCCAGCCGCTCGCTGACCTGCTCCACAAGAACTTCGGGCGCCGAAGCTCCGGCGGTCAAGCCCACGCGGCCAACGCCCTGCAGCCATTCGAAGCGGATGCCGCTGGCGTCGTCGATGAGCCGCGCAGCCACCCCCGCGCGCTCCGCCACTTCCACCAAGCGGTTTGAATTCGAGCTGTTCGGCGAACCCACTACGAGGATCAAGTCCACGTCGCGCGCCATCTGCTCGACCGCTTCCTGGCGGTTCTGCGTGGCGTAGCAAATATCGTCCGATGCCGGGCCGACAATGGTCGGGAAGCGCTGGCGCAGCCGTGCCACGATCTCCTGAGTGTCGTAGAGGCTCAGGGTAGTTTGCGTGAGATAAGCCAGCCGGTCGGGGTCGCTCACCTCCAGCCGGTCCACGGCCTCTACGCTATCTACCACAATGGTACGGTCGGGCGCTTCCCCGGAAGTGCCGACGATCTCCTGGTGGTCGCGGTGACCAATCAGGATGATGGTGCGTGCTTCGCGGGCAAACTTCAGCGCCTCCAGATGCACCTTGGTCACCAGCGGGCAGGTGGCGTCAATCACACGCAGGTTGCGCGCCTTGGCCTCGGCGCGCACTGTCGGAGGCACGCCGTGCGCGCTGAACACCAGCACCGCGCCCTGGGGCACTTCTTCCACGGCTTCAACGAAGATGGCGCCGCGCTGCCGCAACTGGTCCACGACGTAACGGTTGTGCACGATCTCGTGGTGGACGTAGACCGGCGGGCCGTAAGCCTCCAGCGCCAGCTCTACAATGTCCACCGCGCGAACCACACCCGCGCAAAAGCCCCGCGGCCGCACCCGGATGAGCGTTTTGCCGTTGGTTCCCTGGCCCCGTATGTTAATCGGCGTCATATGAATAGGCTGCCATAATACCGCATCCTCAGGCACCCTGCCATGTATGTTTCAAAACGGCCCGCTGGCCTGGTCCTCGGAACTGCACTACAATTTCAGGTTTGACCGGGCAACGCGCGAGCGGCTGGCAAGCCGTTGTCCCAGGGAATTCGATACGAGCATGGGCCAGAAACGTTTTCCCGGCGTGCGCGCCTTGATCTTCGATCTGGACGGCACGTTGATTGACTCCAAGCTGGACCTCGCGCTGTCGGTGAATGCGGCGGTGGCCGAGATGGGACGCCCGCCGCTCCCGCACGAGCAGATCTTTGGCTACGTAGGCCAGGGCGCGCCGATGCTGATTCGGCAGGCGCTCGGCGGCGGCGCCAGCGAACAGGAGTGCCAGCACGCCCTGGAGTTTTTTCTCGCCTACTACCACGCGCACATGCTCGACCACACCGTCACTTATCCAGGTGTGCGCGAAGGCCTGGCGCAACTAGCCGGGCTCCAGATGGCGGTGCTCACAAATAAGCCGGTGCGCTTCAGCCGTGAAATCCTGGCAGGGTTGGGTATCGCTGGCTACTTCCGGTACGTCTACGGCGGCAACAGCTTCGATCGGAAAAAGCCCGATCCCGTCGGCGTTGAGCACCTGCTGCGCGAATTCGGAGCGGCGCCGCGCGAAGCCATGCTCGTCGGCGATTCCGAGATTGACGTCCAGACCGCCCGCAATGCCGGCACGTGGGCCTGCGGGGTGACCTACGGGCTGGGCAGTCACCGCCTGACTGAGTATCCACCGGACATCCTGCTCGACACCCTCACCGAGCTGCCTTCCTGCCTTGCGGACCACTTCGCACCGGGTACGAGCGCCTAGACGCACCCGCCCGGCTCTCCGGCCGGGCGGCCAACTCCTGACGCCGCTTCTCGCTCAAGCATAAAAATCTCGCCAGGGCATAGGCTGTCGGTGGCCATTCGGGTTAAGGATTTCCTACCTCAGGGTTGTAGACGCGCAGGGAGCGGCCTATCGGAGCTTTCGCCAGAGAGTGGTTCGACTGATGCCAAGACGATTCGCGGCCATCTGCGGATTGCCCTGACACTGCTCCAGCACCTTCTTGACGAGCTCCTTTTCCAGCGTGGCCAGGGGATTCTCGGACAAGAGTGCCAAAGCCACGAGATCATCTTTCGGCCCGGCCAGATCCGAGGGCATATGCCTCTTTTCGATTTTGTTCCCCTGGCATTTGACGAAAGCGTGTTCGATGATGTTTTCCAGTTGTCGGACGTTGCCGGGGTAGGAGTACTCCATCAAAATCTCCATCGCATCAGGCGAAACGGTCCGAATCGATTTTTTCATCAGCCGATTGAATTTCTCGATGAAGTGTCTGACCAGCAGAGGAATGTCGTCCCGCCGCTCTCGCAAAGGAGGGATCACGATCGGCACGACGTCGAGCCGATAATATAAGTCCTCCCGAAATTGCCCGGCCCGGATGGCGGCTTTGACATCGCGGTTGGTCGCCGCAATCACCCGCACATCTACCTTTTGGGTCCTGGTCGATCCGACTTTCTCGAATTCCCCCTCTTGTAGTACCCGCAGCAGTTTCACCTGGGTGGCGGGACTCAAGTCTCCGATTTCATCCAGGAAAATCGTTCCACCATCCGCGGCTTCAAATCGTCCCGCCCGCGTTGTACTCGCCCCGGTGAATGCTCCCCGGACATGACCAAAGAGCTCGCTTTCTAGAAGATTTTCAACCAGCGCGCCACAGTTGACGGCTACAAACGGCTTGTTTTTTCTGGGACCCCTCTGATGGATCGCTCGAGCGATCAGCTCTTTCCCCGTGCCGCTCTCGCCTTGAATCAGCACCGTCGTCGAGAGCGGAGCCACCTGGAGGATCAAGTCGTAGACCTCCTGCATTTTCTGGTTCTTTCCCACGAGGCTCTCAAACGAGTACCGCCGCCGCAATTCTTCATTCAGCGCTTTCAGCTCGGAAAGGTCGCGGGCGAACCCCTGAAGGAAGCGTTGTCCTCCATGCTCGATTCCGACGGCACGGATCTCCACCGGCAGCCTGCCTCCGTCTTTTCTCAAGAACTCCGCCTCGAAAACGGCGGGGTTGCTCGGGTCGGGAAGTTTTTCCAGAAGCTGGCTCGCCCGTTGGAATTCGTCGGGGCTCATCAAATCACGCAGGGAAACATGGGATATCTCTTCATAGGAATACCCTAGCCAGGAACACAGGTTTTCGTTAACCGTCACAAACGGCTGCCCGGGAGAAGGACAGAGAAAAATGCCTTCGTCAGACATCTCGAAAAAAATGCGGTACCGCTCGTTGCTCCGCGCCAGTTCACTGACCCAGCGGCCTTTTTCGATCAGAACGGACAATTGCCCGGCGATCCTTTTTAGAAACCCGACATGCGCTTCGGAGAAAGCTTGACGCGCTATGCTCGTAAAAAACACGACGCCGATGGGCCTGCCTTCCACCTTCAGAGGCAGCGTGAGGCTCGAACGCATTCCTTCCTCTACAATCAGCTTGGTCCATTGAGCGGGTCGCTTCGCGAGATGTTCCTCGAGATCGTCGAGGATGCGTGCCTCACCCAACTGCAAGATGCGTTCCAGGCTCGAACCAGAGATGTGCGCGGAAAAACCGTCGTCCAGCAAGATTTTGCGGTCTGATTTGGTCTTCACCTGAACCAGCTTGCCCGAGGACTCGTCAATCAGGGCGATGCCCAAGCGATTGTGAGGAACGACTTGCTGAAGTCCAACGTAGATTTTTTCGAACACCTCGTCGAGGGTCTTGCCGCTATGGATCTGCTCAAGGACCTCATAAATGGGGTCCGCTTGAACTCCGACTTCGGCGCTCCACTCCCCCCCATTCGTGGCTTGCCGGTATCGCTCGAGCTCCTCTGAAGAGACTGCGACTTCGACCCCGTTTCCATCTGTTCTGACATCGAAGGTCCTAACGTTCGGCGTCAGCACGGCACACCCGGTTCGTACGTTGTAGCGCCAAGCGTGCCAGGGGCAGGTGACCACATCTCCCTGTAGCTTGCCCTCGCCCAGAGGGCCTCCTTGATGCGGGCAGGTGTTATCGGTGGCGCAGAACTGTCCCTCCACGTTAAAAATCGCGACGCTCTGCCCGAGCAAGTCGACCACTTTGCTCTTGCCCGGCTGAATCTCGAACCTTTCCGCCACTTTGATCCATTGAGTCATGGGTGTCTTCCCCACAAGGAAAACCAAATAGCACCCAGACGGCTTTTCGTCAATTCTTTTGTTGCATGTATGAAATGTGTTGCAAGAATGAAATCCATTCGTTTCTGCAGCACTTTCGGGCAGTTCTGCCTCGGCAGAGAGCCTTGCATTTCATATTTGAAACAGGTGAAGGGCTCAGTTGCCTCATTCTGAAGTCTAGTAACCGACTCACTTTCAGCAACTTAATGGCTCATCCCGTCTCTGGACTGAAGTTCGCACAAGGGAGAGGAATCGAGTTGAGGGGGCTGGCAATGACGAGAGAGTCCAGAAGCTTGGCTGCGGTAGACGCGTTTGTCCGCGCGGTGCGATTGGCAGACCTAGAAGCCGCAGGGTGTCTGGCGGTGCAGGTCAGCGGCCACACCGTGGCGCTGTTTTCGCACGGCGGAAAGATCTACGCCACGGACAATCGTTGCCCGCACATGGGCTTTCCGCTCGACCGCGGCACGGTCAACGACGGCATTCTCACCTGCCACTGGCACCATGCCCGGTTTGATTTGGCAAGTGGTGGGACCTTCGACCAGTGGGCTGACGATGTGCGCACCTTTCCCGTAGACGTTCGCGATGGCGAGGTATGGGTCGATCTTTCACCGCCTGCAGATGTCCGCACTTGCCAACTTAAGAGACTCCGAGATGGATTAGAGCGTGACATCCCGCTGGTCATCGCGAAGAGCGTCATCTCCCTGCTGGACGCTGGTGAAGACCCGGCTGAGCCTTTCCGCATTGGGCTCGATTTCGGAGCGCGATACCGGCAGGCTGGCTGGGGTCAAGGCCTGACCATGCACACCTGCTTTATGAACCTCCTGCCACACCTTGACGCCGGAGATCGCCCCCGCGCGTTGTATCACGGCTTGTCAGCCGTGGCGTGGGAATGTCACGGCGTGCCACCGCGCTTCGGAATTCGTCCCCTTCCAACCCTTACAACTGACTTGGCCACGCTCAAGCGCTGGTTCCGCCAATTCGTGGAGGTACGTGATACCGAGGGGGCAGAGCGGTGTATTGCCTCGGCGGTGCGGGCCGGCGCCGGTGGTCAGGAGATGGCGGACATGCTTTTCACGGCCGCCACGGATCACCGCTATATCCAGGTCGGCCATGTGGTGGATTTCACGAACAAGGCATTCGAGGCGCTCGATCAAGCGAGATGGCAATATGCAGAGCCCGCGCTAGCCAGCCTTGCGTTCGCGTACGCCAACGCCGACCGGATGGAGGAATCGAACGCTTGGCGCAAGCCGGTTGACTTGGTGGCCGTTCTGGAGAGCGCCTTTGAGACTCTACCGGCCGCGCTGGAGACAGGCATGAAGCGCCGCCAGGCTCCCGTTCACAGCCGACCCGACCGCGAGCGGCTCGTGCCGGTTCTCTTCGGCGAAGACCCTGGAGCGATCGCCGACAGCCTCCTGGCAGCGTTGCGCGAGGGCAGTACCGAAGAAGAATTGGCCGGCATCGTGGCCTACGCTGCGGCGCTGCGCCTTGCGCAGTTTCATACGGGAAACGAGTTTGACGACTGGGTCCGGGCGCTCCACACGTTCTCTTTTGCCAACGCGATCCACCAAGGCATCCGTCGCGTGCACGCGGCGGAATTGCTGCGGGGTGTCTTTGATGCGGCCATGAGCGTCTATCTCGACCGCTTCCTGAACATTCCCGCGGCGAAGCTGCCCGAGCCCAAAGGCGTAGTTGTGAAGCCCGAGAGCATGCTGCAGGAATTTCTCGGCTTCTTGAACACGCAGCAACAAGTGAACAAGGCAGGCGAGTTCGTCGCGAACTACCTGTTGGGGGGTGGCCAGCCGGAGCCGCTCATGGCCGCGCTCGGCCACGCATTGCTGCGCGAGGACCGCGACTTTCACACAATTCAGGCGCTCGAAGCAGCATTTCGCCAGTACGCATTTCTCCGGGGCACACCAGCGGGGATACACGTTCTCGTGGCTGCGGCGCGATAGCTGGCGGCACATTCGCCAACCGTGCGAGCCCAAGAACAGACGTACCGGATCGCGTGCAGACTCCACCGGGGCGAACGCCTGTTCGAGGAAGCTGCGGCAGTTTGATCTGCCAAGTAGACGAGCTTCTCGTCAGTTGTACGGAAAGTTCACGCGCTGGACTTCCTGACCGGACAGGAACGCGCGGACCTGGTAGCGTTTCTGAAGTCACTCACGGGTGAAATGCCGCCGAATCTGGGCCGACCCGCGAATCGGCAACAGCTGTCCAAGGCCCCGAAGTAACGCTGGTTTCGCATGATTGTATGATCAGGCCAAGAGCTTGGATAGCGCGGGGGCTTCGCCACGCCATCCAAGAGATTGGAGAGCTTTATGGATGTGGAGCCGAATGTAGAGAAATTTTCCGGCATCGGGCCGGAACGAGTCGTCGAGGCCTATGGCGCCAGGGAGCTGGAAAGCTTCAGTGATCGAGAGCTCTTCCGGGCGGCAGCGTCCATCGTAGCGAAGCCGAAGCTTGCGCTGAGCAGCTTCACGATGCACGCACCCCTGGAGGTGATGGCCCGATACACCTTGCTTCCGCTCGTCTCACCCGCGGATCGCGAGCTGGCTCGCATCCAACTGGTGGCCACTGTTGCGCATTATGAAGCCCGCGGGGAAGCCGCTCCTTCGGCTTTCCAAAAGTTACCCACGATGCGCACGACCGAAGCGGTGGCGCAATTGCGCCGAGCACTTCAGGAAGGGAACGTCGAGCTCGCTGACGCGCTTTGTTTGCGGCTGGCAGACGACTGTGGCTTGCCAGCCGCGCTGGATTCCATTGCCGATCTTTGCTTGCGAACCCTCACCGGCGCCGGTCATACGCATATCGGCCTGATGCTGACGGCTAGGATGTGGAGCGAGGTCGGCCCATCGGCGCTCAGTCTGGCTCGCACGGGTCTTCGCATGTTGGCCCAGGCGCCGAATCTGAATTTGAGGCCGGTGACACGCCACTCGACCCTGGACAATCCGGAGAAAGAGCTGGAAGCGCGATTGAGCAAAGTGCCGGCGCTCGGGGGCAACCTGTCTCGTGGCCTGTCGGGCATCATGCGGACAGTCGAGGACACCGGCTTGGTGGACGAGATCGTTGGCGATGCCCTGCTTTCAAGCGAGGACTCCGAAAGCTGTGAGGGCGCCTTGCGGGCAGTTTGCAGAATCGCGGCTTATTCCATGCTCGCCGACAACCAGGAGGTTGCCAAATATGGTTGGTCGCACTGTTTGACGATCCCTCAGGCAGCTTGGGCGCTGACGCGCTTCCTGCCGGCGCGCACCTTCGCTCGGCAAGCGGCCCATTCCGCCACGACCTGGGTCATCGGCCATCGGGCCACACTGGGAAACGGTAATCTCAACCTTCAACTACAGTTTCCCGAGCCTGCCTGGGAATTGAGCGAAGCCCTTGCGCACTCACCTGCGGCCGCGGCGGCGGCGGCTTGGCATGCTTCTCCCGATGAGCGCCCCGCAATTGTGCGCACGCTAGCCACGGAGGCAGCGATCCAGAATGACGCGCACTTGGTGAAATACACCTTTGCTTGCCTGGAGGCAGCTACACAGGACCCCTCGCATGCTCATCTGTTCCACGCCGCAGCGGCTTACTTATGCTCGCTCTGGTGCCTTGAGCAGCCGAGGGAGCGAATCCTGACAACCTTGAGCGCCGGAAGGAATTAGTTCGATCACGGGCCATGAACCAGTTCCGACAGGAGGCGACACCATGAAGATTCTTCGCGGAACATCGATTCGATCATTTTAACAGAGGAGCCAAAATGATCACTCGCGGCGGAATCAGACCCGGCTTGGCTTTCACGGTTGCATACGTCCTGTGGTTCGTAGCCAGCGCTGCGGGGCAAGGGGCTAAGACGACGCCTCCTGCAAGCGGCTTTGTCACCACGCCGGACGGGATCAAGATCCACTACATCGAGGCGGGAAAAGGGCCGGCCATTCTGTTTGTCCCCGGTTGGATAATGCCGGGATGGATCTGGGAGAAGCAAATCGCTCACTTCGCGAAGACGCATCGCGTAGTGGCGATGGACCCCCGCTCGACGGGCGAATCTTCGCAAACTGCCGAAGGCCTCTACCCCGCCGCACAGGCGCGCGGCATCAAAGCTGTCGTGGACCAGCTCCAGCTCGCGCCCGTGGTTCTGGTGGGTTGGTCGATGGGAGCGATGGAGCTGGCCGCCTACGTGGATCAATTCGGCACCGATACACTGGCGGGGTTGGTGTTCGTGGACGGCTGGGCCGGGATCGCCTACGATCCGAATACTACCCCGTGGCAATGGGTCCCCGGCTTTCAGAAAGGCGGGCGCAAGTGGACCGAGGAGTTCGTTTATTCGAATTATTTATTTAAGAAGCCGCAGCCCGAGCAGTACCTGAAGCGGTGGGCGCAGGCCATGCTTCAGACGCCTACCAACTCGGCCATCGCGGTTTGGGCCGGGTATTTCACCTCCGACTACCGGCCCGCGCTGGCAAAAATCGATAGGCCCACATTGATCATCGCGTCGGCGCAGGGTCCCTTCGTTCACATCTGTCAGGACATGCAGAAGCGAGTCCGCGGCTCGCGCATGGAAGTCCTCGAAAACGCCGGCCACGCCCTTTTCGTGGACGATCCTGAGCGCTCTAATGCCCTCCTGGACGACTTCATAAAGCCCCTGGCGCGATAGTCTGTACGGGCACAGCGTGCTGTGCTCCACCGTTTGCATCTCCTGGGCCTGCTAAGCGAGTTTGCAGGGGTCAGGGCAACCGAATCCGCGAGATTAGCGTTGGTCCCATCTCCCTACTTCTGATGGGTGGCGTGGTACCACTCCCAAGTCCGACGCAGGCCTTCTTCGAAATCGACGCGGGGACTGTAGCCTAGCACTGTGCGGGCGAGCTCGATGTCGGCCTGGGAGTCGCGGATGTCGCCCTCGCGCGGCGGGTCGTATTTCGGCTTCGCGGGCCTTCCCGCAATCTTTTCCAGCAGTTTCAAGGTATGGTTCAGGGTGAAGCGGCCACCGGTGCCCACATTGATCGCCGTGCCGGAGGCTTTGACCGCTTCGCAGGCCAGCAGATTAGCCTCCACGACGTTATCCACATAGGTGAAGTCGCGCGATTGTTCGCCATCGCCGAACACCAAGGGCTGCGCGCCGTCCAACAGCGCGGTGATGAACCGCGAAAGCACGCCGGAGTAGGGCGAGTTGGGATCCTGCCGGGGGCCGAAAACGTTGAAGTAACGCAGCGAGACGTTTTCCAGCCTGTAGGCCCGGCCGAAGGCCCGCGCGTAGATTTCGCCCACGAGTTTGGAAACGCCGTACGGTGAGATGGGTTCAGGCATCATAGTCTCCACTTTTGGCAGCGTAGGCGTCTCGCCGTAAACGGAGGAAGAACCGGCGAACACGACCCGCCGCACCTGGGCATCGCGAGCGGCCACGAGAACATTGAGCGTGCCGTCCACGTTGACGCGGTTGGTCTCGAGCGGATCTTTCACCGACCGCGGGACAGAGGTACGCGCGGCCAGATGCAACACGTAGTCCGTGCCGCGGCAGGCGGCGCGCACGGTTTCTAGGTCGGTGATGCTGCCACGGATGAGCCCGATTTTCCCCGCAACCTGGGAGAGGTTTTCTTCCTTGCCAGCCGAAAGGTCGTCCAGCACAACTACGCTGTGGCCGCGGCGCACGAGTTCATCCACCGTGTTCGAGCCGATGAATCCGGCGCCGCCCGTCACCAGGTAGCGCATCTCGGAATTCCTCCTCCGGAAAGGGTCTGTGCACCTGGCGATGGCTGTCGCCGCCAGGGCGTGCGCTGGCCAGGAATCAGAAGCTCATTGCCAGAGACGAAGAGTGCGGCGATGAAGTCATAGCACGCACCTCGCTTTTTGAGTACGCTTAACTATAGCGTGCGCCATATCGCCAAGCAAAGTTTTGC
>WNFB01003314.1_pt1 | contig 14189 bp, 14 predicted proteins | sample 5400501 | NCBI WGS metagenome assembly WNFB01 (sample SAMN13153341, study PRJNA577476) | soil metagenome | isolation source: 200 cm saprolite under Douglas fir tree site 2 hole 1 | place: USA:California | collected 2015-04-18
AAATTTTACCTTTTCCTTTTGTCTTCATCCCCTGCCTTGCGCTACTCTGCTTTTCCATAAGAGGAGGAGAGGAAAAACCTATGAGAAAGACAGAGTGGCTTTGCTGCCTACTTGTTACAGTTCTAAAGAACAACAAGGGGATTCATATGCTTCTAACACGTTTTGGCACTGCCGCGCTCCTGGTTATTACGCTGCTCTGCGCTTGTGGCCCACGCCAAGCTCCCACGGCCCCAGAGGGAGCAGGGAGCCTGATGAACTTTATCGAGGCGTACAATGCACACGCCCTAGCCCAGACCTATCTTGAAAACGGGCGGCAAGCCGAGGCGGTTGCCGAATACGAGCGGAGCTTGCGGGAGTTCGATCGCCTCGATAACACAGCCCGTGAACTCCTACGCGAAGAGTACGGCCTGTCGCGAGAACAGGTGGAAAGAGAACTCTCTACTGCCCATGCCCTGGCGCAGGGGCGAATTCTTGCTGCAGGAAACACTATCGCACCAGAGCGTCTCCGCGAAAGGGTGTTGGCAGAGTTTCATCCCTATAGTCATGGCACGCCCATCAGAGGCAGTGTCAGCCCAGGAGCACAGATTACAAGCGACACCTGGCAGGCGGCACGAGACCTGCTGCCGCCAGAAATCCTGCAGGCTATGACCAGCAGCTATCTTACCATTCAGGTCCAAGAGACAACCGACCTGCCGCCGAGCGAGGAGTATATCACGGCGACGCTGGAATCGGCGAACACGGTGCGTCTGACTGCTGACGGCGAGTTGGAAGGCTACACCGCAGGCCGGCCGTTCCCTGTCCTTGACTTGGCTGATCCACAGGCCGGACTCAAGGCCGCCTGGAACCTGCGTTACCGGGACGGGGGCGACCGGCTGGAGCAGTGGAGCGACATCAGTATCCTCGATCGCCAGGGCAACAGGCAGTACACCTTCGAGTTCTACTACGCCCGGGCCTTCGGTATGTATCGCGCGAGAAAACAATACAATGGGCCGGAGTGGGAACAAGATGGTGTCGTGTCCAAGGAGTTCTCAGAAATTCCTGTCCTCCCCGGCACTGACCCCTTCAGTCATGGCAGCAGCCAGCAGGGACGCGCGTCGTTGGTGTTGCGCTATCGCTACACGAGTGATCACCGTCCCATTGGGCAGTGGATCTACGCGGCGATCGCCCGCCAGCACCAGGTCGAAGTGTATGATCCCGAGAGGTCTATTTTTGACTCCACCCTGCTTCTGGCAGACCTTGTTGGTGAAGAGATTCCCGCGCACAACTGCGCCTGATCGCGGCCACCGTTGCTCTCGTTCCTGGACTCGTGAAAAATCACCACACACGCTTCGGCGGGATAGGTGGCGGCTACCCACTGGATCCTTGGGAGTTACGTCAGGTGTACGTGGTCGAGATGGTACCACGGAGTCCTTCCTACCCGTATGGTCGGAAACTCTTCTGCCTCGACCAGCAAACGTTTGCTCCATTCTACGAGGTCATCTTCAATCGGGAGAAGGTGCACTGGCGCACGGTGTTCTTCAGTTACGGCGATCCGCAGTTCTCTCCCGAAAACCGTGACGTCCGTGTGCCGATCCTTTTGGGGCAATCGTGGATCGATTACCTGAGTGGCTTCACGACGCTCTCGCTCGTCAAGAAGGCACTGTACAACCAGCCTCTGTCGCTTGAATTATTCACCTTTAGTGGGTTGCTGAAGCGCGGAAAGTAGGCTGCTTCCTTCAACTTCCCGAGAGAGATCTCGATCCCTCCTTGCAAAGCCCTTTCTTCTGCCTCAAGATCGCCCAAAGACCGCCCGAGAGTTTGGCACAAGAAAGGGAAGGGGAGAAGGGGATGGTGACAAACCGCACGATCGCTACCGTCATGCGGATTTTGCGCGAGGTTGCGCCTTCTTGGTCAGCACCGGTAGTGAGCCAGATGGCGTCGCTCTCGCGTGATCCTTACCTGGTGTTGATCGCCTGCTTGCTGAGCCTGCGCACCAAAGACGAGACCACCGGTCCGGCTGCCCGGCGTTTGTTCGCCTTGGCCGACACGCCGGAGAAAATGCTGACGCTGACGCCGGCGCAGATCGGGCGCGCGATTTATCCCGTGGGATTCTATAAAACCAAAGCGCAGACCGTGCTCGATATCTCCCGCGTGTTGGTCGAGAACTACAGCAGCCGTGTGCCGAACGAGATCGACGAGTTGCTCACCTTGAAGGGGGTTGGCCGTAAGACTGCGAATCTGGTGGTCACCCAGGGATTCCAGAAGCTGGGGATCTGCGTGGATACCCATGTCCACCGCATCTCCAACCGCTGGGGCTATGTGAGTACCAAGACTCCGGAGGACACCGAAATGGCCCTGCGCGCCAAGCTCCCGCAGCGTTACTGGATTGAGATCAACGACCTGCTGGTCGCCATGGGTCAGACCATTTGCCACCCCACATCGCCCAGGTGCAGCCTGTGCCCGATCGAGCGGTATTGCGCGAAGGTCGGGGTGGTGCGCAGTCGCTGACGATGGCTGAACCTCTCTCCACGCGCGCCAAACTTACCTGGGTCGCGATTCTGTACTTCGCCGAAGGTTTCCCCTTCGGTTTGTTGTTCGATGCCTTTCCCGTGTACTTCCGCACACACGGAGTGAGCCTTGCTGATATCGGTCTCATCAGCCTGGCGGGCTTGCCCTGGACGCTCAAGTTTTTGTGGGCGCCAGCGGTCGATCTGTGGGGCAAACGGCGAAGCTGGATTGTCGTCTGTCAGGGGCTTTTGGCTGTCGATATCGGCTTGTTTCTCTTACTCGAACCGGCCCAATCCAGCGGCGGGTTGTGGACACTGCTCATCGCTCTGGCCGTTTTCTCGGCCACGCAGGACATTGCTATCGACGCCTACACCATCGAACTGCTGGATGAAAGCGAGATGGGACCGGCGAATGGCGTGCGCGTGAGCACGTACCGCGTGGCTCTGATTTGCGCGGGAGGGGTGTTCGTTGCACTTGCGGGTGTGATCGGCTGGAGAGCCGCGTTTGCCACAGCCGTGATACTTCTGGCAGGATCGGCGCTACTGTCCAGCCGGGCACCAGAGACCTCTCGGGAGCAACTGGTGCAGGAGAGTTGGACAGGAGCGTTAGAGCGTGCTGTTATTGGGCCGTTGCAGGGTTTCTGGCAACGACCTGGGGTCGTGTATGTCATGCTCTTTGTCCTCACCTTTAAGCTCGGGGACATGGCGTTGGGACCGATGGTGCGCCCTTTCTGGGTTGACCGGCATTTTACTCCCCTGCAAATCGGCGCGATTCCGGGCACGATCGGCGTCGTGAGTACGATCACCGGAGCGCTATTAGGAGGGCGTCTCACCAAGACGTGGGGATTATTTCGCGCCCTGTGGGTGCTCGGCATCGCCCAGGCCGCGTCAAATCTGGCCTACGCGGCGGCGGCGGCGCTGCCTCCTTCGGACCGGCTCATGTACAGCGCGTCTGTGATTGAGTCTTTCTGTGGTGGGCTCGGCACTGCGCCCTTCCTCGCTTTTCTCATGAGTGTCTGTGAGAAAACCCAGGCGGCCACCCAGTATGCGTTGCTCAGCGCCCTGTTCGGTCTGACCCGCTCGCTTTCTGGTGCGTTCTCCGGGCTGGTGACTCAGAGCGTAGGCTACGCGACGTATTTCACCGCGACTTTCTTTCTGGCCTGGCCAGCGTTCGCCCTTTTGCCGTGGGTCAGAGGGTGGATTAGCGAAGAGGGAGAACAGCAAGAAGCATGAACTTTCTCCTTTGCTGAAAGCTGACGGCTGATAGCTGACTGCTTATCATTTTCCTTGCCCTCCCTCAGCTTTTCAGGTAGCAGTGACACAACACTGCCCGCCGGGAGGAACACATGAACCTGATCCACACGATCTTCGAGCCGCAGGGTGTGGGGCCGCACCCGACTCTGCTCACACTGCACGGCTTTGGGGCTAATGCGCTCGACCTGTTGGGTCTTGCGCCTTACCTCTGTGGAGGACAATTTCTCGTGCTCTGTCCGCAAGGTCCGCTGCCGGTCCCCTTGGGCGGAGGTGCCATAGGCTACGGCTGGTATCCCTTCGTCGGGAGCGGAATGTTTGATATCCGGGCAGTCTTGGCAGCGCGCGAGGAACTGCAGATGTTTCTCGCCGCCGCCTTGCAGCGTTACCCTATCGACAGCAAAAAACTCGCAGTGCTCGGCTTTAGCCAGGGCGGAGTGATGGCGTACAGCCTGGGGCTCGGCGAGCCGGAACGTTTTGCTGCTCTCGCCGCGCTCAGTTCGTGGCTGCCAAAAGATTTGCTGTCAGCCCTGCCCGATGTGCCGGCGACCGAGCAGTTACCAGTGTTGATCCAGCATGGCAACCGTGACGAACTGGTGGACGCCGGTCGTGCTCGTCAATCGGTCGAGATCCTACGAGACCTGCGTGTACCCGTCACTTATCGTGAGTATGACATGGGCCACGAGCTCAACGCCTGCAGCCTGGGTGACCTATCCGCCTGGCTCCAGGAAAAAGTGCTATCGCCGATCGTTCTGGCGTCCTAACTGCTCAGGAACTCCCGCACCACGCGCAGGAAGTGATCGAGCTGATCGTGGTGCACCCAATGCCCGGCGTTGGGAACTGTCACAACCCTGGCGTTGCGGAACGCCTTGGCACGGCCATCTTTCTCCGGGTCTGACGCCCACGATTCTCCACCGCGGAGCAAGAAGGTGGGGCAAGTGATCCGGCCCCAGATCTCCCAGGCGTCATCGACATTGAAGCGATACGGCGACTGAGCACGCACATAGTTGTCGAACTTCCACGTGTAGGTGCCGTCCTCGTTGCGGTTGGCGCCGTGCAGAGTGAGGTGGAAGGCTTGCTCCTCACTGAGACGGGGATTAGCCTCACGCATACGCTGCACCGATTCATCCAGGGTTTTGTAGCGGCGGGGCAACCGCCCAGCCAGATCGCGCATCTGCGAGATCCACAACTGCATGCGTTCATGGGCGAATTTCGGCTGCTGCTGGATCATCTGGGGTGGCGGACCCAAGCCCTCGATCGCCACGACCTTCTGCACCTTTTCCGGGTACACGCCGGTGTACTGGAGCACGATGGCGCCGCCGAGCGAGTGGCCGATGAGCGTCACCGGAAAGGAATCAAGCTGGGACAAGAGCTGGGCGATATCCACCACATACTCGATCATGGCGTATTCACTGCCCTGTGCCCACTCTGAGTCGCCGTGTCCGCGCAGATCGGGCGCGAGAATGTGGTAGTCGTCTCGCAGCGCCTGAGCGACCCAGTCCCAGTTGCGGCAATGATCCCGCCCCCCGTGGATCATGGCCAAGAGCGGCTTGCCGGGATTGCCCCAGTCCACGTAATGCAGCTTGAGTCGTTGGGAGTAGTAATAATGAGACGTCGGACCGACGATCTGCTGTCCAGGCATGCAAGATCCTTTCTAGCTGGTGGCGTACTGATGAACAGTAACAACACTTACGGTCAAGGGCAAATTTTCCTCTCGTTCTCGCACCTCTTCTTTTGTCCAGGCTAAGCCGGCATGGTCCAACTGGTGGTAAAACTCATCGGTGTTGGTCCGTCTGGCGTCGGCGAGCACAGCGCGACCACTCGGACTCAGATGGCGGATAAGGAAAGCGACCAACGCAGGAAACGTCGGTCGGTCATAAAGGATCTCAGCGCCGAGGATAAGAGAAAACTGCTGATCGAGGGTCTCTTTCGTAAAGTCGAGTAGCCTGGCCTCGAAGAGTGGGCAATCGTTCATCTGCGCGTTGACCGTGGCAAAAGCCAGCGCTTCAGGTTCCTTGTCGGCGAACGTTACTTTCCCTCCTTTGAGAGAAGCAACGATGCCGGTCAGGCCGAGGCCGCAGCCGAGGTCGAGCACGCTCAGACCCCGGCACTCAGTCCGCTCCGCGATGTAGTGGGCCAGGGTCAATGACCCAGTCCACAGATGTGCCCAGTATGGCGGTTCCTCAGCCTCATCACGCAGGAGTGCCTCGCGATCTACCCAGCGCTCCAGGTCCCTCACGCGCAGCAGAGTGAGCTGCCGCGAACCGGCAGTTAGCTCGATGGGTTCGGTGTCGTATTGATGAATCGTTGAGGCAGACAACCCAATCACTCAAAGGCACTCAGCCCGGTAATATCGCGTCCGATTGTCAGCCGGTGAATGTCTTCGGTGCCCTCGTAGGTGTTCACCGTCTCCAGGTTCAGCATGTGGCGGATGATCGGATACTCGTCGGTGATGCCATTAGCGCCGAGAATGTCGCGCGCCAGCCGCGCGATGTGCAAGGCGGTGGAGACGTTGTTCATCTTGGCCATGCTGACATGCTCGGGCCGCATCTTGCCCGCATCCTTGAGCTTGCCCAAACGGAAAGAGAGCAATTGCGCCTTGGTGATCTCGGTCAGCATCGACACCAGCTTGGCCTGGACAAGCTGGTAGCCGCCGATGGGCCGCGAGAACATGACGCGGCTCTTGGCATAATCCACCGCGCACTCGTAGCAGGCGCTGGCCGCGCCGGTCGCCCCCCAGGCAATACCGTAACGCGCCTGGGTCAGGCACATGAGCGGCGATTTGAGTCCGCCGCTCCCCGGCAGCAGGTTCTCTTCGGGAATCCAGCAGTCCTCAAAAATCAATTCAGAAGTAATAGAAGCGCGAAAGCTGAACTTGCCCTCGATCTCGTGCCGGGTGAAGCCTGTGCGCTCCTTTTCCACCAGGAAGCCGCGGATCACGTCCTTCCCATCGTGCTCCAGCTTGGCCCAGACCACCGCCACGTCGGAGATCGAACCGTTAGTGATCCAACGCTTGGTACCGTTCAGGACGTAGCCGCCTTTCTCTTTTCTCGCCCGGGTGCACATGCCGGAGGGATTGGAACCAAAGTCCGGCTCGGTGAGGCCAAAGCAGCCGACCGCTTCGGCGCGAGCCAGGCGCGGCAGCCAGAAACTTTTCTGGGCTTCCGAGCCGAACGTATAGATCGGATACATCACCAGCGATGACTGCACGCTGGCAAACGAGCGTAAGCCACTATCCCCGCGCTCCAGCTCCTGACTGACCAATCCGTAGGCGATGTTATTCAAACCGGCGCAGCCATACTGAGTTGGCAGAGTCATTCCCAGGAACCCGAGCTGGCCCAGACGGGGAACGAGGTCCATGGGAAAGCTGCCTTCGCGGAAACAACGCTGCACGCGCGGCAGGAACTCCTCATCAACAAACCGGCGCGCCACATCGCGCACCATGCGTTCCTCTTCGCTCAGCAGTTCTTCGATGTGATAGTAATCAACGTCCCAGGCCATAGCCGACTCCCTTCTCGTAAGCAATCAGCGATTAGCTGTCAGCTATCAGCTTCTGATCGGCATCTCTGAGCCAAAAGCTAACTGCTGATAGCTGAACGCTCAATAATTTAAAACCCATGCGGCCGTCCTTCCCCGCGCGGGTCGGAAACTCCGGTGATCTGACCGGAAGGCACGTCAACGTGGATCGCCTGCACGTTACCGAAGGGCGTTTGCCCATCACCAGTATCCTCGATCACGGTCACCTTGTGGCCCATCTGCTGCAGGGCCTCAACCAGACCTTCAGGCTGGTTTCCCTTTTGCATCTCGACTAACAGCTCGTCGGGAAACCACTGATGGTGAATGCGCGGCGCGAACATCGCCTCCGGGAGAGACATATCGTAGGCCAGCACGTTGAGCAGCACCTGCAGCGTGGCGCTAATGATGCGCGATCCGCCCGGGCTGCCGGCGATCAGGATGACTTTGCCGTCACGCGTGACAATGGTGGGGCTCATGCTGCTGAGCGGGGTTTTGCGCGGGGCGATAGCGTTGGCATCGGTGTTGCCAAGCAAGCCGAAGGCGTTCGGATTGCTGGTTTGAGCGTTGAAGTCGTCCATCTCATCGTTCAGCAGCACACCGGTGCCGGGCACCATCACTCCACTACCAAAATAGAGATTCACAGTCTGAGTGGTGGCAACCGCGTTTCCGTCCTTGTCGAGCACGGAGATGTGAGTGGTACTGGTCGATTCAATTTTCCCGGCTGGCGAGGCCGGCAGGGATTCACTCGGGGTAGTCTTGGCCAGATCGATCTTCGCGCGCAGGTCGGCAGCGTAGTTCTCGGACGCGAGCATGCCAGTCGGCACCTGAACGAAGTCCGGATCTCCCAGGTAGCGCGCGCGGTCGCGAAACGCCAGGCGCATCGTCTCGGTGAGCAGATGAATCGCCTGAGGAGTATGAAAACCGAACTGTTGGAGCGGGAAACCGTCGAGCACGAGCAACATCTGCAAGATCAGCACCCCACCGGAGCTGGGCGGAGGCATAGCGTGAATCTCAGCGCCACGGAAGGTGCCGGTGACCGGTGGACGAGAGAGCACGCGGTAACTATCGAGGTCCTCTTGGGTCATGAGACCACCACGGGCGCGCATTTCCTCCACTATGGCCTTTGCTACTCTGCCCTTGTAAAAAGCCTCTTTTCCCTTAGCAGCGATCTCGCGCAGCGTCCTCGCGAGGTCTTTCTGCACAAGCAGTTCTCCCTCACGCAGGGGCCGGTCTTCGCGAAAGTAAATCGTCCGGGTTACTGGAGAGTTGCCGAGCAACTTCGCCCGGTAGGCAATTGCTCCAGCAAGTTGCGGATAGATGGGGAAGCCTTCGTCAGCCAGACGGACGGCCGGCGCCATAACCTTTGCGAGCGGCATAGTGCCGCATTTTTTTTGTACCTCCACCAGGCCGGCGACCAGACCAGGAACGGCCACGGCAAGAGGACCGTTGCGGCTGAGCTCGGCCACCGCCTTGCCCTCACGCAGAAACATATCGTGAGTCGCGCGCACCGGCGCACGCTCGCGAAAGTCGAGCGCCAGGGTTTCTTTGCCCTTGGCCAGATAAAGCAAGAAAAACCCGCCGCCGCCAATTCCGGTCGATTGCGGCCGGAGCACGCTGATGACAAACGAAGCCGCCACCGCTGCGTCCACGGCATTACCGCCGCGACGCAACATCTCGACGCCCGCCTCGCTCGCCTGATCGCCAGCGGTCACCACCATGCCCTGGCGACCGGTCGCCACAAAAGGACTGTACTTCGCCAGATCGACCGGCTCCGCGGCGTACCCGGTGAGCGGGACGACCGTAGCCGTGAAAAAATAGACACTAAAGAGAACCCTACGGACGTAGGCTGGAAATTTCACCTTCACCTCTTGTCGTCGATCCGCAAGAGTATATGTAAGCACTCGACGCTCAGCAATGCGCTTCCTGCCGATCTTCCTTTTCCTGCTGACTGCTGAGTGCTGATAGCTACCAACGATTGACTTCAAAAACCCGGGTTGTTACGGTGCCCACAGGAGGAACCCGCCATGGCCTCGGTCAATAAAGTGATTCTCGTTGGCAACTTAGGCAAAGACCCGGAGGTGCGTTTCACCCCGAGCGGACGGGCGGTGGCGAGGTTTACCCTTGCCACGACCGAATCGTGGATGGACCAGGAAAGTGGACGGCAGGAACGGACCGACTGGCATAACATCGTCGTCTGGGGCAAGCAGGCTGAGTCGTGCGGCCAGTATCTTGCCAAGGGCAGGCAGGTGTATGTTGAGGGCCGCATCACCTCGCGCAGTTACGATGATAAAGATGGGAACAAGCGCTACATCACCGAGATCGTCGCCCAGCGTGTACAGTTTCTCGGTGGTGGCAGTGGTGGCGGCGGACGCGCCGGGCAGCCCGAAGGCGGCGGGTCAGGCGGAGGAGGATTTGATGACTTCGGCGGCGGGCCGGTGCCAGATGATGATATTCCGTTCTAGCTGGTTGCGACCTCGACAATCCCGTCTTTTATAACCGCCTTCCCGTCAGGATTGTCTGTTTCATACACATACACCTTGAGCCCATCGCGATCCGGTCGCGGCCAGATCGCGGTGGTAATCGTCTGCCTCGGGAACACGGGACGAGAGAAGCGCGCGCGCAGGCGTTTGAGCCGGCGTGGATCGTGGTCACACAAATGGTCGATCATGACCTTCGAGGTAAACGCCATCGTGCACAGACCATGCACGATGATGCCGGGTAGACCAGCCATCTTGGCCACGTTCTCATCAACGTGGATCGGGTTGCGGTCACCAGATGCCTGAGCATAGCGATAGGTCTGATCGGCGTCGATTGACTGAGAGACGCGGAGGAGCGGCTCGCCCGAGAGCGGTTCTTCGCTGTGCTCGCCGTTGCGCTTGTCTCTCTTCCCCCTGCCACGGATGAAAGCAGTAAAGAGCATCCGTTGCACCAGATCCCCCCGCTGGTTCGCGCAACGGACTTCCAGCACCAAGGATTCGCCGGTGGCCTTCCCCTCGATGGTAAGAATCTTGGCCGTGTTGGTCACGATGTCTCCAGGAGCCACAGTGCGGTGGAAATACATATCCTGCTCACCGTGCAGCAGGCGCAGCAAATCCGCTCCCAGATCGTTGTCGGACATCACCATGATGATCGGCAGCCAACTCATCACCACGCCAAACATCGGCGGCGCAATGATGCCGCCCGGTCTGGTTGTATCGAAAAACCAGGGATTGTCCTCGTTGTACGCGCGGGCGTACTTCATCGTCGCTTCGGCGGTGACACCATAGTCTTGCGGAGGATATTGTTTGCCGACCAGGTTGCGGTTCAGACCCATTCTTTTTTCCTCAACGATCCCAATACCCATCGTCTACAAAGCTGACGTACTTCCCCTTACCGATAACGATGTGGTCGAGTATGCGCACGCCCATCACTTCGCCGATTTCCCGCAAGCGGCGGGTGATTTGCAGATCTTCCTGGCTCGGCAACGGATCGCCGCTCGGATGGTTATGCACGAGGATGACGGCAGCGGCGGATTCGCGGATCACCGGGTTAAACACCTCACGGGGGTGAACCAGGGAGGAGGTGAGCGACCCTTCAGACACGCGCACGTCTCTGATTATTCTGTTCTTCGCGTCCAGCAGCAGGACATGAAACTCTTCTTTCTTCAGGCCGCCCAGATGCTCGCGGTAATGATTGAACACGTCCGCGCTTGAGCGAAACTGTTCTCCCCGCTTGAGCTCCTCCTCGGCGAAGCGTTTGCCGAGCTCCAGGGCGGCTTTGATCTGCGCCGCTTTGGCGGGACCGATGCCTTTGATCGCGCAGATTTCTGGAGCGCTCGCCTCTTCAAGCTTACGCAACGATTCTCCGAACCGTTGCAGCAGCTCCCGGCCAAAATCGAGCGCGCTCTTGCGCGAACTCGCATCGCCGACGCGCAGGATGATCGCCAGCAGCTCGGCGTTCGAGAGCGTCGCCGGCCCTTTCTCCAGAAGCTTCTCGCGCGGTCGGTCCGATTCCGGCCACTCCCGGATTGGCTGCGTCATGGCTTTGGCTCCTACCACACTGGGTTGCCCGGAATCCAGCCGTGACCGGCAGGGAGTCCGCAGCGGAGAGTCACTGCTCTTCCAATTTCTTTGTTATGCTCGGTTGACAGACGACTCCCCTCTTGATTGTGTTCCCTCGAACAGTGAGTGAGCTTCGTTCCTACGCCTGAAAGGCCGCGACAATCCTTCGCCAGCGGGCCTCGTTCTGGCCCGGACGATCCGCATGGTAAAACATCACGCGATCGAGTAACCCCTCGTACTTCGCTTTGAGCATCCCTGGCACTTCAGCGGGCGCAGCGGTCACGGCAAACTCCGCCAGCATCTCGTCGGTGATCTCCTTGGCCATGGCTCCCCACTCTCCCTTGGCGGCTTTCTCGCTCAACCGCAGACACACATCCCCCCAACCGTGGACGTCCAGCACCGGTTTGTAAGTGCGCGTGGACGCATAGAAGGCAATTTGCTGCCGCACCTTCTCCCGCATCTCGGCCATTTCTTTCTGACTGTCGCCCATGATGACAAAGGCGGAGGTGGTAATGGTCACGTCTTTGCGACTGCGACCGGTCTTCTTGGCGCCTTGCTCAATCTGCGGCAACACCGCCTCGCGCAGGTATTTCGCCGAGTGGAACGGGTGGGCATGAAACCCCTCACACAACTCGCCGGCGAGCCGGCACATGTAGGGATTGACACCGGCGATATAGATCGGGACGTGCGGGTGGGCGATAGGTCCCGGATTGAACGCCGGCGGCATGAGGGTGAACTGATAAAAATCACCGACGAAGTTGAGCTTGCTGCCGTTCTGCCAGCAGTCCCAGATGGCGCGCAGAGCGAGGATAATTTCTCGCAGCTTGGGGCCGGGGGAGCCCCACTTTACGCTGAAGCGACGCTCGTTGTGCCCTTTGACTTGCGTGCCCAGCCCGAGAATGAAGCGGCCGTTGGAGGCCGCTTGCAGGTCCCAGGAGGTGTAGGCCAACGACATCGGGCTGCGGGGAAAAGCCAGAGCGATGGCGGTGCCGAGTTTGATCTTGCTGGTGTTGATCGCGGCGACCGCCAGCGGCAGAAACGGATCGTGTTGGTTTTCCACACCCCACAACGCGGCAAATCCCATCTCCTCGGCGGCGCGGGCCACCTCAGCGGCGTTGGTCAGACTGCCTGCCTCAGCAAACGCACGAACCGTGAGCATCATGTCCAGTTGCATGGCCTTCCTCCGGTTTCGGAAACGAGACTAGCGCACAAAAACGCAACTACTTGACTGCCCGAATAGTACTTCATAGTGTACGCTCACCGCAAGGGAATGGCCTCAGCTGCACCCTGCGGACACACCTGAGGTCGTCACTATCGAAGGCGGTGAGGGAGAAGTTCCATGAAAGCGATTCGCATTCGTGAGTTTGGCGCTCCAGAAGCCATGCGAGTGGAAGATGTCCCGAATTTGCAACCCGGGCCCGGCCAGGTTGTCGTCCGCGTGCACGCAGTCGGAGTAAATCCCGTCGATACTTATATCCGCTCAGGCATCTATCCCAAGCCGCCCGTGCCCTACACCCCTGGTGCGGACGGAGCGGGAGTGATTGCCGCCATCGGCGAGGGCGTCAGCCGCGTGGCTGTCGGCGACCGCGTATACATCGCCGGGTCACGCAGTGGCACCTATGCCGAGCAAGCCCTGTGTAGCGAGACGCAAGTGCATCCACTGCCGTCCCAGGTTTCATACGCCCAGGGGGCCGGAGTCAACGTGCCCTATGCGACCGCGTATCGCGCCCTTTTCCAACGGGCTCAGGCGGCTCCCGGTGAGATGGTCTTCGTCCACGGCGCGAGCGGTGGTGTGGGCATCGCGGCGGTGCAGTTAGCCCGCGCCCGCCGGCATGACCGTCATCGGCACGGGCGGCACCGAACAGGGACGACGCCTGGTGGCCGAACAAGGCGCGCATTACGTGCTCGACCATCGCGCACCGGGGTATCTGGAACAAGTGCTCACGCTGACCAACGGCCGCAGTGTGGATGTCATCCTGGAGATGTTGGCCAACGTAAATTTGGGGAATGATCTCGGCGTGCTGGCTCCGGGTGGGCGTGTGGCCGTGGTTGGCAATCGGGGCACCAACAACCAGGGGACGGTGGAGATCAACCCGCGAATTACCATGAATCGCGACGCCGCCATTTTGGGGATGAGCCTGGTGAACGTGTCGGCCCAGGATCTCGCGCGCATTCACGCGGCGCTGGTTGCCGGGTTAGCCAACGGCACGCTGCGGCCGATCGTGGGGCAGGAGTTTTCCTTAGTGGACGCCCCCCGGGCGCATCATGCGGTGATCGAGGCGAGCGCCTACGGCAAGATCGTCTTGATTCCCTGAGGGACGGTTGAGGATCACCGCGCACACCCTAATGCCCGACTGCGGGCATGAGAAAAGGAGGCCGTATGGCGCTGACCGTCGTGACGTTAGAAAAGCAACATCGCATTGGCACCCTCACCCTTAATCGCCCTGAGAAGCTCAACGCCCTGAGCTCGTCGCTGATCGCGGAATTTGCCGAGGCCCTCGATGAGGTAGCCGCCGATCCCGACATCACAGTGTTGATCATCCGCGGCGCGGGCCGCGCCTTTTCCACCGGGTATGACCTGAGCGGTGGTGGCAGTGGACGATCCAAACCTTTCACCATCGATGACGACCGGGCAATGTTGCAACGGTATGTGGAAAATTGGCTGCGGTTGCGCGATCTGCCCAAGCCGGTGATCGCGATGGTACATGGCTATTGTCTGGCTGGAGCCACACAGTTGTGCATTTGCACGGATATCATCTTTGCCGCCGAGAATGCGCGGCTTGGTTTTCCTTCCATCCCCGCCGGCGCCGGGTATGTCAGCGCCTTTTGGAACTGGATGGTCGGCCCGCACCGGACCAAATACCTCGCCTTCCTCCCCGGGAGCCAGATCAGCGGC
>WNFB01003315.1_pt1 | contig 14187 bp, 11 predicted proteins | sample 5400501 | NCBI WGS metagenome assembly WNFB01 (sample SAMN13153341, study PRJNA577476) | soil metagenome | isolation source: 200 cm saprolite under Douglas fir tree site 2 hole 1 | place: USA:California | collected 2015-04-18
CGGCGAGGTTCTTTCCGTCGCGGACAATTTCATCCGCGCCGAGCTCGCGGATCAACTTGTCTTTGTCAGGGGAGTGGGAAATGGCGATGGTCTCAAAGCCCGCTGCCTTCGCGTATTGCACTGCGAGGTGTCCAAGGCCGCCGATTCCAAGTACGGCCACGCGCTCGTGCGGCTGGGGATCGGCCCAGCGCAGCCCGCTGTAGACCGTGTAGCCCGCGCAGAAGATCGGGGCTGCTTGCTCGTAGGAAACCTTGTCGGGAATCAGATAGGTTGCGTCGGCATTCATCAGCATGTACTCGGCGTGCCCGCCTTGTGCCTCAATTCCTGTGCCCTTCATGTAGGGACAGAACATTCTGCGACCACGCTGGCACCATTCGCAGCGCCCGCAGGTGGATTGAATCCAGGCGGTACCCACGCGGTCGCCCACCTTCCGCGTCGTGACGTCGGGAGCCACGGCAACGATCTCGCCCACTGGCTCGTGGCCTAAGATTCGGGGAAATGGTCCGGGAAAGTGTCCGAGCGTCAGATGTACATCGGTGTAGCAGATGCCGCTCGCATGCATTTTCACCAGTACCTGATTAGGTCCGGGTTGAGGTTGCGGAACGTCTTTGATCTGCCACGGACTGCTGACAGCGGGAACGACTGCAGCTTTCATAACAGTTCCTCCTAATGCACTTCGATGCGAGAGGATTTGCGGTCGGTGCATGATTTTGGGCGCCCGAATCGCCAATCGCACACCTGGAGCTGAGATTGACGCCGAATTGCGGCTAACCCGGAAGGTATTCGGGTTCCAGCGTGCGGATTAGTCCTGAGAAGTCGGCATCTCGCCAGCAATCGGTCGATCATCGCTAGCGCGTTTGTCGGTACTGATCTGGCAATACCAACTGGGATTGCTTCCGGTTTGCTCGTCATCGGTCCACAACCTACTTGGGCGAGTCGGACACATTGCGGAGAAGCGAGGCAGCGCGACGCCGCTACCTTCTAAACGTGCGATCCGTTATTCAACTCTATTTAGAGTAGACACTCTACAGAAAGCAGAGTAGAGTGTCTACACAATGAAACGCGATGGAGCTTCCCGAGTTGAGCTACTGCAAGGAACACTCGAACTCCTTATCCTTCGCACTCTACTTGCGGGTCCCGCTCACGGCCACGCGATCGCGAAGCACATTCAGCGCAGCTCAGAAGAGCTACTCCAGATCCAGACCGGGTCGTTGTATCCGGCGCTCCATCGGCTCGAGGCGAAAGGCTGGATAGCTCCCTCTTGGGAGCTGTCAAAGAAAGGTAAGCGGGCCAGGTTCTATCGTCTGACACCGCTCGGGCGCAGACAGCTCGCGGCCGAGCAATCGAAGTGGGATGCCTTCTCCCGCGCCATGGCATTGATTCTGAATCCAGTCGATCAGGAGGCGCAATGAACTCCTTCTTTCGCAAGCTGCGATGGTTGACGCAACGCTCTGACAAGGACGCCGAACTGCGCGAGGAACTTCAGTTCCACCTGGAGGAAGAAGCGGAACAGCGTCAAGAAGACGGACTGGCGGAGGACGAGGCGCGATGGGCGGCACGCCGCGAGTTTGGGAACGTCTCCTTGGTCGAGGAAGCCACTCGCACAGAGTGGGGCTGGACGCGATTGGAGCAACTCGCGCGCGATGCCGATTACGGACTGCGCCAGATCCGCCGTAACCCAGCGTTCTCGGCCATCGCCATCGCGACCCTGGCGCTCGGCATCGGCGGGATTACGGCGATGTTCAGCGCCGTCTATACGGTGCTGATTCGTCCGCTGCCCTACGCCGACGCGGACCATCTCGTCATGATTTGGGACGACATGAGCAAGAACGACGTCACCTCAAAGCACAACTCCACGCCGGCGGAGTGGATTGAGTGGCGGCGTCTCAATTCTGTATTCACGGACCTCGCGACCAGCCAGCCGGGCGACGCGACACTCTCAGGCGACGACGAACCAGAACAGGTTCCGACGCGAAAGGTGTCGTGGACCTTCTGGAGCGTGCTTGGTGTGCAGCCGATGCTCGGGCGCGTCTTCACCGAGGACGAGGACAACAAGAGCGTGCGCGTGGTTGTGATCAGCCATGGGCTGTGGCAACGACGGTTTGGCGGGTCGCCCGGTATCGTCGGCCGCAAGATTTCTCTGAACGACGAGCCTTACGAGGTGATCGGCGTGATGCCGCAGGGCTTCTATTTCATGCCTTCGCGCGACATCGACATCTGGATGCCGGCGTCATTTCCTGCCTGGATGCGGAAGAACTTTACCTGGCACGACGCTCAGATCGTCGCGCGGCTCAAGCCCGGCGTGACGCTGGAGCACGCAAGACAGTCCATGGCGGCATTGAGTCTGCAGGTGACAGCAAAGGATTTCCGAGGTCCCCATTCGGTGATCGTCACGCGTCTGCGGGAAGAGATCGCGGGCAAAACACAAACCGCGCTGATCTTGCTGCTGTGCGCGTCGGTGGCGCTACTGTTGATCGCATGCGTGAATCTGGCGAATCTTTTGCTTTCGCGTGGCGCGGTGCGTGGGCGCGAAGTCGCGGTGCGCGCGGCGCTGGGGGCGGGATGCGGAAGACTGGTCGCACAATTCCTCACGGAGAGCCTGATGCTCGCGGGACTGGGCACAATAGCCGGACTGGCGCTCGCTGTGCCGGCGATGCGATTTCTGGAAACGCTTGTGCCGGAGACCATGAGCACGGTGCGGCTGACGCTCGGCTGGCGCGTGCTGACCTTCTCCGCTAGCGTAGCCATTGCCGCCACATTGATCTTCGGGCTTGCGCCCGCGCTGCGCGGGTCGCGACTCTCCCCAATGGACGGGCTGCGTGAAGGAGGGCGCGGCACAGCTGGCGCGCGCAGTCATTGGTTCCAGCACTCGCTCATCATTGTCGAGACGGCGCTCGCCGTCGTGCTGCTGACATGTGGCGGCCTGCTCTTGCAGACCTTTCAGCATCTGCGAAACACCGACCTCGGAATCAGGAGTGAGAGGCTTTTGACCTTCGAGACTCCGCTGTTCCGATACAAGGACTTCGACCGGCGCGTGGCATTTGTCAACGCGGAGTTGGAGAAGGTGCGTGCGATTCCCGGCGTGATCAGCGCGGGATCGATCAACCTGATCCCGTTCACTAACTTCGCCCACGCGACTTTCTATCGGCTGGAGGGCCAGCCGACGGACAGTTTTGCCGCCCAGGTCGCGCTCATTCGCAACGTGAGCCGCGACTACTTTGCCACTGTCGGCGCGCGTCTGCACGAGGGCAGATTCTTCAGCGAGTCGGATCGAAAATCGGATTCGCCCGTGGCGATCGTCAACGAGCCGTTTGCGAATCGTCACTTCGCCGGCCGATCACCGCTGGGCCGAAGGTTCCAGTTTGGCGAGAAGGGCCATTGGTACACGATTGTCGGCGTCGTGAAGCAGATCCGGGAAAGCGGTGTGCTGGATGAAGCGAAGCCCGCGGTCTATCGCGTGCACGAGCAATGCGACGAGATGGACGACCTGAACGCCGGCATCGTGGTTCGAACGGCCGTCGAGCCGGCGTCGATCGTCTCGGCGGTCCGTCAGGCTATCTGGTCGCTAGACAAGAATCAGCCGCTTGCGCGTATCCAGACGATGGAAGAGATCGTGGACGGCCAGCTTTCAACGCCGACGCATAGCACCGCTCTATTGGGAGCATTCGCTGTGTTGGCGTTGTTGTTGGCGTCGGTTGGTCTCTACGGTGTGCTCTCCTACGCGGTGACATATCGCACCAACGAGATCGGCGTGCGCATGGCTTTAGGTGCGACGTCCAGAGAGATATTGCTCTCCTTCGGAAAACGAGGCTTGGCTTTGACGCTCACCGGACTCGCGAGTGGCCTGGTCCTGGCGGCAATCGCAGCGCGCTGGATGACCGCCTTACTCTACGGCTTCCGCCCCGACTATCTCCCAACTGTCACCGTCGTATCTCTCATTCTCCTGGCAGTGGCAGCTCTGGCGTCTTTTGTTCCCGCGCGCCGCGCATCACGCCTCGATCCAGTGATTGCTCTCCGGAATGAATAGCTCGTGTCAGGTGTTCTGATGGAGTGCGACGGCTATCGGTTCGTCATTGAGTCGCCAGCCTAAGCTCCAGAGACATTCGCCAGGTCCTTTGCAAGCCAAGTGGTTGTGGAAGACCTTATGACCGTTGTGGTCGGCTGGGTTCCGAGCGCATCGTCGCCAAACCGGAATGCGCGTCAATCTGCTACATAGGTACTGAAAAGTCGGCTTGTAGGAAGTGATCTCCGCGCTTGGCATCGATTCCGCTGAATGTTGCTCACACTTCGATCGATATCTTGATGGGCCCCACGATTTTCTCTGTCATAAAAATGTCATACTAATTGTGACAAATGGCGCCAAAACGGCTGCTTAAAGGTGAAGAAAAAGGAGTAAGTAGCTCGTCACCGTTAATCACAAGTTGCCGATTTTCCCTCGCTTTACGGTCGCTCCGGCAAGTTCTGATCAAAGTGGACCACTGACTTCTAAGCAGAGGGTCGGGAGTTCGAGTCTCCCCGGGCGCGCCACTTACTCCTTCTCTATCATTTACTTACTGACGGCCAATTCTTGTTCTTGCTCGGCAGCAGGCTGTCCGTCATAAAAACGTAATACTTTAGCCCTTGCCGTACACCTTCTGATTTGCCTTCTCGAGATTCTGCCGTAGGAGAACGGAAAGGCGAAGCTATGACTTAGGAGGCTGGAGCGACTGGCAACGGGCGTGACGGGAGGGGGTTGCCTGGCCCGACCGTGTGCTACAGGAATCCGGAATTCAAATCTCTATTGGGATTGGTTCTTTGAGCGTGCCCACGGCCGGTTCTTGGGCCAAGACATCTTAAACGGTTCTGCACCGTGGTGTTCGAGGCTGCACTTTTTCACGAAGGCCTGCCACTGCGTTCTCTCTTGCGTGTCGTCAGAGAATTCCTGCGTAAGGGCAAGCGGCCGAAACGACAAGTTCTCGGCAATTCCCGGGTTTGCGCGATTGAGGCGATGGCCCTCGTCGACGAGGATATTGGAATCGGTTGTCAAGCGCACCACACTGCAACGGTGTCAAGAGACACTTCCATGTGAACCATGCGTTCCAGGCACATGTTCGGCCGCGAGATTATGTTGGTGGAGTTTGCGACACTCGAGGAGCGGGCGCGTCTATATCCGGGCTGACGGGGGGAACTGTACCCAATTGGTGAGTGGGAGGTGAGTGGTTGGGGAGCGCTGGTATGTCTCTTGTTATCAACACGCCTTTTCGATCTGCGCGGATCCCTTGATCTTATGTGGCTGCGAAAGACCCTCAAATTGGGCCGGAGTAGTAGCTAAATTAGTAGCAGGGACGGTGCCGTTTCGACAATGCCCTTTTGCGTCGTCGAACCTTTTCCCCGAAATTCGATTTCCTCCGTGAAAACCATCAATGAGTCTTGTTCCTTCTTTGAAAGGAACCGGGGTGGGTCCGTGAAGACCCTCCCCGGCGAAAACGATCACTTGGGAATCTGGGTCTAGAATTTGAAAGTGAGCCCGAAACGAATGCTCCGGATGCCGCCATCCTGCAACGTCGGATCGGCAAAGCCGGTGCGCTCTTGCTGCAAACCCGCATCATCGATGAATGGATCGATGCCTCCCTCACCGACGACACTGCCAAAGTTCGGGTGGTTGAAGACATTCGTCATGGTCGTGTGGAAGGTCACGTTCAACCTCTCTTTTACCTTAAAGTCTTCGTAAAGTGAGAAGTTGCCGGTGTTCGTCCTGGCGTCGCGCAAACTGTTGCGTGCAACATTCCCGAAGGGAGAATTAAATACCTTCGTGGCTGTGGCAGTGTTTGCAATGAACCGCACATTTTGGGCTGTCACTACCGTGGCCGGGTGTGCAGGATCGGGAATAAGCTGATTGGGGTTATTAGGATCGGCCTTGACTCCGGTAAGACCCTGGTTGATTCCGTTGAAGCTAACTAGAGTATTCGGCGCGATTGCTGGGTTCCCGCATAGATTACCGCTACTGTCCACCTGGCACCCGTCCGCCGCAAAGATTCCGACCGTATTTGCCGGCGCGCCCGGGTTACCGAGGAACGGTCTCAAAAACTGGTCCGTGCCGCCAAGGCCGAACGCTGCCGTGAATGCGTTGTCGTAAAGCGGCCCACCCCCATTCACGGCAAACTGAATAGGAGTATAGGGCTGGCCAGAGGTGATGAAGTAAGTTCCTGCGACTGCCCAGCCACCCAAAACATGGCCGAGGAGACCTTGCTGCGACCGAAATGCAGGCATCTGCTCATAGAACGTCAGTGAGAAACTGTGCGGGAAATCCGAGCCAGAGAGCCCGTGTTCGGATCCAGTGAAGTTGACCTGGCTTTGAGAGAAAGCACTCGTGCCGCCGGCTACGCCGGTCCCGAAGATATCGGCCTTCGTTCTCCTTCTACTGGTGGCCTCTCTTGCCGCCTGGAGGCTTCATTCCTGGAACCGCCCGTCCCTTGTCATTCGCTCCTTGGCCGTCCTTCCGCTCGAAAGCCTCTCGAGCGATGCGTCTCAGGATTACTTCGCTGATGGAATGACCGACGAGTTGATTTCGGATCTCGGGCAGATCAGCGCTTTGCGCGTGATCTCGCGTACCTCAGTGATGGTTTACAAACACGCGCGCAAGCCCCTGCCGCAGATCGCTCGTGAACTGAACGTGGACGCCGTGGTCGAAGGCACCGTGCTCCGTTCCGGCGACCAAGTCCGCATCACAGCGCAGTTGATCGAAGCCTCCACTGACAAGCACTTATGGTCCCAGAGCTATCAGGGTGAATTGCGGGATACTTTGGCGCTCCAGAGCAAAGTGGCAAGAGCCATTGCAGATCAAATTCGGATCAATTTGAATCCACGGGAACAGGCTGCGCTGAAAAACGTAAAGGTTGTTAATCCGCAAGCTTACGAGTCCTTTCTCAAAGGGCGCTACTTCTGGAATAAACGAACGGCGGATGGTTTAAAGGTGGCCCTTGCTTATTTCAATCAGGCAATCGACGAGGACCCGAAATACGCCCAAGCTTATTCTGGCTTAGCCGACAGCTATGCTTTGTTGGGAGACTGGCAGTATGCGGTGATGACTCCCAAGGAGGCACTCCCCAAAGCAAAGGCCGCTGCGATCAAAGCTCTGGAATTGGACAGCGCGCTCGGCGAAGCCCACAACTCGCTTGCATTCTGCTTGGATGGTTTCGACTGGGATTTTGACTCTGCCGGAAAAGAATTCCGGCGGGCCATTGAACTGAACCCAAGCTACGCAACCGCTCACCATTGGTATGCCTGGCATTTGAGTCTGCTGGGCCGGTATGACGAAGCGATCGCGGAAATGAGAAAAGCGGAAAACCTGGATCCGCTATCTCTCATCATTAACGCCGATTTGGCGGAGCTTCTTGTCCTTGCGCATTCTTATGACGAATCGATACGACAGAGCCGCAAAACGATCGAAATGGATCCTAATTTTGCTCTCGCACATAATCAACTCGCGCAGGCATACCTCCAAAAACACATGAACCATGAGGCGGTCGCAGAACTGGAAAAAGCGGCCCAGCTTTCCGGGGGTAGCCCGACAGTCATAGCTAATCTTGCTCGCGCGTACGTCGCATCCGGCAAGAGGAGCGAAGCGGTAAAGCTACTGAACGATCTGAAAAAGCGCTCAAGCCCCGGTTATTCGCGTGCTTCGGAGATTGCTGTGATTTATGTATCTCTTGGGGATTCGGATCAAGCGATGAGTTGGCTCGAAAAAAGCTACGAAGAACGATTTAACCCGGGCGTCCTGCTAAGGCCGGGCTTCGATCCTCTCCGCTCAGATCCGCGCTTTCAAGACCTTGTGCGCCGTATCGGCCTCCCGCGTTGAACCAGGGAACTTGATGACGAGAACGAGGAAGAACAGGCGCGCTAATTACGCATTGCTCCGCCGCCGTCACCAGGGCACATTGCCCTTCCGTCAGCTCGCGTGCACCCGCTAATCCACAACAATCTGGGCTTTCATCCCCCTATGGCCAAGACCGCAAGAATGGCAACACCTAAAAGTGTACGTGCCTGACGCTTGGGCCAAGAATTCAATCGTGGTCGTTTCACCCTTTTTGAGCTGCCAACAGTCTTGCGCCGAAGTGAAAATTAGCCCGGCTGGTCCATTGGGTGCAGCGCCATCAGGAACAGCCCCCATCTTGAAACCATGATCGTGGTCGGTGGCTGTGATCTTGAGTTGAACTTTGGTCCCGATCTTCACATGAACTGGCGAGCTTGAGTATTCGTACTTCTTCGCCGTAACTTCAATAACCTGTGCACCTTGAGCTTGGGCGCGAACCAACCCGGACAATGAAAGAAATATTGCGAGGCCCAGCAGAGATTTGGGAACGATGGATAACGGAAAACGCTTCGCGATCTTCTTCATTGATCCTCTCAGTCGTGCGAGTAATTAATTTTTGGTATTCAGGCAACAAATCTTATACTCATGACCCAACTCACCAAATTTTCGTGTTAGCCTCGCAGGTGCAAAGCCTGCCTAGGATGGACACGCGGCTACCGAAACGTCAGACTCTCCCGGCCAAGAACCCTTGACTCTCAAGCTGACCTGTCGATCCTAGGTGGTTTGCAGCTAGCATGCCTGCCGCATCATGGAACGCGCAAGCTTGCTAGCGTGGTTAAGGAACAAGCGCATCGTGGTTTCATCCGATCATCTGTCGTGGAGCTCGTCTTTCCGCTGCACAGGAGTTAAAAAGTTATCCAAGACAAAGTCTGCAACGTCGCGGCCCAGCCGTTGGCCGGTGGTCAGGTCAAAGCGAAAATGTTGTCCACCAAAGATACGACTTAACGTTGCTTCCTCGGCGGCAGCGGAGAAGCTCGTGAACGGGCGTTCTACTCCGGGGAGAACTTCAGACGTAACGTTGAACTCGAAACGGTCCCGCTCGAAAAAAGAAATCAGCACCTCTGCTCCGGCTGCACTTATGACCGCATGAGCTCCTGGATAGGATGGGTCGGCGGCGGTCTTGCCGACTTCAGGGAGCCAATTCGGATCAGCCACTGTTCAGGGTTGTTATCGGCATCAGCAGTCCGAATAGCAGTCACTGGCCGCCAGAAATTGTATGTGTATTTGGCGTCGTAGAAGGCGATCACGTCATCGGCAAAACTCAGATTAAGCAGCGCGAACAACCGGGCATTCTGGGCCGTCGTCAAACTTTGTGCCAGTGAGACCGTTTGCGAAATCTCGTTCCAATAGTTCTGAATAGCTCCATTCCAAAACCGCCCGGTCAATGCCTCATCGGCCGTGGCGGTCGTGCTGTTGGCGATTCCAACGGACTTGATTTGGTTGAAAGCATCGCTGCACGCATCGCTCGTCAGTGCCGGGGGAGGACCGGGTCGAAACTGACTCGCATGCTCCAGCGCGAACGTGGTCACGCGAGACCAATGCGTGAATTGCGGCTGGGGCGGGAAATTCGGAGGTGTCGATTGGTAATCTCCCGGGGCCGTCCCGAAAACATAGGGAATCGGCTGGGCATTCGAGCCGTCGTTGCTTCGCAGGGCTAGGATGCGATCCGCAACAGTCTGTCCTATACGGATACCTTCTACCTTGTCGTTGCCGTCCGGAATTTCTGCCAGGGATTGCTGTAGTGCGGCGTCGAGTGCGGTCTTAAATGCCGGATACAGGGCAACCAGAACTTGATGCGCAGCGGCTGCTGCTGCTGCTTCCTGAGAAGCATCTCGTGGCACGCCGGAAAGGCGGACCAGGTATGGCCGATGTGTTCTGCTGATCGTATTGACTGCGTCATAGATCGCGGCGTGCATGATCGCAAAGCTCCGCGTCGGATGGACCGTGGGTGGCTGGGCTCCAGGCGTGCGAACGATTAAGAGAAGTGTTCTATTCCAATGAACAACCGGGTTCACCGGCTGAGCAGAGGAGTCGTTTGCACCTTGATGCTCGTCATTATGCGAAGCACCATAAGAACCGCTGGCCAGGATCGAAAGACCGGCACACAGTAGAGCGAACACAATCAAGATTCTTGACATCAGTGGTTTCCTTTCGTTTCTGTATACGACTGTGGCGGCGCACGTCGTAAAACAAACAGAGAGCAGAGCGCCGACTCTAATTGTCGTGATCGGAATCCTTGGCGAGGCCCGTGGCCGCGATCCATGGCCCTGGAGCTGGAAGCGGAATGCCGTTGAAAGCTGCCGCACGAATCAGCACGATCGTACCAAGGCACGGAGATGGCACTTGCAAATTCGCATGGATCTCCGCGTTGCCGTCGACACTCAGTGGTATGGAATCAGTGGTCGCAGCCACTGCGTCTCCGCATACAACGCTCGCGGCAACCGCTGTGACTGGCCCAGGAGTTCCCAGATTCGGCAAGATGAGGCCGCGTAAGTCCGCGCGCAGACGCCCTTCATCATTTAAGACTGCGAACCCGTGGTTGACCACCCACGGCGCACCTCCGCTCTTCACACCGGCGATCGTGAAGCCGGGATTCGAGCCCACAATCGGAGACAAGAAGGCAATCTCATCCGCGACGGTACCTACTGCAAATAGGCCAGAGACAAAGCACGACAAAATCACTGCTACTGCTGCTCTTTTTTTCATCTTTTGAGATCTCCTCATTCATTCAAGATAGTTCGACGCTTTGCTTGACTTAGTGAGTCTGGCCACCCGAGGTATTGCAGCAAGCAAGTTCTAGTGCATTGTGTTTCCGCGCTTCACGAACCACGAGCATCACAATCAGGATGCTCTGTTGGCACTAACTAAACTCCCTGCCGCTTTATTCCTCTGTCGAGCACGGAAAAAACACATGGAATATTTTCGCGTCTGGAGAGTCTATCTATTGGTGTGGAGTTGATCTCCGAACGCGATACAGTTTCCTCAGCGCTCGTTTTGTGGGAAGTCTATGGCTCGTGCTGTTCACTTGCTAGACCGGCTTACAGTCTTGCGATGAGGGCTAAGCTTTTCAGGGCATCTACGCACTTAATTACGTTTATCTGCTGAAGCTTTTGTCTTCGAATTGCTGAATTCGAGTGGGGGGGCGCAACACGCTGCGCCCCCGCAGGCTAAATCAATCCGCCGCGCTGGCCTGTTTTGCCTTCGCGATGACCGATTCGATATTCAGCCCCAGCCCCTTTGCCACGCCTGTGCCGTACGCCGGATCGGCTTTGTAGAAATGCCGGATCTGCAGTTCCTGGATGCGCTGCGGTACCCCATTGCCCAGGCTGGAGACGATGTTGTCGATCAACCTCTGTTTCGCGTCGGCGGGTATTAAGCGGAACAGATTCCCCGGCTGCGTGTAGTAGTCTCCGTCGGTGCGGTGATCGTGCCGCGCGACAGTCCCGCTGACGGCACGTGGCCGTTCGACGTAGGAACGGTCCTGAGTCGGGCCGCCGAAACTGTTGGGTTCATAGTTCACCGCCGCACCGTCGTTTCCGTCGAAGCGCATCGCGCCGTCCTTGTTGTAGGTGTGGTACGGGCACTGCGGTTTGTTGACCGGCAGGGAATCGTAGTTGACGCCCAGCCGGTAGCGGTGCGCGTCGGGATAGGAGATCAATCGCGCTTGCAGCATTTTGTCCGGCGAGAAACCCATACCCGGCACGATGTTGCGCGGTTCGAACGCTGCTTGCTCGACCTCAGCAAAATAATTTTCAGGATTGCGGTTTAATTCCAGTTCACCGACCTCATGCAAAGGGTAGTCTTTGTGCGGCCAAACCTTCGTCAGGTCGAACGGATTAATGTGAAATGTCTCCGCATCCTTTTCCGTCATGATCTGTACGCACACGCGCCATTTCGGGAAGTTACCTTGCTTAATCGCGTGGAAAAGATCGCGTTGCGAATAGTCCGGATCCGTTCCCTCCATCGCGCCGGCCTGCTCGCGGAAAAAGTTCTTGATCCCTTGCTTAGTCTTGAAGTGCCACTTCACGTAGAACAGCTCATTCTTCCCGTTGATCAAACTGAACGTATGGCTGCTGTAGCCGTTCATGTGCCGGTAACCGTCCGGTGTGCCGCGGTCGGAGAAGAGAATCGTCACCTGGTGCAGCGATTCCGGCGAGAGCGACCAGAAGTCCCACATCATCGTCGGGGACTTCAGGTTGGTCTCCGGATCGCGCTTCTGCGTATGGATGAAATCCCCGAACTTCAGTGGATCGCGAATAAAGAAGACGGGCGTATTGTTTCCCGTCATGTCCCAGTTGCCTTCTTCGGTGTAAAACTTCAGAGCAAAACCGCGTGGGTCGCGCGCCGTATCCGCCGAACCCTTCTCACCGCCCACCGTCGAAAAGCGCAGGAACGTCGGGGTCTTCTTGCCCACGGCGTTGAATGGCTTGGCGGTCGTGTAATTGCTGATCTCCGTACTCGTGCACACGAAATGCCCATAAGCGCCCGAGCCCTTCGCGTGCACCACCCGCTCCGGGATTCTCTCCCGGTTGAAGTGCGCCATCTTTTCGAATAGCAGAAAGTCTTCAAAGACCACTGGTCCGCGCGGTCCCACGGTGAGCGAATTCTGGTTATCGCCCACCGGATGGCCCGCGTCCGTGGTCATGATGTTCTTTTTCTCTTCAGGCATGATTCCTCCTCAGTTCGATGGTCGCAGACGCGCAAAGCGAGCCGCCTGCGATCGCAACTGCAAAGTTAGCCGGGCGCGACCTATACATCCAATATATAGTTCGGATAGGATAGATAGGCATAGCCTATGGAGCTGCATCAACTTCGCTACTTTTGCGCCGTCGCCGAAACCGGCAGCTTTAGCCGCGCCGCCGAGCAATCTCACGTCTCTCAGCCAGCCCTCTCCCAGCAGATCATGAAACTCGAAGGCGAGCTCGGCGCGCGTCTCTTCGACCGCTTGGGCCGCTCGGTACGGCTTACCGACGTCGGCAAAACATTTCTGCCTCGCGCCCGCTCCGTTCTCCGCGAGCTGGAAGCCGCCAAAGGCGACGTCGTCGAGCGCAAGGACTCCATCAGCGGCCTCGTCACCGTTGGCGTCATTCCCACGGTAGCTCCCTACTTCCTCCCTTCGCGTCTTACTTCGTTCTCGCGCAAATTTCCTCAGGCCCTTCTGAGTGTTATGGAAGAAATCACGCCTGTCCTTCTGGACCGTCTCCGTGCGGGCGCCATTGACGTCGCCATCCTCGCGCTTCCCATCCGCGGCCACGAATTCGAAACCACTCCGCTGCTCACCGAGCGCCTCTTCGCCGCGCTCCCGAAGAATCACAAACTTGCCAAGCGTCGCTCTCTCGTCCTAAAAGACCTTCGCTCCGAACCGTTCCTGCTACTGCGCGACGGCCACTGCTTTCGCGACACCGCCGTCGCCGCCTGCGATCGTGCGCGCCTCCATCCCCAAATTGTTTTCGAAAGCGGCCAATTCAGCAGCTTGCTCAGCATGGTCGGCGCGGGCATGGGAGTTTCCATCGTCCCCGAAATGGCCATCGAGAAAAAATCTCAATGCCACTACGTCCGCATTGCCGATGAACAAGCTGTTCGCACTATCGGCACCGTCGTCCTTCGCGGCCGCTCTCTCGCCCGTGCGCACCATGCTTTCCTTTTCCACCTCCGTGCCGTTCCTCCCGTTCGACCCCAGTAGATACACTTGTATCCCCCGTTTTCTTGGCGCCAGCCCTTGTTTCATCGCCCTGAATACAACGTGCAAGTTACTTAGAATGTCTTTATTTCGAAGCTGGCAGCCCCTTCAGCAGGATCAGATTCATGTCCTGGAAATCCGACGTGACAATCATGACAACTCTCGATGCGGACACTTGTTGCTGATGCGTGGCTAACTCGGACTTGTGTGGTTGTTCTTCTTTGGCATGTAGACGTGCAACAGCCCGTCCACGGCCTTCACGTCTGCCTGAGCTGGATCAATTTCTTCCGGCAAAACATGGACGGATAGTACGTCTGGGCGATTATCCGCTTTGCTGACAAATCGTGTATGGCTCCGAAAGACTACCAAACTGCGTGTCGTCAAGCTCAGGATCGTAGTCACCTCCGGATCTCGCGGGCACTCAAGAAGAAAGTGAAATTCGGACGTATTTCCATCAAAGTCATCGCGCAAGAGTTCCTTCTCTGCAGACATCCAGTCCTCGAGGTCGAAGCCATGCTTGCAGCCACGTTTCTCAAAAATCCGATATGCACATTTAGCGACCGTCGATTGGATGATCTGCTTATGTCGATCCTCACTGCTCTCGACAGTGATTACCCAATTGTTAAGACACTTTCGATTTCTTCTGTTCATTCGA
>WNFB01008365.1_pt1 | contig 14182 bp, 14 predicted proteins | sample 5400501 | NCBI WGS metagenome assembly WNFB01 (sample SAMN13153341, study PRJNA577476) | soil metagenome | isolation source: 200 cm saprolite under Douglas fir tree site 2 hole 1 | place: USA:California | collected 2015-04-18
GCCGAGCTGGCGCTTGATGGACCGGCGGGGACGGCCGCCCTCACCCAGGAGGTGGTGGCCATCACCCCGGCGGAGACCCGAAAGGCCGGCCAGGTCATCGAGGATCGTGGAGAGGGCGCCAAGCAGATCGCGGACCTCCTGGCCCGCCTCAAAGTCATCTGATGGGGGCTGTCTGGGTCTACGCCGAAACCGTGGACGGGGCGCCGCGTCCGGTCGTCCTCGAGCTGCTGACCCGGGCACGCAGCCTGGGCGAGGCCGAAGCGGTCGCGTTCGGCCCGGGGGCATCCAAAGCCGTCGCCCGGCTGGGCGAGTACGGGGCGCGCACCGTCTACGTGCACGAAGACCCGGCGTTCCGCGACGTGCTGGCCCAGCCCGCGGTCGAAGCGCTCGCCTCCCTGGTCGCCACCCACCAGCCATCCCTGCTGCTGTTCGGCATGACGTATGAGGGCCGCGACGTGGCGGCGCGCCTCAGTGCCCGGCTGGGCGCTGCTCTGATTGCCAGCGTCACCGAGATCGACCAGGGCGGTGGCGGCTGGACCGTGAAATCGCCCGTCTTCGGCGGGACCCTGCTGGTCACCACCCGGGCGCGCGGCCAGGGGCCGGCTCTGATCCTGGTTCGACCCAAGGCCTTTGCCGCGGAGCCGGTCGCGGGCCCGGCTCCCCGCGTCGAGGTGCTGCGCGATCCGGTCCGGGCTGACAAAGCCGCGGCCCGCGTGCTGAAGCGTGAAATAGAGGCGGCAGCCGGACCGAAGCTAGAGGATGCCTCGATCATCGTCAGCGGCGGGCGGGGCATGGGGGGTCCCGAGAACTTCAAGATCCTCGACGATCTGGCCGAGGCCCTGGGGGCGGCGGTGGGCGCCAGCCGTGCGGTGGTCGATGCCGGGTGGAAGCCCTATGCGATGCAGATCGGCCAAACCGGGAAGACGGTCAAGCCCAGCGTCTACATTGCCTGTGGCATCTCCGGGGCCATGCAACACACGGTCGGCATGAAGGGGGCCAAGACCATCATTGCCATCAACAAGGATCCCGATGCTCCCATCTTCAAGATCGCCGACCTGGGCGTCGTGGGTGACGTCCAGAAGATCGTGCCGCAGCTAACCCAGGAAGTCCGGGCGCGGAAGGCTCGATGAGCGAGCGCAGCCTGCTGGCCGTCGAAGCCCACCCCGATGACGAATCCATTGGGGTGGGGGGAACACTAGCCAGGTACGCGGCGGAGGGTGTGCGCACGACCCTGGTCACCGCCACCCGCGGCGAACGCGGCGAGATCCTGGACAAGACTCTCGATCCGAAGGAGGCTCGACCTCGGCTGGGAGCCATCCGGGAGGCCGAGCTGCGGGAAGCATGCCGGATCCTGAAGGTCTCGGAGTTGGTCTTCCTCGAGTATCAGGACTCCGACATGTACGGGCGGCGCGGGAACCGGTCACCGCGCGCGTTCTGGCGGGCGGACCTGCACGAGGCCATCGGCCGGCTGATCGCCGTCGTCCGACGCGTGAAACCGCAGGTCATCATCGCCGACAACGAGATGGGTACCTACGGGCATCCCGACCACATGAACGCCCATCGGGTGGCCGTGGGGGCGTACTTCATGGCGCACGACGTCAAGCTGTATCCCGATGGCGAGCCGTGGCAGCCGCTCAAGCTCTACTACCGCTCCATCTCGGCCTCCGCCGCGCGCGAGCTGGGCGCCTTGATGCGCGAGGCGGGCCGGGAGAGCTTCGGCGAGGACGGCGAGGGCTGGAACATGGCCACCCCGGACGAGCGGATCACCACCCGGATCGACGTCCAGCCTTATCTCGAGCAGAAGATCGCCGCCATGCGCGCCCACCGGACGCAGATTCCTGAAGACAGCTGGTTTATGGACGTGTACCGGACCGTGGGGCCGCGTGCCTGGAACCGGGAAGAGTTCGAGCGCGTGCGCTCGCTGGTCGCGGCGTCCACGCCCGAGACCGACCTGTTCGCCGGAATCGCATGATCGCCAGTACGGCGCTGGCCCAGGGGGCGGAGCTGCTCAGCCGGGCCAGCTCGGCGGTCGCCTTCACCGGCGCCGGAATCTCGGAGGAGAGCGGACTGCCCACCTACCGCGGCGAGGGCGGGCTGTGGACCCAATTCGATCCGTACAAGGTGGCCTCCATCGAGGAATTCCGCAAGGACCCGTCCGTCTACTGGAGCTATAGCCTGGCCCATCGGCGGATCGGCGCCGACCCCAATCCGGCCCACCTGGCGCTAGTCGAGCTGGAGCGGGCCGGCCGCCTGCATGGGGTGATCACCCAGAACACCGACGGCCTTCATCAGAAGGCCGGAAGCGCAGAGGTCATCGAGCTCCATGGGTCATCGGCGATGGTCAGCTGTCTCGACTGCGAAGCCAGCTATCCGCGCCCGGAGATCGATGCTCTTAACCGCCAGCACTGCCCGCCGAGCTGCCCAGCGTGCGGCGGCCGCTACCTGAAGCCGACCGTGGTGCTGTTCGGCGAACCGCTTCCCGTCCTGGCGTTCGCCCGCGCCCAGGCGCTGGCGGGACAGGCCGACGTCATGCTGGTAGTCGGCAGCTCCCTCCAGGTCTATCCGGCCGCGGGCATTCCGCGCCTCGCCCGCGACTCGGGTGCGGAGCTGCTGATCGTCAATGCCGAGCCCACGCCCTTTGACAGGTGGGCTCGCGTGGTCCTCCGCGGCAAGGCCGGCGAAATTCTGCCGCGGGTCCTGGAGCTGGTCAGTCCGGGCTGACCGGGAAGGTCTGGCCGCACTCCGGACAGACAATCGGGTTCTGCTCGGACGGCGCCGCGAACAGGGCCTCACAGTTCGGGCACGTATAGTCGACCAGCCGCTTCACGGATTCCCGCTCGGCGTGCATGGCGTCCGGCACGTCGCCCAGGTCGACGGCCGGACTCCCGCACTCGGTGCACCGGTAGAGGGCCATTTCCTCGGCCTGGTACTCCAGGTAGCGACCGCGCTCGTCAACGAACACCGAGGCGTTCCACAGTTCGAAGCGATTCGTGCTGCACCGGTTGGGGCAGGCGAGGTACACGGGGGTTAGGCCGGCTGCCGCAGCTTCGCCAACCGGTCGGCCGCCCGCCGCAGCGTGTCCATCTTTTTGGGGAAGGAGAAGCGGATCTGGTGCCGGCCGTGCTCCGGGTTCAGGTAGAAGCTGCTTCCCGGGACGGTGGCCAGGCCGATCTCGCGAACCATCCGATGGGCGAACGCCACGTCTTCCTCGCCGAATGCCGTGATATCGGTCATCACGTAGTACGCGCCGTCGGGCGGATAGGCGAGAAAGCCGGCTCCGTGGAGGATCTCGAGGATGAAGTCGCGCCGTTCGCGGTAGCCGGCCAGCAGGTCGACATAGTAGGCGTCCGGGAAACGCAGGGCGGTGGCGGCCGCCACCTGCAGCGGGTGGGGGGCGCCCACGGTGACGAAGTCGTGCACCTTCCGGATGGCATTGGTGATCGCCGGCGGCGCGATAGCGTAGGCGAGCCGCCACCCGGTCACGCTGTAGGTCTTGGACAGCCCGCTGATGGTGACGGTCCGCTCCCGCATCCCCGGCAGCGTCGCCAGGCTGACATGCTCGCCGCGGTAGACGAGGTGTTCGTAGATCTCGTCCGTGATGGCCAGGGCATCAAACTCCTGGCAGAGCCCGGCAATCAGCTCCAGCTCCGCCCTGGTGTAGACCTTGCCGGTCGGGTTGTGCGGCGTATTGATGATGATGGCCCGGGTCTTAGGCGTGAAGGCCTGCCGAAGGTCGTGCTCGTCGAAATGCCAGTCGGGGGGATGGAGCCGCACCATCCGCGGTGTGGCGCCGGACAGGATGCAGTCCGGGCCGTAGTTCTCGTAAAACGGCTCGAAAATGATCACCTCGTCGCCGGGATCGAGGACCGCCAGCGCGGTCGAGAGCACCGCCTCGGTGACGCCACAGCAAACGGTGATCTCGGTCTCGGGGTCGATGGCCATCCCCCGGAAATGCCTGGTTTTATCGGCGATCGCGTCCCGCATCGGCTTGGCCCCCCAGGTGGTGGCGTACTGGTTGAAGTCGGCCCGGATGGCCTCCACGGCCGCCTCGCGGACTTCTCCGACATGAACGCGCGAGTCATTTCACAGAACTATACCGACCAGAACTCGCGCAGCCGGGCGTCGGTGGCGGACCTTGACCGGATCGTGAGGTCGCCCCACTCTCAGGGAATTCTTAGACGGCCCTTGTGGTCACCTCATGCGCGGCTGCCATACCGGTGAGTGTGCACGTCGGGTCGAGTGGGACGGGGCACCGAACCTTCCAGGCGGTGGCGGCCCTGGGAATCGCCCTGGCTATCCTGGCCGCAGGTGGCCTTCGGGCGGAGGTCCAGGCCGGATCTCGACGGCCGCCCGCAGCCAGCCAGCCGGCCTCGACTGCCGACCTCAGGTCCCTGGATGGTGGCGTCACCCCGCCGACTTCAAGCGCCCCACCCGTGGCAGCGCCGCCCGAGCAGGCAGTTGTTGGCACTGCGGTCGCCCGCGCGTTTGATCCATTGGCGGCCCAGCTTTCTGGCGTCCAATCCGCGAGCGGGGCTCGCATCGCGGTCTCGCTGATCGAGCTGGGAGGCGCCAATCCCCAGTCCTGGAGCTTCCATGGCGACGATCCGTTCGTGGCCGCCAGTACCTACAAGCTGCCCTTGCTGATGGCCGAGGCGGAGGCAATTGCGGCCGGCCAGGAGCAGCCTGGCGACCAGCTCTGTTACTCGGCCGAGGATTGGGAAGACGGCTGGTTCCAGGACTACAGTGCGGGAGCCTGCTACTCGCGGGAAGACCTGGCCAGCCGGATCGGCCAGGATTCGGACAACACGGCGGCACACATGCTGGTCCGGTTTCTGGGCGGCGGCTCCGCGTTGAACGCCTACGCGGCCGGACACGGGGCCAGCGAGTCGGCCTTTTACGACCCGAACACCACCACGGCGAGCGACCTGGCCCGGCTGATGGCGGCCGAAGCGACGGGAGCAGCTGGTGGGGCCAGCGCGCAGCAGTGGCTCTACCCGCTGCTGACGCATACGGCCTTCGAACAAGGGATCCCAGCCGGCGTCCCGGCGACTGTGACGGTCGTGCACAAGACCGGCACCGGGGAGCGACCCCGGCTTCAGCATCGTTGCCCAGGTTGCCGACCTGGTCTGGGAGATGGAATCGGCCCGCTAACCGAGCCGGGGTAACGGGCTGGAACGTCCAGCGTTATAAGGGTGGGTGAGACGCCGACTTCCCGCCAGCGCGATCCTGCTGGCCGCCACCCTCGCAGGGTGTTCCGGAGTCGCCACAACTCCCACTCCCACGGCTACTCCGGCGAGAGCCACTGCGACCAACCCGCCCTCCCCGACAACGTGCCCATCACCCATCCCCGCTCTAGCTTCGCCTGCGGTAAGTTTTGGAAATGCCGAATTCCCCGTTCCCACATCCACCGCCATCTTGGGCATCGCGGTCGGACCTGATGGAAGTGCCTGGTTCACCGAACAAAACGCCAATCAGATCGGCCGGGTAACACCTGATGGGAGAGTGGTGGAGTACCCAATCGGACGCAATGGCCCGCCAAGAGCAATCACCCGCGGTGCCGACGGAGCCATGTGGTTCACGGAGGACACCGGCAGCATCGGAAGAATTGGCCCAGACGGAGTCATCTCTGAGTATCCGCTGCCGTCTCCGGGGCGGCCCTGGGGAATCGCGACCGGCCCCGATGGAAACGTGTGGTTCACCGATCAAGCTACGAGCCAGGTCGGCAAGGTCACCGTGTGCGGAGTCGTGACCGAGTATCGAGTGTCGGGGCCGCCAAGTTTCATCACGCCAGCTGCGGACGGCAACATGTGGTTTTCGGCGACAGGGATCGGACGAATCACTCCGGCCGGCTCTGTTCGCGAATTCCCAGTGAACATCCCCGCAGAATATCTGGTCGGGGCACGGGATGGAAACGTTTGGTTCCTCAGCGACGGCAGTGCTGACTTTCCGCCCGAGGTGGGATCGATATCTCCAACCGGTATCGTCAAGCGCTACCCAGTCGGCGGTCCGCCCCGGAGCCTCGCGGGCCTGACCTTGGGTGCGGGCGATACGCTTTGGTTTTCCGATGGGAAGCTCTCTCGAGTTGGGCGACTTTCCCTGAACGGAACCATCACCGAGTATGCCCTCCCCTGGGGGGACGTTACCCCGAGTTCGCTCGCATCAGGACCGGATGGTCGCCTCTGGATTGTGGACGCAGGAGGCAGCCGAATCGTGCATCTCATTCCGCCGGCCTAGCCAGTTGAGGCGACGAGCTCTTCCTCCCCGTAATATGGCTGCGTGCAGACCCTGGATAGCATCCTGGAGGCCGTCGGCCACACACCGCTCGTCCGGATGCACCAGGTCACCAGAGGCCTGAAGCCGACCATCCTGGCGAAGGTCGAAACGCTCAATCCCGGGGGAAGCGTCAAGGACCGGATCGGCCTGCGCATGATCGAGGACGCCGAACGGAGAGGGCTACTCAAACGGGGAGGCACCATCGTGGAGCCGACGTCCGGCAACACCGGCCACGCCCTGGCCATCGCGGCGGCCATCAAGGGGTACCGGATGATCTTCGTGCTGGCCGACAAGCAGTCGCCCGAGAAGATGGCGCTGCTGCGCGCCTACGGGGCGGAGGTGGTGGTCTGTCCCACCGCGGTGCCCCGCGATTCGCCGGAGAGTTACTACTCCGTCGCCGAGCGCCTGAGCCGAGAGATCCCTGGCGCATTTCAGCCCAACCAGTACTTCAACCCCGAGAACCCGAAGGCGCATTTCGAAACCACGGGTCCCGAGATCTGGGAGCAAACCGAGGGCCGGGTCGATGTGGTGGTGGGTGGCCTGGGTACCGGCGGCACCATGACCGGCGTGGCGCACTTCCTCAAGGGCAAGAAGGCCTCGGTGCTGATCGTGGGCGCCGACCCGGAGGGCTCCCTGTACTCGGGCGACACGGCCCGGCCCTACAAGGTGGAAGGCATCGGCGAAGACTTCATCCCGGGAACGATCGACCTCAAGGCCATCGACCGGATCATCCGGGTCAGCGACCGGGATTCATTCCTGATGGCGCGCCGGATCACCCGCGAGGAGGGCATCCTGGTGGGGGGTTCCTCCGGGACCGCCATGAAGGCGGCGGTGGAGGTGGCGGCCGAGCTGGACGCGAACCAGCTCCTGGTCGTGATCCTCTCCGACACCGGCCGCAACAACCTGAGCAAGATCTATTCGGACGAGTGGATGCGGCAGAACGGCTACCTGGAACGCTTCCCGCGGCTGACTATCGCCGACGTCATCGCGGCCCGGGAGCGGGAGCTGCCGCCGCTGATCACGGTCTCGACCCGGGAGAAGGTTGGCCGCGCCATCGACATGATGCAGGAATTCGGGATTTCGCAGATGCCGGTGACCGAGGACGGCGGTGGGGCGGGAGGTCGGATGGTGGGCAGCATCCAGGAGCGGTCGCTGCTCGATCGGGTGTATCGCGACCCCAACCTGATCGAGACCCCGGTCGGCGCGGCCATGGACACTGCTTTCCCCATGATTGAGACAGCCGCCCAGATCGACGACGCCTTCGAGGCGTTGTTGGGCGGGGTGGGCGCCCTCGTGGTGTCGGAAGCCAACCGTCCCATGGGCATCATCACCCGCCTCGACCTGCTGGAGTTCATGGCACACCGGGCCCCGCGCCGGTGACGGACCAGCCGGAGCTCGGTTTCGCCACCCGCGCCATCCACGCCGGGCAAAGTCCGGATCCGGCCACCGGGGCCGTGATCGTCCCCATCTATCAGACCTCCACCTTTGCCCAGTCCAAGGTCGGCCAGCACAAGGGCTACGAATACTCCCGAACCGGAAACCCGACCCGAGCGGCCCTCGAGGCCTGCCTGGCGGCCCTCGATGGTGGCCGGCATGCCCTGGCCTTCGCCTCCGGCATGGCGGCGGAGTCAGCCATCGCCCAGCTGCTGCGGCCGGGCGAACACGTGATCGCGGTCGATGACCTGTACGGTGGGACGTACCGGCTCTTCACCCAGGTCTGTGAACCGATGGGGGTCCATTTCGCCTTTGTCGATCCCGGCGACCCCGCAGCCTTCGAGCGGGCGTGGACCGCCGAGACCCGCATGGTCTGGCTGGAGTCGCCCACCAATCCGCTGCTGAAGCTGGTCGATATCGCGGCTGTCAGCAAGCAGGCGCACGCCCACGGAGCGCTGGTGGTGGTTGACAACACCTTCATGAGCCCGTACTTCCAGCGGCCGCTGGCCCTGGGGGCCGACCTGGTCGTTTACAGCGCCACCAAGTACCTCGGCGGTCACTCCGACGTCATCGCGGGGGCCCTCGTCACGAATCGCGACGACCTGCACCAGCAGCTCGCCTTTCTCCAGAACGCGGTGGGCGGGGTGCCCGGTCCGCTGGATGCCTGGCTGGTCCTGCGTGGGCTCAAGACGCTGGCCCTCCGCATGCGCGAACACGAAGCCAACGCCCTCCAGGTGGCCGGGTTCCTGGGCACGCATCCGAAAGTCACGCGGGTGCTCTACCCGGGCCTTCCCGGGCACCCGCAGCGCGCACTGGCGCTGCGGCAGATGAGCGGGTTCGGCGGGACGCTGTCCTTCGAGGTCGCCGGCGGGCTGGAGGCGGCGCGCGCCGTCGTGGAGCGCACCCGGCTCTTTACCCTGGCGGAGAGCCTGGGCGGGGTGGAGTCGTTGATCGAGCTGCCGGCCGCCATGACGCACGCGTCCATCCCCACGGCGGTGCGACGGAGCCGGGGCGTGGCCGACGGCTTGATCCGGCTTTCGGTGGGGATCGAGGATGCCGGCGATCTGATTCGGGACCTTGACCAGGCTCTGCAAGATGTCTCCCCTCCCTCGAGGGAGGGGTAGGGGAGGGTGTTGTTGAGAGGGCGTCGCAGATAACCGGTAGACACACGGAATAAGGAGGGTCGTATGAAAGTCATAGTCAATTTCTCGAACATCCTGGTGGCCATCATCCTGCTGCTGGTCGGGCTGGCCGTCCTGACCCGCCATCGCATCGCGTCGTACGTCGTGGGAGGCTTCATCGCCGTGCTGGCGGTCCTCAGCATCCTGGCGGCGTTGAAGATCCTGACCGTCTCCAGCGGGCCGATCACCATCGGATAACGGGGCCCGTGACGGGCATGTAACGTCGGCTTCGGCGAGCTCGACCGCGGGTAGACTGGGATTGTGGAAGTCCTGAAGATCACGCCGCGCGGCTACTGCCACGGCGTGGTGGAGGCCATCCGCGCGGCCAAGCAAACCGCCAAAGCCCGGCCGGGCGAGAAGGTCTACATGCTCGGCTACCTGGTCCACAACACGCACGCCACCGATGAGCTCCAGGAGAGTGGCATCACGCTGGTGGACGCGGACAACCGGCTGGATGGCCTCGACCAGATCAAGGACGGCACCGTCATCTTCACGGCCCATGGCGTCGCGCCCGCGGTCAAGGAGAAGGCGGCGGCCCGCGGCCTGCACGCGGTCGACGCCACCTGCTCCGACGTCGTCGTCACCCACGAGCTGGTCAAAGACCTGGCCGAACGCGGCTATGACATCGTCTACGTCGGCCGGCGCGGGCACCCAGAACCGGAGGGGGTGGTGGGTGAGGCGCCTGGCCAGGTCCACCTCGTCCAGGATCCGGAGGATGTCGATCGGCTGCAGCTGACCAACCCCAAGCTGGCCGTTACCTGCCAGACGACGCTGAGCATCTGGGACACGGCGGCCATGATCAAGCGGGTCACCGAGAAGTATCCGCAGACCGAGGTCTTCAACGAGATCTGCCGGGCGACGCAGGACCGGCAGGAGGCGGCCGTTGAACAGGGCAAAGAGTGCGACGTGGTCATCGTGGTCGGCAGCGAGCGGAGCTCGAACTCCAAGCGGTTGGTGCAGGTGGTGCAGGAGCGGGCTCACCGGCCGGCCTACCTGGTCGACACCTACCGCGACATCAAGCCGGAGTGGCTGGCAGGCAAGAAGAAGGTGGGCGTGACCTCTGGCGCCTCGACGCCAACCCACCTGACCCGCGAAGTCGTCGAGTACCTGGAAGGACTCTAAGCCAGCCCCCTGAATCTCCCTGCCCGTCAGCGGAGGGGCAGGATGCGGGTCTCAGTGGTGTCGCTCGAAGCCCGGAGCCTTCTGACTCTCCCTCCCCCGCAGGGGGAGGGCAGGGTGGGGGTGTTCGGAGCGTCTCCATACTCTCAGGCAGCATCCAATCGGGGTTAGACTTCGCCCCGATCAGACTCAACTTAAGGGGGACCCATGCGCATTTACCCTGACGTGTACGGTCGCCGGTTTCTCTGGATGTCCGTGGACCTCCTGTTGGTCGGGTGGGTGGCGGCCTGGGTCCTGGCCGGCCGCTGGGTGGACCAGCTGGTGCTCAAGCTCGATGTCCTTGCCCAGGGCGTGATCGGCGCGGGCCGCACCTTCAACAACTGGCTCATCTCGCTGGAGCAGGCCATCCCGACGAACGTTCCCTTTGTCTCCGACCCGCTCCGGCATCAGCTGGAGCTGCTGCGTCAGCATTCCGGCGATCCCATGATCTCTGCCGGCCAGGCGGGGTCCAACGCGGTGCATACGCTCGGGCTGGTTCTCGGGATCATGGTGGCCGCCATCCCGATTGCGATCTTCCTGGTGTTCTATGTGCCACGTCGGGTTCGCCTCGTCTACGACATGCAGGGCATCCACCAGACCGTCCGCCGCGCCCTCGAGCGGCCGCAGCTTACGGCGACGACCATGGAGTTCCTGGCGGCCAGGGCCCTCTTCACCCAGCCCTACCACCGCTTGCTCCGCTATTCAAGCAACCCGGTGGAGGACTGGCATGCTCGGCGCTATGAGGCGTTAGCTAGGGCCGAGCTGGAACGCCACGGCCTGACCGTGGAACGCTACTTCAACCAGCTGACGGCTTAGTCGGTTCTGCCCCCATAACGCAGAATCACCCGGGACGGCCCCGGGCGATTCCGCAGGAGGCGAGGCGATCGAGGTGAGGGTGTCAGGCCCGCATCTGTTTGATCAGCTGATCCTGGGCCTCGAAGATGATGTCCTGGATGTCGAGCGCATTGGGTCCGGACTGGTCGACGCGATAGGCGAGCTGCGGGTCAACGGCTTCCACGATGCGGCGCAGTCGCGCCTGCATTTCGATCGGGACTTCCATGACATCACTTTCGAGGAGGCGTTCAACCTGTTCGAGAGCCTGGTAGAGCGAGTACCGAAGCATCCGCCGCGCCGACTCCTCGCGGCGCAACTGATTGAACCACTGGTCCTGCTGGTTGATCATCCTGAGCGTGTTCCTGAGCATCGTCTCCCCCTAGCTCTGAACCCGCGCCCTTGCTGGGGCGCGCCCGACGTCTGCCGCCGCCGGAGTTCCTCCCTTCAGTTCGTTTCCCCGCTCACCTCCCTTCTAGATATGGTGCCCGCAAGAGGCCGGTTCTACCAGATATGGGGTTTGGCGCATTGTACGACCGGGTGCCGCCAGTGTCAAGGCCGACCCGCTCTACTCCAAGCCCTCCGCCGCCTGGTAGACCGTTTATACCCTCGCGTGTCACCAAAACTGAACTGGCTATCGCGACAAGGGCATCAAAATACTCTGCTGTTTTCGATTCGTCCAGAGGGAACATTTGTTGGCCCGGTTTTTCCACCTGGGAGGAACAGGGGGTGCATAAGTGCTGTGGAAAACGGGTGCAGAGGCGTGATCGTACCTAGGTGAGCGGGCCGGAGCGCGCGTCGTACTTCGCCAGCACGCTCACCATGGCGGCCTCCAGGTCAACGTCGAGGGTGTTGGCCAGCAGCAGCACGATGAACAGGATGTCGCCGAGTTCCTCCGACACCGACCCAGGCTCGTCCTTCGACGCGCGCGGCTTGTCGCCGAAACGATGGTTGAGCTCTCGGCCCAGCTCGCCCACCTCTTCTACCAGCCGGACGAACTGCGACAGGGGTTGCCAGTATGTCCCGCGGCGTCGGAGCCACTGGTCAACCTCTTGCTGCCAGCTCTTCAGGCTCTTGTCCGTGGCCATCGGCTCAGAGCTTGGGCAGGCGCTGGCGCAGCGTCAGTGCCTCGTGGAATAGATCGCCCACCGCCAGCAACCGGTCGCCCAGGCTGGCGATGGTCCACCGGTCGGGCCGTAATTTGGGATCGTCGAGCTCATCCCAGCTGATCGGGGTGGAGACCGGCGCGTGTTCCGCGGGCCGGACCGAGTAGGGGCCGGCCAAGGTCTTGTTGATGACGTTCTGCGTGTAGTCGATCCGGATCTTGCCGGTCCGGCGCTTGACTTCCCAGACCTCGGTCACCAGGTCCGGCAGCAGGGTCTGGATCATCTTGGCTAGCTTGGCGACGAACTCACGACTCTGATCCAGGGTGTAGCGCCGCTCGATCGGGACATAGATGTGGAGCCCGCGCTGGCCGGTGGTCTTGAGAACCGACTTGAGCTCAAGATGGTCGAGGGCGGATTTGAGGAGCCTGGCCACCTGCACCACCTGCGGGAAGGTGGCACCCTCCGCGGGATCCAGATCGATGACCGACCAGTCTGGATATTCGGGCTTGTCGACCCGCGAGTACCAGGGATGCAGATCGATCACCGCGTGGTTCGCCAGCCACGCCAGGGTCGCCACCTCCTCGATCAGGATCCAGTCCTTCTCACTCTTCTGATCGTTGTAGCGGAAGGTCGGGATCCAGTCGGGGGCGTAGTCGGGCTTGTCCTTCACCCAGTAGCTCTTCCCATGGATGCCGTCGGGATGCGGGTTCATCGACAGTGGCCGGCGACTGTAGTAGGGGATCAGCACCGGAGCCACCTGAACGTAGTACTTGATCAGGTCGCGCTTGGTCAGGCCGTCCTCCGGGAACAGCACCTTATCCAGGTTCGTCAGATGCACCTGCCGGCCGCCGATCGCCCAATCGCCCTCCTTCTTGATGGCGTCGAGGGCCTCCAGTTCGGCGGCGGTGCCGCCGCGCAGCTTGGTGCCGTACTGCGCCGCGATCCGGACGCCGGCCTGGCTCAGCGTCGTGGAAGGCGTGCTTCCGTTCGCGCTGGCAATCCGAGCCCGGCGGGTGGATGGTGCCGGCGCCCCAACCGACCGCTCGGCCTTCTCCCTGTTGCGGGTGGCGTCCTCGGGGAGCTCACGGCGAACCGCCCGCGGCTCGACATCATCGCGCAGACCAAGGAAGACGGGCTGGCGCATCCGGCCGTCGCGAGTCCACTCGGCGAATTTCACCTCGCAGACCAGTTGCGGCTTGACCCAGGTGGGTTTTTCATTGGCGCGGGGCGGCGTCCCGTCGAAGGGGCACGTCTTCTGGACCAGGGGCTGGAGGGCTTGGGAGATGGAGTTCAGCGTCTGCTCGGTGAAGCCGGTGCCCACGTGGCCCGTATAAACAAGCCGGCCATCGTCGTAGACGCCGACGATCAAGGCGCCGAAGTACTTGCGGCCGGCGCGGGGCGCGGTGAAGCCGCCGATGACGACCTCTTGCTGGAACAGAGCCTTGATCTTCAGCCAGGCGTGACTGCGGACTCCGGGCTGGTACGGGCTGTCGCGCAGCTTGGCGACGATCCCCTCCAGGCGCTTCTTTTGAGCCGCGGCGAAGAAGGCCTTGCCGCTGCCCACCACGTGTTCGGACACTCGGAATGTCGCCGACTGCCGGAGCACGTTCTGCAGCAGGCGCTTGCGGTCCTCCAGGGGAACTTTGAAGAGCAAGCGACCGTCGGCATAGAGCAGATCGAAGATCACGTACTGGATGGTCGCCGGCTCGCGGCCACGATTCTGCAACAGCTGGAACGAGGGCCGGCCCTCCGGGTCCAGGGCTACCACCTCGCCATCCAGGATGGCCTGCTTCGAGCTCACCGCTCGGGACAGCCCGGCCAGCTCGGGATAGCGGTCATTCGCCGAGTGCCCGGTCCGCGTTTGCAACCGCGTGGTGCCGTTGTCCAGGAAGGCCAGCACCCGGACCCCGTCCCACTTGACCTCGAAGAACCAGCGATCGTCGTCGAACGCCTCCTTGACCAGGGTGGCCTTCATTGGCTCCAGGGTCTTCGGCATGGGCGCCTGCTCAGCCTGCTCCAGGTTGATGCGCCCGCCGGCCTCGTCGCGGCGGCTGGACCAGACAGCATCCTGGCCGGCCTCGATCTGTTCCCGGGTGCGCCCGGTCTTGACCGAGTACAAGAGCGACTCGATGTCGAAGCTGGGGTCGGCGGCCTCGTCCCGCTTCTTGATCAGCAGCCAGTCCTTGTCCGAGCGCGTCC
>WNFB01003321.1_pt1 | contig 14177 bp, 13 predicted proteins | sample 5400501 | NCBI WGS metagenome assembly WNFB01 (sample SAMN13153341, study PRJNA577476) | soil metagenome | isolation source: 200 cm saprolite under Douglas fir tree site 2 hole 1 | place: USA:California | collected 2015-04-18
TGTCTGGAAAATACCCGTTTTTACAAGGAAGAAGAAAAGAACGACGCGGGGTTCGTCGCCAAGCTCGCGGCCCTCGGCGATATCTACGTCAACGATGCGTTTTCGGCGGCGCACCGCGCGCACGCCTCGACCGAAGGCCTCGGCCACAGACTGCCGGCCTATGCGGGGCGCACCATGCAGGCCGAACTCGACGCGCTTTCCAAGGCGCTGGAAGCCCCGACCAAGCCGGTGATCGCGATCATCGGCGGCGCCAAGGTTTCCACCAAAATCGACTTGTTGGAAAACCTCGTGACCAAGGTCGACGCGCTGGTGATCGGCGGCGGCATGGCCAATACGTTCCTGCACGCGCAAGGGGTTGCGGTCGGCAAGTCGCTGGCCGAAAAAGACCTGGCTCCGACCGCACTGCGGATTCTCGAGAAGGCGGAAGCCGCAAATTGCGCCATCATCCTGCCCGTCGACGCCGTGGTGGCGTATCATTTCGCGGCCCATTCGCCATCCCATGCCTACGGCCTCGATGCGATCCCCCCCGACGGCATGATCCTCGACGTCGGCCCGCAGTCGATCGTGCGGATTCATGCCGCGATCGACGACGCCGCGACGCTGGTCTGGAACGGCCCGCTCGGGGCGTTCGAGATGACGCCGTTCGACCGCGGCACCGTGGTGGCGGCGAGGCACGCGGCGGAACGGACCAAGGCCAAGAAGCTAATCTCGGTTGCCGGCGGCGGCGACACGGTGGCGGCCCTGAATCAGGCCGGCGTCGCCGGCGATTTCACCTATGTTTCGACCGCGGGCGGCGCGTTTCTTGAATGGATGGAGGGCAAACCGTTGCCCGGTGTCGAGGTTTTGAAAATACGCTAGATTTAGGCCGGACCGGGCATTGAGGCCCCAACGCGGAGAACAGGACACATGGCTCGCATCACGTTGCGTCAATTGCTCGACCACGCGGCGGAGCACGACTACGGCGTGCCGGCCTTCAACATCAACAACATGGAGCAGGCGCTCGCCATCATGGACGCCGCCAGTAGCCTCGATGCCCCGGTCATCATTCAGGCCTCGCGCGGCGCGCGGTCCTACGCCAACGACATCATGTTGAAGCACATGATGGATGCGGTCACCGAAATCTATCCGCAGATTCCGGTCTGCGTGCATCTCGATCACGGCAACGGGCCCGACACCTGCATGACCGCGATCCAGGCCGGCTTCACTTCCGTGATGATGGACGGCTCGCTGAAGGCCGACGGCAAGAGCCCGGCCGATTGGGACTACAATGTCGGCGTCACCAAGACGGTCACCGACATGGCCCATCTCGGCGGCATTTCGGTGGAGGGCGAACTCGGCGTGCTGGGTTCGCTCGAGACCGGGATGGGCGACAAGGAGGATGGCCACGGCGCGGAAGGCAAGCTCTCCCACGACCAACTGCTCACCAATCCCGACGAAGCGGTGAAGTTCGTCAAGGAGACCAAGGTCGACGCGCTGGCGATCGCGATGGGCACCTCGCACGGCGCCTACAAGTTCACCCGCAAGCCGGACGGCGACATTCTGGCCATGAACGTGATCGAGGAAATCCACCGCAAGCTGCCGAACATGCATCTGGTGATGCATGGTTCGTCGTCGGTGCCGCAGGACCTGCAGGACATCATCAACGCCAATGGCGGCAAGATGAAGCCGACCTGGGGCGTGCCGGTTTCCGAGATCCAGCGCGGCATCAAGAACGGCGTCCGCAAGATCAACATCGACACCGACAACCGGATGGCGATGACCGGCCAGATCCGCAAGGTACTCAACGAGGATCCCAGCGAATTCGATCCGCGCAAATATCTCAAGCCCGCGATGGAGGCGATGGCGAAACTTTGCAAACAGCGCCTGCAGGAATTCAACACCGCGGGTCAGGCCAGCAAGATCAAGAAGGTGCTGACCACCGCCGAGATGGCGAAGCGTTATGTCAAAGGCGAACTCGATCCGAAAGTGGCGTGACAGGCGGCCACTCCTGAGCGAGCCGGCCTCGGCGGCGCCCGCGCACGTTTATTGGCGTTTTCTTATTGGCGCTTTCCTATTGGCGTTTTCTATTGGTGTTTTTCTTATTGGCGTATTCTTGGGGGTTTGCCTGAGAACCGTCCACTTTGACTTGCAAGGACACAGTGCTTTCGGAGGAGGCATCGATGAATCTCGCCGATCTCAACAAAATCGCTTTGGCCATGGTCGCACCGGGCAAGGGCCTGCTCGCCGCCGACGAGTCCTCAGGCACGATCAAGAAGCGCTTCGACGACATCAACGTCGTATCAACCGAGGAGTCGCGCCGCGACTATCGCGAGATGCTGTTCCGCTCCAGCGAAGCGATGAGCCGCTGCATCTCGGGCGTCATTCTCTATGACGAGACGATCTGGCAAAATGCCAAGGATGGCACGCCGCTGGTGAAGATCGTTGAACAATCAGGCGCGATCCCCGGCATCAAGGTCGATGAGGGCACGCAAGCTCTGCCGGGCTGCCCGGGTGAATTGATCACCGCCGGGCTGGACAAGCTCGCCGAGCGTCTGAAGAAATATTACGACCGCGGCGCGCGGTTCGCAAAATGGCGCGCGGTGATCGATATCGGCAGCGGCACTGGCGGCCGGAACATTCCGACCATGACCGCGATCCACGTCAATGCCCACGCGCTCGCGCGATATGCCGCATTGTGCCAGGCCGCGCAGATCGTTCCGATCGTCGAGCCGGAAGTCTTGATGGATGGTGATCATGATATCGACCGCTGCTATGAAGTGACCCAGCGCGTTCTCAACAAGACGTTTCAGGAATTGCGGATTCAGCGGGTCGCGCTGGAAGGCATGATCCTGAAACCCAACATGGCCGTCTCCGGCAAGAAAAGCGCGAAACCGGCTTCCGTCGAAGAGGTCGCGGAGAAAACCATTCGGCTGCTGAAAGCTTGCGTGCCTGCGGCGGTGCCCGGCATTGCCTTTCTCTCCGGCGGGCAGACCGACCAGGACGCCACCGCGCATCTTGACGCCATGAACCGGATCGGCGGCCTGCCGTGGCGTCTCACCTTCTCCTACGGTCGCGCACTGCAGGCGGCGCCGCAGAAGGCGTGGGCGGGCAAGGCCGAGAACGTCGCCGCGGGCCAGCGCGCATTGACCCACCGCGCGCGGATGAACTCGCTCGCGAGCAAAGGCGAATGGAAGGCCGATCTGGAACAGCAGAAGGCGGCATAGATTTGGCCAATAAACCTGTTCCGCCGCGCCCCGTGCCGCGGCTCTATCTGGCGACGCCGGTGGTGGACGATCCGGCCCTGTTGATGGCGAGCCTGCCGGGCCTGCTCGCCGCGGCCGATGTCGCGGCGGTGCTGCTGCGGCTCAAGCCGACCGACCAGCGCACCATGATCTCGCGCATCAAGACCCTGGCGCCTGTGATCCAGGACGGCGGTGCTGCGCTCCTGCTCGATGGCCATGTCGAACTGGTCGCCCGCGCCGGCGCCGATGGCGCGCATCTGACCGGGATCGAAGCCATGGAGGACGCCATGCCGACGTTGAAGCCCGACCGCATCGCCGGCGTCGGTGGACTGGCGACGCGGCACGATTCGATGGCCGCGGGCGAAGCCGGCGCGGACTACGTGCTGTTCGGCGAGCCCGATGCGAAAGGGCAGCGGCCGTCGGTCGAGGCGATCGCCGAGCGACTGCAATGGTGGGCTGAGCTGTTCGAGCCGCCGTGCGTCGGCTTTGCGGCGTCGCGCGAAGAGGCCCACGAATTTGCCGCGGCTGGTGCTGATTTCGTGCTGGTCGGCGATTTCATCTGGAATGACAAGCGCGGTGCCAAGGCAGCCTTGATGGAGGCGGAGCAGACCATCCGACAGGCGCACGCCGCGATGTCCGCAACAGCCAGAGCCGAACAGGGATAACGCTGGAAATGAAGATCCTGCGTCCGATATTGATCCTTGCAAGCTGTCTGACATTCGCGGCGAACGCGGCGGCGCAAATCTCGCTGGTGCCTCCCGGGGTCGACACGCCGCCGGCGGACAAACCAGCCGCCAAGGCGAAAGCGAAGCCAGCGGCGGCGGCCAAGAAGCCGGCAGTTCCCGTCGCGACGCCAAATCCGCCGGCTCCCGCCGCAACAACGAACCCTGCCGCCACGCCGACCGCGAAGGTAACTCCGGCCCCCGCGCCTGACGATCCCCGTGTCGACCTGGTGTTCGGCGCCTATCAGCGCGGGCAGTACAAGACCGCGTTCGATCTCGCCTCCAAGCGCGCGCAGGACACCGGCGATCCCAAGGCGATGACGATGCTCGGCGAACTCTACGCCAACGCGATGGGGATCAAACGCGACTATGCCAAGGCTGCCGACTGGTACAGGCGCGCCGCCGATGCCGGCGACCGCGAAGGCATGTTCGCGCTCGCCATGCTTCGGCTCAGCGGACGCGGCGGCGCCGTCAATCGCGAGGAAGCCGTGAAATTGCTGGCGTCCTCGGCCAAGCTCGGCAATCCGAAGGCGGCGTACAATCTCGCGCTGCTCTACCTCGACGGACAGACGCTGCCGCAGGACCTGACACGCGCCGCGGAATTGCTTCGCCTCGCCGCCGACGCCGGCAATCCGGAAGCGCAATATGCGCTCGCGACCTTCTACAAGGAGGGCACCGGCGTGAAGAAAGATCTCGATATGGCGGTACTGCTGTTGCAGGCGGCATCGCTGGCCGACAATGTCGACGCCGAGGTCGAATACGCCATCGCGCTCTATAACGGCACCGGCACGCCGAAGAACGAGGCCGCCGCGATCGCGCTGTTGCGCAAGGCCGCCAAACAAAACAGTCCGATCGCACAGAACCGCCTCGCACGTGTGCTGGTGACCGGACAGGGCGTGCCGATGGACAAGGTCGAGGGCCTCAAATGGCACATTGTCGCGAAAACCGCCGGCAGGGGTGACCCGATGCTCGACGAGGCGCTGGCGGCCTTAAGTCCGGAGGATCGCGCCAAGGCCCAACAGGCCGCGCGCATTTGGCTCGGCAACAGATGATCCGCCTTGACGCCACCGCAGCCGCAGGGCACCCAGTCTAGGGCCCGGTTTGATGACTGGCGTCGGGCCGCTGTCTCACCTCTCCCCGGCGGGGAGAGGTCGGCGCTCACGGCGACGCGAAGCGTCGTCGGATAGCGCCGGGTGAGGGGGTTCGAACCTCACTGAATCTGTAACCCCTCACCCCTGCCCTCTCCCTATGGGAGAGGGAGCGCGCTTTCACCGTCGAAACGTCAATTACAAGTCGAGATCATGCTGCATTCAGCCCTTATCAACGTCATGGTCAAAGCCGCGCGCCGCGCCGGCCGCAGTCTCAAGCGCGACCTCGGCGAGGTCGAGAATCTCCAGGTGTCGCTGAAGGGACCCGCCAATTTCGTCACCATGGCCGATCACCGCGCCGAGGAGATGCTGCACTCCGACCTCACCAAGGCGCGGCCGGGCTACGGCTTTATCGGCGAGGAAGGCGGCATCCGCGAAGGCAACGACAAGAGCCACACCTGGATCGTCGATCCGCTCGACGGCACCACGAATTTCCTGCACGGCATTCCGCAATTTGCGATCTCGATCGGCCTGCAGCGCGAGGGCACCATGATCGCCGGCCTGATCTATAATCCGGCCAATGACGACCTCTACATCGCCGAGCGCGGCAAGGGCGCCTTCCTCAACGATCAGCGCTTGCGCGTCGCCGGCCGGCGCAACCTCGGCGACTGCGTGATCGCCTGCGGGCTGCCGCATATCGGACGCGGCGACCACAACCTGTCGCGCCTGGAGATGACCGAAATCCAGAACAAGGTCGCGGGCCTGCGCCGGTTCGGCGCGGCCTCGCTCGACATGGCTTTCGTGGCGGCGGGCCGTCTCGACGGCTATTGGGAACGTAATCTGCAGCCGTGGGATATGGCCGCGGGGCAGATCATCGTGCGCGAAGCCGGCGGCACCATCAGCGGCATGGCCGGCGACGACGACCCGCTCAAGACCGGCAACTTGATCTGCGGCAACGAATTCGTCCACGCCGAACTGGTGAAGATTCTGAAGCCGCTGGAGAAGTAGGTTTGGCCTGCTTGTTTCCCGGCGCGAACATCGTTTGCGGTAAACGGGCGCGCGGCTCGATGGCTATGTCGCCAATCGCCGCCACGAGCGGTTAATCCAAGCGCGCGCCGGGATGTGGCGAAGTGCTGCGACCGACGCCCAGCTCATCAAGAGCGTGCCGGTAAACACGATCATGGCCTTCACGACGGCAAACATCGCGAGCCCGAGCAGCGTGTATTGCAGCCAGATCGAAAAGACATAGTGGATCAGGTAAATGCCATAGGCTTTGTCCTTCAAAGGATCGAGTGCGGCCAAACGCCGATTGGCGAAACGCAGGAACAGCGCCAGCATGAACAGGACTCCGGCTGAGCAACAGATAACGAAACTGAGCGCTTCCAGGATTTGCACGGCGAGCGGCGGTGGGTCGTCACCCGCTATCGCAAGGCCGACCATGCCGAGCCAGAGCACGAAGGAAACCATCGCGGCGGCACCTGCGGCTGCCCAGCGATGCACCAGCCAACCGTCCGTTGCCAGCAACCCGCGCTCGATTCCATAGGCGCCGACACCGGCGCCAGCGAAGAAATAGACGAGATAGTGCAGCGGCCGGCAAAGCTGAAACGAGAACGGCCCGACGTGGAACCAATCCCAAGGATTGAAAATAAGAGCCAGCGGAACATAGGCGACGGCGGAGGCCGACAGCAGGACGGTGACAAATTGCCTCGGACAGGCGCCCAATTGACCAACGGATCGCCCAAATGCTTCACCCGATGCGGGAGCGAATAGGTAGAATACGGCCGCCGTGAAATCGAACACCAGCAGCACCCACAGGAACCAGGGCGGGCCGGCGGGCCAGAACGGCAAGGCGAGCCAATGCTGCCAGAACGAAGCCAGGCCCGGGTCGACAGCGGTGACGCGGTAGACCGGGTAATGCGCGAGCGGCATCAGCAAGCCAACCGTCAAGGCAAAGGGCACGCCGATCCGCAGCAGGCGATCGCGCAGGAATATGCGGCTTCCGCTGCGCACCAGGCTCGGCCATACGAAAAGCCCGGAGAGAAAGAACAGGAGCGAGATCAGGTAGACGTCCTGGAACGCGCAAAAGATGTCGAATCCGAACCAGCGCTCGAGATCGACAATAGGGATACTTCGCCATCGATAGGGCGGATCGTCGAAGTTGAACGAGGAGGCGGGCGATGAACCCAGATAGGCCATCACTGCATGCACCGCCAGTACGATGACGATGACAACAGTCCGCAGATTGCGCAGCGCGAGTCCCGGCGTGGACATATGGCTTTAAAGCAGATGAAATAGACTAGATAAAGTTCGGATGGGCCACAAGTCATGTCGTTGAAGTTCAGGCTTGCCTCCCGAAACCTGTTTCATGACCGGCTTCGATTCGTCGCAACAATCGTCGGAATTGTCTTCTCCATCGTGCTTGTGACGGTGCAAATGGGCCTCTATGTCGGTTTCGGGCGCATGGTCACCACGATGATCGATCATGCGCCCGCCGATCTTTGGGTTATGCCGCTCGGTACCAAGTGTTTCGAAGATCCTTCGTTGCTCGATGATCGTCAGCGATTTAGGGCCCTGGCGGTCGATGGGGTTGCCGAAGCCGCTTCTCTCGTCATCGGCTTCGCGCAATGGCGATTGCCGGGCGGCGGGACGACGCCGGTCTTCATCGTCGGCTCCGAACTACGGGGATTGGGATTGCGTCCGTGGGATTTGGTCGCGGGTCGTATTGACGATCTGTCGATTCCCGGTGCGGTGGCGATCGACCAGTCTTATTTCGACCGGCTCGGTACCAGTGGCCTGGGCGCCAGCGCTGAAATACGCGATCAAAAGGTTCAGGTGACCGCGGTGACCAAGGGCATCCGTTCATTCACCACGACGCCCTTCGCGTTCACGGGGCTTGATCGCGCGCGATCCTATACCGGCATTTCACCCGACAAGGCCTCTTATTTCCTCGTGCGCACTTCGCCTGGGGCGGACGTCGGCAGCGTTCGTCAACGATTGCGGGCAAACCTCTCCGACGTCGAGGTCCTGACAGCGACCGAGTTTCGCAACCGCAGCCGGAGCTTTTGGCTGTTCGGTACCGGTGCGGGGGCCGCCCTGTTCGCGGGGGCCTTGCTCGGCATCATCGTGGGCACCGTCATTGTCGCGCAGACATTGTACTCGAGCACCAAGGATCATCTGGACGAATTCGCAACATTGCGCGCCATCGGATCGTCCGGCGCATATATCTACACGGTCATCATCTGGCAGGCGCTGCTTAGCGCGGTCATTGGATTCTGCGGCGCCGCGGCCATCGGCGCCATCGTCGTCAAGGCGACCGCTGAATCTGCATTGCCAATCGTCATGACACCGGCGTTGACCGTGGGATTGTTTCTGCTGACCGTCGCGATGTGTGTTGCATCGGCCATTGCCGCGATCATGCAGGTCATGCGCATCGATCCCGCTTTGGTGTTTACGCGATGACCGAGGCTGTGCTCGACGCTGTCGACGTCGTAAAACGCCTTGGCCGCGGAGCGGGTGAAGTAGAGGCGCTCAAAGGCGTAAGCTTGTCGCTCAACGGCGGCGAGTTGGTGCTCCTCATGGGACCATCGGGGAGCGGCAAGACCACGCTGCTCTCGGTTATGGGATGCCTGATGACGCCGACGCGCGGAGTTATACGGGTTCGCGGCCGGTCGATCGCCGGTGCGGGTCCCGAGGATCTCGCCAAACTCAGGCGCAATCACATCGGCTTCATCTTTCAATCCTACCATCTGTTTCCCACCCTGACGGCTGAGGAGAATGTCCGGCTCGCACTGGACGTGCGCGGACAGCGATTCAGACGCGCCAAGATCGCGGCACGGGAATCCCTGGCGATGGTCGGCCTTTCCCACAAGACGAAGGCGTTTCCCATCGAGCTCAGCGGCGGCGAACAACAGCGCGTCGCGATCGCGCGGGCCATTGTGGGGAATGCATCCGCGATTCTCGCGGACGAACCGACCGGCGCACTCGACACTCAAAACGGTCAGGCCATCATGACCGTGCTTGCCGAGATCGCCAAAGAGCAATCTCGCGGGGTGCTGGTCGTAACGCACGATCCGCGTATCCTGTCGTTCGCCAATCGCATCGTCCACATCGAAGACGGGCGGATCGTAAGAGAAGAGCCCGGCGAGCGCGGCAAGGAACAGAGGGTGCGGATGTCATGATCACGCCGAAGGTCAAGACGGCTTTCTTTGCCGCTCTAAATTTGGCCGTGCTGCTCACCTCGCTCGCCGTTCCGGCGGCGATGACCCATGCGCAAACGCCGGCACGCTCCGCGACAATCGATCCGGCCGAGGAGAAGCGATGGCTGGCGGTCGCACCGGGCCGGGTCGAACCGTTGTCGGGGTTGATCAGGGTTGCCCCGCCTGTCATGGGCGTTATCGGCGAAGTGCTGGTGCGGGCCGGCGATACCGTGTTTGCCGGTGAACCGCTGATTCGCCTGGCCGATCATGAAGCCCGGGCGCGACTTGCCGCCGCGGAGGCGCAGGTCGCATTGCGAAGACGCGTGCGCAACAAGGAGTCCGCCTCGTCCGGGGCTGCGGCACGGCGCAGGGCCGAGGATGCGGTGGCCGATGCTGACATCGCTGTATCCGAGGCGCGGTCTTTCGTCGACAAGACAGCCGTCGAAAGGCGGGCCGGCCGAGGTTCGGATGCAGATGTGGAGGCGGCCCGTTCGGGATTGACGCGTGCGCAAACGCGTCTGGTCCAGCAAAAGGCTGAGCTGCGCAGGATCGAGGCCGACGCGCCGCTGCCAACGCAGGCCGAAGGCCAACTCAACATCGCGCGCAGTGAACTGTTGGCGACCCAGGCAGCTATCGAAAACATGACGATTCGTGCGCCGATGGACGCCACCATTTTGCAAATGAATGCCAGGCCAGGGGAACTGGCGTCTCCATCGGCGACGCAGGCGCTCGTGCTGCTCGGCAACGTTTCGGCGTTGCGCGTGCGTGCCGAGGTGGACGAACGTGACATTGAAAAAATAAAGGCCGGACAAGCGGTGCTGGTGCGTCCCGCCGCGTTTCGCGACCGCGAAATCGCGGGAACGGTCGCCTTCGTTGCTCCGCTGGTGGAGGCCGGACGCCATAATGCACTTGGCCAACGCAATATGACTGACGTCGACGTGGTGGAAGTGCTGGTCAACCTGGGCGAGCCTGGTCCGCTCGCGGTTGGCATGAAGGTGGACGTGTATTTCCGCCAGGATGGCGCCTCGCGCAATTGAGTTACGTCGTGCTTGCACGCTGCTATGGCTGATAGTATGCCGTTTGCCGGCCAAAACGGAAGGGCTACGAAAATCCCCTGGATCATTTGATTCGGCAGCGACAGCGACGAAAGCGAAACCGCGATCGCGGCCAGCGCTTCGAGATGCAAAACGGTCATGCAAAATCAAAAAAAATCGCGCTAGACACCAACCATTCGTGAAGTACGCTCTCACCCACGCTTAGGTTTCAGCCAGAGGTTCCGCATGTCACTTGAAATCGGGGCGTATCCGAGCTTTTTTCTCCGCCCCGCTGTGCCATATTGATGCCCGAAACCGCTTCCTCGCAACGGATGACATCGGCAATGCCTTCAGGCCCCTCTTCCCACTCCGCGATGGAGATCGAACTGGCAAAACTGTCCTCGCCGCGGATTTTCGTGGTCCGCATGCTGGTCTTTCTGGTGCTGTGCGCGCTGGTCATGGTCGTGCTCTACAAGCAGATCGTCACGGCCTTCTTCGCCAATCCCGGCCTCAACGCGCTGATCGGCGCGGTGCTGGCGATCGGCATCATTTTGTCGTTTCGTCAGGTGATCCGGCTCTATCCTGAGGTCGCCTGGGTCAACAATTTCCGGATCGCCGATCCCGGCCTCGCTGTCGAACGGCAACGCCCGACGCTGCTGGCGCCGATGGCGGCGATCCTGGGCGGCGAGCGCACCGGCCGCATGACGATTTCGCAGCAGACCATGCGGCATCTGTTGGATTCGATCGCCACGCGGCTCGACGAGGCCCGCGACATTTCCCGCTATATGACCGGCCTCTTGGTGTTCCTCGGCCTGCTCGGCACGTTCTGGGGCCTGATCGAAACCGTCGGCTCGGTCGGCAAGGTGATCGACGGGTTGAAGGTCGGCGGCGACGCCGGCGCCTTGTTCGACACGCTGAAGGAAGGTCTGGCCGCGCCGCTCGGCGGCATGGGTATTTCGTTCTCATCGTCGCTGTTCGGCCTCGCCGGTTCGCTGATCCTCGGCTTTCTCGATCTGCAATCGAGCCAGGCCCAGAACCGGTTCTATACCGACTTCGAAGACTGGCTGGCCTCCACGGTGCGCGGCTATTCCAGCGAGAGCGGCTCCGCTACGGGCGGCGAACTTCAGGCCGCCGTCACGCAGTTACGGACGACGCTGGAGGAAGGCGGCGGCAACCGCGGCACCACCGCGGCGATGGCCAACCTCGCCGAAGCCATTCAGGGCCTGGTCGCGCATATGCGGAACGAGCAGCAGATGATCCGCGAATGGGCCGACGGCCAGGGCGAGCAAAACCGCGAGATCAAGAAATTGCTGGAGCGGATCGCGCGCCAGCCCGAGAAGAACTGACAAGAATATCGTGCCCCGGACGCTGCGCATCATGCAATGATGCGCAGCAGAGCCGGGGCCCATAGAAGCAACATCCAGGTCCCGGCTCTGCGGAGCAGCGTGAATAACGCTGCACCGCGTCCGGGACACGAGTCAGCGGAGAATTCTCAAATGGCCCTCGCCCGTACCCGCCGCAGCGATACCGGATTCAACTACTGGCCGGGATTCGTCGATGCGCTGTCGACCCTGGTGCTTTCGATCGTGTTCCTGCTGTCGGTGTTCCTGGTGGTGCAGTTCTTCCTGTCGCAGGAAGTCACCGGCAAGGACAAGGCGCTGGAGCAACTCAACGCCAAGATCGCCCAGCTGAACGAGCTGTTGTCGCTGGAAAAACTCGGCAAGCTCAATCTCGACGACCAGGTCTCGCAGCTGCGGGCGGGGCTGGCGGCGGCGGAAACCGAACGCGATCGCGTCAAGGGTCTCTATGACGGCCTCGCCGGCGCCGGCAACGACGCCGCCGGCCGCGCCGCCGAACTCAACAAGGCGCTGGATTCCGAAAAGGTGATATCGTCGCGCGCGCTGGCGCAGATCGAGGTGCTGACCCAGCAGATCACCGCGCTGCGCCGCCAGCTGGCGGCACTCGAAGAAGCCCTCGACGCCTCCGAAAAGCGCGACAAGGAATCGCAGGGGAGGATCGCCGATCTCGGCCAGCGGTTGAACGTGGCACTGGCGCAGCGGGTGCAGGAATTGTCGCGCTACCGTTCGGAATTCTTCGGAAGGCTGCGCGCCATCCTCGGCAACCGGCCCGACATCCGGATCGTCGGCGACCGTTTTGTCTTTCAGTCAGAAGTATTTTTTGACACTGGACAGGCCTTGCTGTTGCCCGAGGGCCGTGCCGAGCTGGACAAGCTGGCGACCGCGCTGATCGATCTCGACAAGCAGATACCGGGCGAAATCGCCTGGGTGCTGCGGGTCGACGGCCATACCGACGTGCGGCCGATCGTCAACAGCCCGCAGTTCAAGTCGAACTGGGAACTATCCTCGGCGCGCGCGATCTCGGTGGTGCAGTATCTGATCTCGCTCGGCGTGCCGGCGCAGCGGCTGGTCGCGGCCGGGTTTGCCGAATTCCAGCCGCTCGACACCGCCGCCAACGAGGACGCCTACAAGCGCAACCGCCGCATCGAGCTGAAGCTGACGGAGCGCTGAGGGCATGATACCAAAAAGACCACACAGATCGTCATTGCCGGGCTTGACCCGGCAATCCGTCAAAAGCGACTTTTGCCAAACAGATGGATGCCCGGATCAGGTCCGGCCATGACGGCGTTGCCTCGATGAGCGCCACCTTTCACCTTCGCCCCTATCGCGCGGAGGATGAAGACGCCGCGATCGCCTTGTGGCAGCAAACTTGGCAGCAGGCCTATCCCGGAATCGATTTCGCGGCCCGCGTAGCGTGGTGGCGCGAGCGCTGGCGCAACGATCTGGTGCCGAAGGCGGCGATCATCGTCGCGGAAGAGGCCGGCGCATTGCTCGGATTTGTGACGATCGATCGCAAAAATTATCTCGACCAGCTGGTGGTCCGCCCCGATCACTGGGGCACCGACCTCGCCAAGGCGCTGGTCGATGAGGCCAAACGCCTGTCGCCTGACGGCATTGCGCTGCTGGTCAACACCGACAACACCCGCGCCATTCGCTTCTACGAACGCAACGGCTTTGCGCATACCGGCGGCGACGTCAATCCGACGTCGGGCCGGCCGGTGCTGCGGATGGAGTGGAAAGGGTAGGACGCCGTTTCGCTACTTCCGCGCGAAAACGGCTGGATTCGGGCTTTAAATGCCGCGGAACAGCACGCCCACCATCAACACGAGGTAGGCGACGGCCAGAACATCAAACACGTGCGATGCATTGATGATCGGCACCGAAACATGCGCGTAGTGCACCATCAAGGCGAGGACCGCCAATACCAGCGAAATCCCAAAGATCAGGACCGAGGGGGGCGTGAGCGCAAAACCGCCGCGACGAAAAGGCATGGTTGTCTCCTGTTTGCTCATGCCCGGCAAAGACCAGGGCTGCAGCAGCGGACAACTTCCAAGGGGAGCAAGAGTTTCAATAGTGGAACAACATTCTCGATCGTGGCGCGATTAGAATTTGACCACGATCTCATCTCCTTGTTTAAGCGCAATCTTTTCGAAAATCGACCCACCCTCGGGTGAAGTCCGAAGGCACGCTTTTCAAAATCGTCGCAAAGCAGACACAGGAAGTCTTACACCCCCTCGAACTGCAATCTCGCCAGCCTGGCGTAGAGACCGTTGGCGGCGACCAGCGAGGCGTGGGTGCCCTGCTCGACGATGTGGCCCTGATCCATCACCATGATGCGGTCGCAGGACAATACGGTGGCGAGGCGATGCGCGATCACCAAGGTGGTGCGGTGACGCATCAATTCTTCCAGCGCGGTCTGCACCAGCGTTTCAGATTCCGCATCAAGCGACGAGGTCGCTTCATCGAGCAGCAGCAGCGGCGCGTCGCGCAGGATGGCGCGCGCGATCGCGATGCGCTGGCGCTGGCCGCCCGACAGCGTCACGCCGCGCTCGCCAAGC
>WNFB01003323.1_pt1 | contig 14175 bp, 14 predicted proteins | sample 5400501 | NCBI WGS metagenome assembly WNFB01 (sample SAMN13153341, study PRJNA577476) | soil metagenome | isolation source: 200 cm saprolite under Douglas fir tree site 2 hole 1 | place: USA:California | collected 2015-04-18
CGAGGGCGATTGTGAGCGTGTTGTCTATTTGAGAGATGTTCTTGGGTGGAGGGTCGGCTTCGTTGAACTCCATGAGCGTCCCAGCGCTGAGGTTGAACTCGCCAATCCTGTTGCCGTAGTGCTCGTTGAACCACATCATCGAACCGTTCCCGACCGCGAAGTACGGCAGCACGGTGTTGGTGTAGTTCACCGTTGACGTGGGATAGGTGACCCACTGGCCGGTGCTGAAATTGTAGAATTCGATTTGCGAGGGACCGTGCTGTATGACCCCGAGGCCATCCTCAGTAACCGCAACGCTGTCTGGCGCATAGAGTTGTTTGCCGCCTCCAACTGCTCTCGGGGAGAAGGTCTCACTGGGATCAAATGCGTACACGTGTCCGACAGGGTTCGAGCTAGCACCGACGGTCACGAGATAGCCCAGGGTCCTGTTGGCGAAGACTATCTGGGAGGGAAGCATGTCCGGAGACTTGTATTCGCGCAGGGTGCCATTCGGGAATAATCGACCAACGCGTGAAGCGTCTGGCTCCGTGAACCAAAGAGATTTCTCAGGCCCCACAGTCAGTGCGTAGGGGAACGACCCGCTTGTGGGCAACTTGATGGATTGAATGAATCCGGTCACCGGGTTGAGACCCACCAACCTGTTGCCCACGCCATCAGAACCCCATACCGAGCCGTTCCATAGCGCTAGTCCCCAAATGTCGGTCTTGTAGGGACATGAAGATGGACCACGGGATGGGGAGCTGTAGTTGCCAGGCCAAGCGTATTCGACGAGGGTGCCGTTATTCGGATAAAGGTGTCCGACACCCGGCACTGCCTGCTCCCCGAACCAGACCGTGCCGTCGGGTGAGACTGTGATTGCGTTTGGATCTCTGCCAGGCAAGGGAAGTTGGAACTTGGTGACGGCACCAAAATTCATAACTTTCACGCTGCTCTTCAGCGTCTTTGCGTTGCCCAGCGGCGAATTACACGAAGGCTGTGTGCCTGGAAAGAGCAATCCCTGGGTCACGAGAAGGACCGCGGAAGAAACGATGATTGTCACGATTACGACTATTGCAATTAGGTATTTGCGCAGGCTCAAGAACTGATGCCACTTGACGGTATCAAGGCAACACCCGGAGTTGGCTATTGAGCATGAAGATGTGAATCGAACAGAATATCGAACAGTAGATACTAAATGCGCCCACTTTGTCCGCTATGAATGACACGGTGACAGCCTGTCCAGCGTCGAGGGTTTCAATCCTGCTGTCGAAATAATTGGTTATCTGGAACCCATGGGGTTGAGTGTCCAGGTTTCGAACAGTTATCGTAACGCTGGTTCCTTTGGTCACGCAGACCACCGGCCACGGAGGATTGTTCGTCGTGGCATCGTGGCTTACACTTCCGTTGAACCCAGTGCGGTCCGCGACTGTCACGAAGTTCGCCGTGCCGCTGTATGTCCTTTGACAAGATCCTGGTTCGTTCGTCCCTTTCTGGAGAAGCAAATAACCTGTCAACAGGGAGGCCGAAGCCAAGATGACGACGACCATTATCACTAGGCCTTTCTTCGTAATAACTCATCCCCCCAGATAAGTTGAATGGAATAAGGCGGCGGCATAAATCGCGAAGAACCCAAGAAGCAGCAAGAGAACGACCTTTAGGGATTCCGAATATGATGTCGTCCCCGAACCGATCAATGTCTGGGCGAGTCTCAGGGCTACGTAGACCGATGTGCCTGTGGCGAGTGCAAAAAAGGGCGCGGTCTCGAATTGAACGTAATATCCAAAGGTTGTTCCCAAGAGGGATGGGATTATGAAGACAGCACCCAATACGGTTATCTCCCCAAGGATTTTCTTTTGATTCAGCATTTTGATCCCTGAGGAGGCGATGAAAGCCGCCCCTATGATCGACGCCTCAAGGACCTTGTGCAAAACATAACCTATCGCAGGTCCATACCCCCCAAGCACTGAGTTGAGAGTCGTGCCCTGAGCTGAAGAGGCGAGAGCCCCGAACGCTGCTCCTTCAGAGAAGCCGTGGACCGATAGCGCGAATGCTACAAGCAGCGAGGGAGCAAATGAAAAATTGGTCGCTTGCCGAGCACCAAAGCCGTGTCTGTCAGCTATGAATAGGGACAACCCGGCTGTGAACATAAGCAGGAGCACCAATTGGCCACTGCCTCCCGAAAATCCCTTGTTCACCCCCAGATAGGAAGAGTCTCCTATCGTGTCCGAGAAGTACCATAGGAAGACCCCAAATGCGAAAGCGGCCGTGTAGCGCGGCGGCGCGCCCCTGAAGACCATAACCACCAAGAGCCCTAGAAGTGCCGGCAATAGCGCGGCGGCAAAGATTCCAAGAAAAGTTACACCGAAGTCGATCATGAAATTCAATCACACCCGTTGGTAGGCGGCTGCGCAATGCACGCAACAGAAAACCATTCGCTTCCCATCAATCTCTTCCATATGCCCCGCTTCCAACAGTTTGCACCCGCAGTTGGCACAGACTGATTGATTGGGTGCGACGGCAGTCGAAACTATGGTTGAGAGCCTACTGAATACCTTGTCGGAGAATCTCCTCCCGTTGGGTGTCAACGAGTAAACCACCTTCACCCGACCGCCTTCTTTCTCCCGTCTGGATCTGACATATCCGACCTTCAGAAGACCAGACAAGAAGGGATAGACAATTGCGGGGCTTATCTCCCTGCCCAAGCGGTCACGCAGCGTTTCCATCACTGCGTATCCATGGGAAGGTCCATTGTAGAGAATCATCATGATGGTACACCTTACAAGGTCCGTAGCGACTTCGCATTCAGCTAGCACGGTTAATCATCTGACAATCGCTCGTGTGCCTTCGTCTTAGAATCAATCATAGACCAGCCTAAGAGATTTCAGCCGACGGCACATCTCCAACAGCCCCGAGTGGCTCTCACGGACGCATCGAGTATCAGTGCGACGATGGAAGATATTAAATATATCAGAACCTGACATATTTTATCGAAGTGAGTGACTTTCGCGTGTGTATGAACTGCGAATCCGATAGCATGAGGATGGTGAATAGCGCACGGTTAATCCTTCTACTGAGTCTGAGCGCGCCTGCTGCTGTCGGACTCACAGGCGCTGTATATCTGAACCCAGCTCTAATCGCGGTGCTCCCCTTTCTCGTTCTGGCATGCACATGCCCCCTGATGTGCGCCGCCCCCAAATTGACTTCTTGGATCAGGAGGAGAGGGCAAGAAAGGTCGACTCAACTGGGGACGGGCAAAGCCCCTCCTAAGATCAGACGTCCGTAATAGAGTGGGGCATTGGATTGGCAAGAAGGAAAATCTATTCTATGACTGCGCTGGGGCTTGTCCTCCTACTCGTAGTGGGAGTCTTTGTCTACCATGGCTACTCGATGGCTCAGGACTCTCCCGGCCCGCAGGACCATAGCTCAATCGCTTCTAGCTTCGGCATCCTGAACCAGGCGCACACGGATGTTTGTGCCTTCCTCGGCGACCAGCGAGCCAATACTAACTTCATAAATTCGCTCGAGGATGACTATTATCTCCAAGGAGCTTGCTGCAATCCGATGGTGTACAGCCACTATTCGTCTCAGATTCAAGGCCTCAGGAACTATTCTGGCATCTCCATAATACCCAGAGACCCATACAACGTTTCGGGGTCCCAGGCAAAGCAGTTGATATCGTTCGACGCCATCACGTTGACTCCGGACCAGCAAAGCGTCTACGACAACGCCCTAAAGACGTCACCCGAAGGGCCCTGTTGCTGCCAATGCTGGGCCTGGTACGCTCACGAAGGGCTGGCCAAGGCTCTGATATCCCGGAATGGGTGGAACGTACAGCAGATTGTGGACATTTGGGGGTTGGAGGACTGCTGTGGAGGCTGAAGGAATTGAGACTGGATGGCGATCGGTGTCGTGGCCCGGGCGATGCCAGATGGTCTTTATGAGCCACGTTTGTGCCTCAGAAGAGCCGCCTAAGAGCCCACGAGGGAGCGGATTTGGCTCGGGGCCAGTGGGAAGGGCAATCGTCCTCAAAGGAGTTCTTTCTTCAAGGCTTTTCCTCGTCGTGGCGATATCAACTGGGATTGCTTACTTGGCCTTTTTCAAATACTTGGACTTCTTGGCAAATGCCTCTGTCATGGCTGGAACAGACTACTTTGTGTTGTATTATCTTCTAATCGCCGCTTCTTCGATATTAATGGGCTTGAACGTGTATTCTCTTCGCTCCAAGCTTTCTGAAAGGCGAATGAAGTCCAATGCAACTTTCGGTACGTCTAGCGCTGCTACATCCGTATTCGGAGGGATGGTCAGTTGTTCCTGTCACACCTCTCTTTTGCTCCCAATGTTTTCCCTGTTCGGAGTGAGTACAATATCGGGCATTAGTGTCGTGACGGCCCTGATTACATACCAGTTCTGGATTCTCATCCTCTTTGTCGGCGTAAACTTGTTTCTCATCTATCATGCCGCGGGCAGAATTCGAAGGCAGCTGGTCGTCTAGCAATGGTTCGTAAGAGGAGGGCAAAGAAGCGGCTGACTCTGGGCCGTGTTCTGATTATAATTATGGTAGCCACGGGAATCGGTTTGGGCTACTTGGTCTGGTATGGCGAGTCAGCGGCCCAGTCAGGGTTTCCACTTCCCTGCGCGGGAAGCGAGAGTATGCACATTCATCCCTATCTTCGGATATTGATTAGTGGGCAGAATATCACGATTCCAGCCGATAATGGGATGTCCTCTTCATGTATGGAGCCCATTCACACTCACGATATATCCGGAATCCTACACGTAGAGGCGCCGAGCACGAACACTCAATACACACTTGGTCAATTCTTTCAAGTCTGGAGCGCCACGTACCACACCGTAACTATCGGTGGAGCGGAACACCCGATAATATTCAATTCGACAGACATCCTTGGTTTCAAAGCTGATTTCAGTCACAAGGTGGTGTTGCTAGTTGATGGCAAGCCTTCATCAGAGTACAGTTCTTTGGTTTTGAACTCTTTGGATTATTGTAGCGCAACCACCACTGGCCCTCCATGCTCTAGCGCGGTCGGAAATCCGTTCTACGGGGGACAGCAGTATCCCTTCGGAACCGGGCACACCATCGTCATCGAGTATGTGGCGTCGAGCTGAGAAATAGGCAGCCCACACCCATTCACACTTAGGATTCAGTCTTGGGATTTGGGCGTATCATCATCGGATCGGCGGCAATCGGGAGTCCCGGGTGCGCCTGGTCCAGAGAAGCACCAGCATGGTGCCAAGCAATTGGGGACAGATACTCCTTCAATTGTTCTCATTCTTGGGAAAGGCCACGTGCCTTTAATACCGGAGGTCAGCGCGAGTCGGTGACTCAGATGGCTGCGAATACGATCGCGGAAAAACCTGTCGCGCCGTTCGTATTGTCGCTGTTGGCTGGACTATTGATTCTCCTGAGCGGCGGAATGATGGCAGTCTTCTCTAGCGTTCCGTACTACGGTGGCATAATGGGTGGCTACTGGATGATGAACGGATACTACACCATGATGGGTGGTTATGGCAGCAACTGGGTCTACGCCTTCTCTGCGCTGGGAATAATTTCAGGAATCCTCGTGACGGCGGGTGCGATAATGCTCTATGCCGAGCCAGGTCGAGCCTACGCCTGGGGGGTGCTGATCTTGGCCTTCTCTGCCCTGAGCTTTTTCGGCATGGGGGGTTTCATGATGGGAGCGCTGTTCGGCGTCGTCGGCGGCGTACTCGCCCTCACGTGGAAAAGCGCGTGATCACGCCTTCGGCATGCACAATTAGGACCTGAGGAATTCTAAATCGATACTAAATTCCTTTCTGCCCTCTTCAGCAGAACGGCATTTGTCGCCACTATGATTGAAGAAGCGCTCATCAGCAGTGCGGAAATCTCTGGCCGAAGGAGTATCCCATAGCTAGGATAAAGGACGCCCGCTGCAACCGGGATTGCCAGAAGATTGTAGAAAGAGGCCCAGAATAGATTTTGTTTCATCTTTGACACGGTCGCCTTGCTCAACTTGATTGCTCGCAGTACGTCGGCGGGATCAGACTTCATCAGGACCACTTCGGCTGTCTCTATGGCAACGTCTGTTCCAGCCCCTATGGCGATGCCGATGTCAGCCTGCGCCAAGGCGGGAGCGTCGTTCACCCCGTCTCCGACCATTGCGACGAACTTACCTTCATCCTGCAATTCCTTGATATGCTTCGCTTTGTCCGCGGGAACGACCTCGGAGAATACTCGTCTTATTCCCAGTGTCTTTGCCACTGCCTGTCCGGTCGCAGAGTTATCGCCGGTTATCATCGCTATTTCAATTCCAAGCTCGTTCAATCTGTCGATGGCTTTTCGCGCGGTGGGCTTCACCGGATCGACCGCTCCGATCGCCGCTGAAAGCCTGCCGTCGACAGCAAGTAGCATCAGCGTTTCCCCCTTCTCCAGAAGAGCGTCAATCTGTTCCTGCAATATCGCAGTGTCTACGTGGTTCTCTCGCATCAACTTCATGGTTCCAACGAGGAGCTGCTTTCCTTCTACGGTGGCCCTCACTCCCAACCCCGACAGATTCTCGAAAAAATCGGTTCTCGACGGCAGGTTGAGTTTCCTTCGCTCTAATTCGTACAGCACAGCGTAGCTCAGCGGATGATTTGACTTCGTCTCAGCAGCGCCTATCAGTTTCAATGCTTCATCTTCACCCAGGCCTCCAACGACGGCGATGTCGACGATTTTCGGCTTGCCTTCCGTTAGGGTGCCTGTCTTATCAAAGACTATCGCCTGGATTCTTGAGACCTGTTCCAATGTGGGGGCGTCCTTTATCAGAATGTTGTGCTTTGCTCCCAGGCCGGTGCCCACTGCCACCGCGGTCGGTGTGGCCAATCCCAGAGCGTCCGGACATGCGATGACAATTGCAGAAATCGCAAAAGTCATGGCGAATAACGCCGACTGCTTAATCACCAGAAACCACACGAGGAAAGTGAGGAGTCCTGCGCCGACCGCAAGAACTACGAGATATTTTGCGAATCGGTCGGCCAGTTTCTGACCTGGAGCCTTGGAATTCTGCGCGGTTTCAACAAGCTTCACTATCTGGGCGAGAGCGGTGTCTTCACCAACCTTCGTTGCTTCAAACCCAACCGACCCTGACTGATTGATGGATCCGCCGATAACTTCGTCACCCGTTTTCTTGGGAACGGGCATAGACTCACCGGTAACTAGGGACTCGTCAATGGACGTCTCGCCCTCGATGATTTTGCCGTCTACCGGGACTCTGTCACCTGGCTTGAGGACGAGGATGTCGCCGATTTTCACTTCCGAGGTAGGAACGAGTTCTTCCCTTCCATCTCGCAGAACCCTGGCCTGCGGCGGAACCAAATTGAACAACGCCTGCAAAGCGTCGGTCGTTCCACGCTTGGATTTCATCTCTACCCAGTGGCCGAACAGAACGAACGTCACCAAGAGGGCGGCTGCCTCATAGTAAGAGTCCTGACTTCCCTGAATTGTGAGGAAGATGCTGAACGCGTAGGCTGCAGTGATGCCGACCGCGATTAGGACGGCCATGTTCAGCGTCCTCTGTTGAAGGGCCTTGTAACTTGAGTAGAGGAAGATCCAACCAGAATAGAAGAACACAGGAGTGGTGAGCCCAAAGAGAATCCAGGGGACCGGCAATGGGGCTGGCGGCTGAAAGCCGAAAACGAGTTTTCCGAGCGAAGAGTACAGAACAATCGGAATCGAAAGTACCAAAGCGAAGAGAAATTTCTGGCGAATGTCAAGTTCCATCATGCGGGCCATTTCGCGGCCAGCTCGACCGGTGTGCACCATCCCCATGACCATCGTCATGCTCATCCTGAATTTCTCCCGGCGCGACGTCTGATCCAACGGCTTCGTTGCATGCCCTTGGGCCCCATGGGCCCCGTGGGCCATCGCCTGTCCGCTGCCGCTGTTGCTGACGGGAATCAGCTGCATGCCGCATATGGGACAATTGCCGGGAGAATTGGATTTGACGTCAGGATGCATGGGGCAGGTAAATGCCACCTTTTCGTCATGCTCCGGTTGCGCTGAATGGTGTGGCATCAAAATGGTCAGTCGTATTGGCTGTTGGAACCAACTAGACGATGTCTTTCATTCTCGGAAGCGGTTCGCAATAACGTGGGTCACCCTACCCAGTAACCAGCAATTCAAAAACATTCGAGGTATCTCCGCCGCTTGTCCATGAAGCGGAAACCGAGAGTATGTAGGTACCCGTTGGCACTTTGAGATCGATTGCGCCATTGGTATCCTCACTCAGTAATTCAATGAACGATTTCTCTTTGAAAAGGGTGACATGAAACGATGACGGTCCAAAATACCCTTTCACGTCGAAATGTATGGTATTATTGGCGGGAATCGACACCGGCGGCGGGAGATCAGTTCTGTCTGAAGGAGGTATGTAATCCACGCATTGGCCCTTGCCGAGGGACCCCCAACAATAGCTTCCTTGTGCACCGAAATACAGCTTCCCGGCACTGCTCATTGCTATTTGTGGCGGTTGGCCGCTTATTACTGAGGATAATTGCGTCAATATCACTCCCGAAACCAGGGCCACCGAACTAATCAAGATAATTGATAGGGTAACTCGCTTTCTCAAATTACCGCTAAACAGGTTTAGCTCCCATTTAGTCATATTGCCATATCAACATCCTCTTGACAATCGAACGCTGTTCGTGCCATCCCAATTTCCTATGGACTAAAATGTACCTGCACGAACAAACCTAGCAGGAATGGAGTCGGGGACTCCTTGCCCGACTGATTCGGTTTCTCGTGGTCACCGCTTTTAGACTGCAGGACATGTGGAGTCGAAATCTTCCTGGAAGCGGGTGACCCTGTAAGTTTCAGGTCCCCGCGGCGGGATTTGCGAATGAGTTCCGATTCGTTGTTAAATTTTCTTGAAGGGTCGCTGGCTTGATAGACTCAGAATTAGAATGCCAATCGCTGCTCCCAGAAAACCATTGCCCACTATGCTTCCAAGGGCACGTGCTAACAAGTCAATCACTGTGAACGAAATTGGGAACAGATAGACACTATGGGTGGCGTATACTAAGGGATACCAAAACATGGAGGCAGCCAGTCCTGCCAATGCTACACTCGAGATATCATATCTCTTGTACTTGAACAGCGCGAAGACCAAATCCGTTCCTAGGCCGGCGACCCCGTAGAGCAGATGCGGCGAACGCGTTCCGTTGAGGAGTACCTGGCCGAAACCGTTGATCGTCATGGCGAAAGTTCCTGATCCCGGCTTTCTTACAAGGAAGGCAGCAAGAACGGCTCCATATTGCTCCCACGCTTGCAGAACGTCCCCAAAAACGGGTCCCTCTGCGACACTAAAGGCATAATTGGAAAAACTGAGGACGCTCGGGATGTTGAAGAGAAACTGGAACAATGCTCCCTGTACTCTATGATTTAGGAAAGCTGTAGTAATCCCGATGGCGAAAAGTGCAATCAATTCTCTTATTGTTAGACGCGGCATTACAACCAACAACCTTCACCTATGGCTTGTCCTTGTTTTCTAACGTGTCGGGTTCCAGCCCTGTCGCCTGGTTAGGAGACGGCAGAACCTCTTTGCCATTCACCATCGCTTTCAGGATTGCCCTGTTTGTACCTAGGAGGGAGAAGTAGGTGTGCGCAACTGCGAGAACCAGGAAGAAGAAACCGAGAACGTCGTGAATCGGGGTGGGCATCCACCATGGCTCAATGGCAGAGTGCAATAACTGGGGATAGAGCCACCATGGGGCAATGAAATACATCACGAATCCAGTGATGCCGAGACCAAGGAAAAGCACGATCAACATAGTGTGGAAGCCCCTCATGAATACGTCATATTTCTCGGACCAAGGTACCGCACCGCCAGAAAGAAACCCTCGCGCCCTCGACGACAGCTCCGCCAAGTCCCTCCGCCCGTTGCTAATGAAAGACCATGTCCTCTTCCTGTAGTAGTCCCATACGATATGGAGAGCCAGAAGGGCCCCCAGCGCCACAACTGAAGCAACGTGCAAGTCAACCAGTGGGAGGATGTTGCGATGAATTGGCAATCCAAAGATTTCGCTTAGAGGATCGAAGAAGGCCGGAGAGTAGAGGGCAAGGCCGGAGAAGACGATTAGGACTAGGGCGAGCGTTGTTGTCCAATGGAAAAACCGTTGAATTCGATCGAAGCCTCTCGGCGTTTCAACCGGCTCGCCCTTTCGGGTCTCGCCCCACCTTGAAGCCGGCTTCCAAAGAACCCGCCTTACCCAATGCACAACCAGGAAGAGCATTCCACCGGTCACCAAGTACGCAGCCAGAGGAGCAGCAAGGGTGTGAGTCAATTCATCGCCTTTCTCCTCCGTTGCGGAGCAGGTGTCCGGACTTTAGACCAATCTCGATGAGAGGCAGCAAGAGAACGACAGCTATCATAGAATAGGATAGGGTTCTGGTGTCGACGCCGAGTATGCAAGGACAGAATATCGTAAGTTGCAAAGCCGAGCTCTCAGCAACGTTGCCTGGGTAGTTCGCAGTAATCGTCGAGTTGTAAGTTCCTGTATCCGCGGGGACGATAACAGCGACCCCAAGGATCACAGACTGGTTTGGCACAACAGGTCCCCCGAACCATGCTACTCGGAAAGTGTTTCCCACCTGAGTTACGGTGTGACTCCACCGCCCGGCGCTGGAGTAGAACCCAGCGGGAGCGAGCAGGCTTGGCAAGGTCATTGTGATGTTGAAGAGGGGGGTGCTCTTTCCGTTCAGAACAGTGAAGTAGATGTTGTCACCGGACAGCGTCTGAAGTTTGTCGGGATGAACGGTGGAGGAGGCTGCCGCTGCTTGAGGAGTCAACAGGACTAGGAAAAGAACTATGACGCATACAAGCTCCGGATATCGTGATTGACGATTCATGATTTTGGGAGTCTCTGGGTGGTCAGCTGAGAACTCATCTTGCCATCGGACGACTCATGTCCGCGAGGTAATCTTGGTATTCTCGTATGGGGAACTGACAGCCGGCTCAGACTTTTGGGTGCCCATATTCATGCGGGTCTTGGTCGAAAGTGCTCTTGCATGAGGCGGAGCAAAAGTAGAATGTCCCGCCTTCGTGCATTGACGTGAACTTGGTCTTTTTCTCGTCCACCATCATTCCGCATACCGGATCTTTCATCATTTTTCTTCCGGCCGAGTACTTGGAGCCTTCCCTTTATCAAGGCTCATTTCTCCATCTCGCTCACATCTGAGGTTGGGTGCCCTGGCCGTGAATATTACTCCTAGGGTGCAAATCCCCACCGACTTTCTCAAAATCTGGTCTGTCTCATGTGAAAGCCGTGCCCCTGCCGGGATTCGAACCAGGGTAGTCTACCCGAAAAGCCAGCAGGCTCCTGACAACAGCGCGATGTGCAGCAAGCGAGTATCTCAAGATCGCATGCACCTCCGGCACTTATTAACGGCGTCTGGATCAGGTTGATTGGATAGTTTGGGCGACGCCAGCAATGAAGATATTCTGGAGATGATACAGGGAAAGGAGACCCTGGAGTTCTTCAAACAGATCAAAGGCAAGGTATGGGTCTCAGAGACTTTCTTCTCAATTCAGGGAGAGGGCAAGCATGTCGGAGTCCCCGCAGTTTTCCTTCGAACCCAAGGGTGCAACCTCCTATGTCGTTGGCCGTGCGATACCATTCCAGTATGGAGAGAAGGTGAACTCTATGCCTATGAAGAGCTGTACGCCTTATGGTGTCGGAACGGCTGGGATACGGCACTCAAGAAAAATGCCCATCTTATCCTCACGGGTGGTGAGCCTCTAACACGGCAGGACGAACTTACAAGTTTCGTACAGTACCTCTCAAGAAAGGGGTTACGTCCATTCATTGAGACAGAGACAAATGCGACTATCCTGCCGAAAGGAAAATTCAACCGTTTCATAACACACTACACTTGTAGCCCCAAACTCTCCAACTCTGGCATGCCTAGGGAAAGGAGATACAGAGAAAAGGTGCTCGAATTCTTCTCGGTTAACAGCAAGGCAGTTTTCAAGTTTGTCATCGAGAGGAGAGAGGACACCAAGGAGGTCCTGAGAGACTTCGTACTGAAATTCAATTTGTCTCCATCTAAGGTATACCTTATGCCGGAATCCACAAACAATATGGAACTGAACGAGAAGTCTCCCTGGTTGGTCGAGGTATGCAAACAATATGGATTCAACTTCTCCTCGCGTCTTCATCTCTCGATCTGGGACCAGGCAACTGGAGTGTAGTTGGGACTGGAAGAAAAAAGTCAGGCTGAAAAGAGGAAAGGGCGGAGCACAGCGAATATGATCGGTATGACAAGTGACGAGACGAAAAAGCAGGAGAGAGTCAAACGGTTCCTCAAGGAAATAGGGGAAGACATCACGAGGGAGGGATTGAAGGACACTCCGAGAAGGGTCGCTGAATTGCACGCATCGTTCAAGCATCTAGAGGATCATCTGAACGCAGTACAAGAATGGCTGGCCAAGAATCATTCGGATGATTCAGAATTAGATAGGATATTCAATGAACCGGTTGACGACCTCGTGATGGTGCGGAACATACTTTACGAAAGTAGGTGCGAACATCATCTGCTTCCTTTCTACGGCTGCTGCCATATAGCATACATAGCACGAGGGAGGGTATTCGGCGCCTCAAAACTTGTAAGAGTAGTGAGAAAGTGGGCTGGAAGGTTACAGATGCAAGAGAGGCTCACGAAGCAGATAGCAGATGAAGTCTATCAATCGCCCTTACGTCCAAAAGGCGTCATGGTGATTACAACAGGCAGACACCTATGCATGACGGACAGAGGTGTGAACAATGAGACTGCGGAGTTGGTCACCTCGGCTCTAAGAGGCCTTTTCTTGGACGATTCGTCCATTAAGTTGGAAGCGCTGAGGCTCCTGGGCATCGAGCCAGCGGGTAGAAGGATGACTAGTCCCTAATCGAGATTATTCCCGTAATCAATGGCTACGCTTCCATTGACCATAAAAGTACGAACATATGAGTATCGTTCCGCTGTCAGTTGTATCGTCCGGTTCTCCATATGTCGGGATAAGGGGTTTCGCAAACTCTGTTCTAAAGTGTGTCTGGGAAAGCGGCGGCATTTGGCTCGGAGGATCTAAGCCGACCCGAGGAACTCAACCGACGACACTCCCGTTCGCATGGGTGCCCAGACGAATCTGCCCCGGTTCGACGGCGGTGGGGAAATGGACCCGTGGGTTTAATGCCCCGGCCGGGAATCGAACTAGGGTACCCTACTCGAAAAGCCAGCAGGCTCCTGACAACCGGGCGATGCATGATAAGCGAGAATCTCAAGATTTCGTGCGCTTCGGATCCCAGCCTCCTGAGGCTCGTAGTAACTGAGGTTGGTCTTTTTGTTTTTCTTCTAGGTGCAAAAGAGTGATGACCAAGGGTTCGAATCGGCTATGACCCGCAAAGGAATTTCGGACCGGGGAAAACAGACCCTACAGGGTTCGAATCCCTTCCGGCCCACACCTACATTCGTGCGAGTCCCTTTCTTCAGTTGCATTATTTGCAACTCTCAAGACAGGATTCCTGGCGTATTACTCCGCGGGTCTGTATTAAAGACCAAGGTGGTGCCCCATTGAAAGTCGGGTTCGACTCCCGTCGGGCCCGCACTCACCCGGGTTCAGTACCCGGCGTTTTCTTCGTCAGTTCCCGGTTCCAATGTGTTAGTAGCAAATGGTGGTGACCGTTAAAAATACCACTGTCTTTCTCCTAATTACTTTCAAGAGTCCCAATCCCGGCAGGCGCAAGCCTTTCACATGAGGCATCAAGATTTAGGAAAGTAAGGGGGATCTGGACTTGGGATGCTTTCCCCGACGACTGCGATAGGTGGCAAAAAGTGGTGCGACTTTATAGGTGAAACGCCCTTACTGAGTCCGTTTCCAACCCATGACCTTCTCCATTACTGCCGCTGACCGCGAGCTCGTCGAGAGTTTCTGGAGGGAGTATATTGACGGCTTCATCTTCGCCGATTTGGAGAACTGCGTTCGCATCCGCGCTAACTATCTGGTAGCCCTCGGTGAGATGTGTTACATCGACTTTCTGGGAAAGCTGATGACGGGAGTCGAAGGATCTCCCAATAATTTCAAGACCTTCGTCAAGTCCTACCTTCCAGCTTACGCGTCTGACTATTCCTTCTCTCTGGACGAGCTATATGGTGAGTTCAGGTCTGGTCTCGTTCACTCTTACTTC
>WNFB01010642.1_pt1 | contig 14172 bp, 20 predicted proteins | sample 5400501 | NCBI WGS metagenome assembly WNFB01 (sample SAMN13153341, study PRJNA577476) | soil metagenome | isolation source: 200 cm saprolite under Douglas fir tree site 2 hole 1 | place: USA:California | collected 2015-04-18
CAGCACTAGCTGGTTCGCGGGCGGATCGGATCGCTGGACGAGAGCGTGGGCGAGTGCCGGCACCGCGGGCCGTCCCAGGGCTGCGGTCCAGATCAGGACCACCATGGCAAGAGAGCGGCTGAACCGCCGCGGACTTCGGGTCATCCTGCAGGCTGGGCGAGACGTTGGTGCATCCTCAATGGACACGACATATTGTAGTGTACTCTGGATGGAACGTCGACGGCGGCCTCCAGCCCACCAAGTTGACAGGCCGCTGCCGGAGCAACTATAGTAAGCGTATGTCACGACAGCGTGTCGTGTTAGATCCGCTTCATCGTGGAGGGATGGCAATGTCCCGTCGCGCAGTACTCCTGGCAATCGTTCTGGCAGTCCTTCTTGTGGCCGGAGGTGCGGCCGTTGGCCGGGCCGTCGGCGCGAGCGAGATGGTGGGCCAGACGATGCCGCAGTCCCCGTCAACGATGGGACCGATGATGGGGGATATGATGACGCAGATGATGCAGGATCCGCAGTTCATGCAGGCGATGGTCGACGCGTGCACCAGCATGATGAAGGACCCGCAGATGCAGCAGATGATGCAACAGATGATGGTGCAAATGATGCAGCAGATGATGCAGCGGTAGGGTAGCGGTGGAGAGGGGTTCTGTGAAGAAGGCGCGGCAAGTCTGGCGGCTTCGGCTTAGCGGCAGGCGGCTGGGTCGGGTCCTCGGCGATCTGGAGGCGGAGGTGATGGAGGCCCTGTGGCGCAGTGGGTCAGCCTCCATCCGCGAGGTCTGGGTAGACGTGACCCGGAAACATCCGCGATCGTTCAACACCGTCATGACGGTCATGAACCGGCTCGTGGAAAAGAGCTTGCTGCGCCGCGAGGATCGCCGCGGCAGCTACCGGTACGCGCCTCGGGTCGGCCGGGAGGCGTTCCTAGCACGGATTTCGCACGAGGTCGCCGAGGCGCTCGTCCACGAGTTTGGCGATATCGCCGTGGCGCAGTTCATCGAAGTGCTGGAAGGTATTGATCCGAGGAAGCTGGCGGCGCTTGACGCACTAGTCCGCGAGCGACGACGGGGGCGCAAGTAGTGTACCGCTGGCTCCGGTAATTCCCGGCTGGCTTCTGGTCTTGTTGGGCATCCTGCGGGTCTTGCGGTCGTAGCATAGCGAGGCGGTCCGCCGTGATCCTCCACCCACGAACGCGGCTGGCATTGTTCCTGTCGGGCGCGGTCCTGGCGGGCGCTGCATTGGTCTATGCGGCCATCGCCAGGGAGACCGGGCAACCGCCTTTTGCCGCCGTGCCGACGGTTTCAAGTCCGATCACGTTCACCGCAGGTCCCGCCGGTGTCGTGCGCGTCGGCGCGCTCGCGCCGGATTTCGAGGCGCGCCTACTCCGGTCGGGCGGAGGCACGCTCAGGCTGAGCGACCTCCGCGGGACGGCCGTCGTCATGAACTTCTGGGCGTCGTGGTGTGTCCCGTGCCGGGCAGAGGCCAGAGATCTGGAAGCCACTCATCAACGCTACAAGGCGCAGGGCATGACCCTTCTCGGCGTCGACATCGTCCAGGACGACTGGGATGAGGCGATGGCGTTCGTCAAGGAATTCAGCATCACGTACCCGATGGTGCGCGATGTGACAGGCAAGGTCACCGGAATGTACCAGGTTGTCAGCATTCCGAGCACGTTTTTTATCGATCGGGAAGGGACTATTCGCGACAAGCACTTTGGGCCGTTCCTCGGAGACCTCGGCCAGCAGCAACTCCGGACGCGTATCCAGGCGTTGCTGAAATGACCACGGACGCGCAGCAGGTGAGTTGGGTGGTACCATTCCTGGCCGGGGCAGCATCGTTTCTCTCACCGTGCGTGATCCCGCTGATCCCGGGCTATCTCTCGTACGTCTCGGGAGTGTCCACCGCCGAGCTGGAGGCAGGCGCACCCAGCCTATCCGGCCGCGTCCTGGGTCATTCCCTACTCTTCGTGCTCGGCTTCGTGCTGGTGTTCGTGGCGCTGGGCGCGTCGGCGTCGACGATCGGCGCGGCGCTGGCGGCGTACCGGCCGGTTCTCAACAAGATCGCGGGGTTGTTTATTGTCGCCATGGGCCTCTCGCTGCTCGGCGTCATCCGCCCGGCGGCGCTAGCCAGGGAGTACCATTTGTGTGTTGCCGAACCTCCTCGCGGCCCCGTCGGGCCCGTGCTGGTGGGCGCGGCCTTCGCGTTCACCTGGACTCCGTGCATCGGGCCCATCCTGGCCTCGGTCCTGGTGTACGCCGGGGCGGCGGGCACCGTGAAGACCGGTGCAGCGCTGCTGTTCATCTACGCCGTAGGGTTGGGGCTGCCATTCATCCTGACCGGGCTGGCCTTTACGCGGGGGATGCGGGCGTTGCGCTGGCTGCGCCGGTTCGCCCGCCCGATCGAAGCGCTCAGCGGGGTGACGTTGGTCGCAGTCGGCGCGCTGTTGCTGACGAATAAGATGTTCTACATCAGCATCTGGGCCCAGCGCATGTTCGCGCGATTCGGACTGGATGTGTGGCGATTTTTTTGATGCTGCAATCGTAACGGACCGCTATGTGATGACCGGCAACTCTGCGTGAGGAGGCTGGAGATGAGGACACAACGTCGCTGGTTGTGGATTGGGGGCGCGATTGCTGCCACGGCCGCCGCGCTGGCCCTGGGGGTGTCCCTGTCAACCCTGCTGATCGTGGCTGCAGTGCTGGCGTGCCCGGCCACGATGTACTTCGGCATGCGCGGCATGCACCAGGGCTCTGGGGGCATGACCTGCCATCTGGGGGCAGCAGACCATCAGCCCGAAGCCAAAGCGTCGGCTGCGTCGTCTTCCTTGGTGGAGCCAGCCCAATCTCACGAGCAGGCGCGGCCCGGCTAGTCAACAACTGGAGTGCGCTGGCAGCAGGCTGCCATCTGGAGCGTCCTGCTGGTCGTGTTTGCGATGCTCGGCATCGCGGTCGCGCGGGAACGGCCGGAGTGGAGCGCTCCGCCCGCCGGGCAGCCGGTGCCGGACTTTACCCTCACGTTGTTCGACGGCCGTACGGTGCGCCTGTCGGACCTGCGCGGTCGTGTCGTCGCCATCCACTTCTGGGCCTCGTGGTGCATCGCCTGCCGGCAGGAATCCCCGGTCCTACAGTGGGCCTGGGAAACCTACAGCTCTAGCGGCGTTGTGCTGATCGGGGTGAACGTGTGGGACCGACGCGAGGATGCCCTCGCCAAGGTCCGCGAGTTTGGCAAGACCTATCCCAACGGGCGAAGAAGCGGCGCCTGGTCCTGTACCTCGTGGGCACTGGCTTCCTCGGCTTTGCGTTGAACTGATCAGCCTTGCCCTGACGGTGTTCCGCATTCCGGCCAGGTCCGCTGAGGCCAGTCTGGGCGGGCAGCAGATCAGAGTCACGACAGGAACGGTGCCCGATCCGCCCAAGACCGGACCGATCCCGCTGCAAATCAGGATCGCGGATCGCAGCGGGAATCCCATCGCGGTCGAGGAAGTGCGCGTGAGCTACGGCATGGCCAGCGATGCCGGGACGCAGACGGTCGCTCTGCCTGCAGCATCCGCAGGGCTGTACCGCGCGCAGATCGGTTTCGCCAAGGTTGGAGACGGGTGGATCGAACTGCGTCTTCGCCGTGGGGATGTGCGCACGACGCTGCGATTCCCTGTCAGCGTTCGGCCGAACATTTGAGGCTCGGTGCCGTGAGACGACGGTCCAGGCGGTCGATTCGACAAGGAGGCCTTCGCCGGAAGATCGGTGCCGCAGCCGGACTTACGGTTGCGCTTGCTGGCCTGCTGGTCGTCGTCCTCCATTCCACGGAGGCGGCGTTAACCGGGCACATCTGGCTGCTGATCGGCCAGGCCATGCTGTTTGGGGGCGGCCTGTTCGGCCTGGCCCAACTGTGGGGCGGCCCACGTACGTAGGCGACGGCGGACGTAGCGCTCCGTTGACGCGCCGCACGATGCGGTTGTTCTCTTGGGGGGCCCGCTGTCCCAGCCCGGTTCAAAGGCGACCGGGGAGGTAGTACACTGCAAGAGGGTGAGGTTGCGCGAGGTGGGCAGGTGACTGTCGACACGTACCGGCAAGAAGCTGCGCGCGCGTTTGCGGCCGCGATCTCCGCTGCAGGGCTTGTGGTTGTCCTGAGCGGGGTCGCGATCTGGGCCGGAGACACCGGCCTGCGCCAGCTCGCGGTGACCGTGGCGCACGCCTGCAAGCGGCAGTGGGCTGTGCTGCCGCTGGCGCTTCAGGTCGGCCTCGTTGCGTCGGTGGCGGGCGGACTGCTCGCCGCGGGTTTCTGGGTGGGTACGGTGGTCAGACAGTGGCGGAGGACCGGCGCGGCCGAACGCAGCGTAGCCAGACGCGCCGTCGCCCCGCCGCCGCGTTTCAGCCAGTTGCTTGAGAGACACGCCCTCGCCGATCGTGTCATCCTGATCGATGACCGCCGTCCAATCGCGTTCAGCATCGGGCTGGCTTCGCCGCGCATCGTGCTGTCGACCGCGCTCCTCACCCTGCTTGAAGAAGACGAACTGGAAGCGGTGCTCCTCCACGAGCAAAGCCACCTGCGGCACCAGGATCCGGCGCGCTTACTTGTCACCCGCACGCTGGGGACCGCGTTCTTTTTCATCCCAGTGCTGAAGGTACTTGCGAAACGCCACGAAGCGGCGGTGGAACTGGCGGCGGACGATGACGTGATAGCGGCGCAGGGGCAGACGCTCAGCTTGGCATCGGCGGTGGTCAAATTGCTCGGTCCGAATAGGCCGGCCGCTGCCGGGGCATTCATGGCCGGGGCCGATTTGCGCCTGTTGCGGCTGCTGGGGGAGCAGGTGAGGCTGCCGGCCGTCCCGCAGCGGTTGAAGGCAGGTTCAGGAACGGCCCTCGCGTTGATGAGTCTACCCGTGGTCGCCGTCTATGGGCTCGCCGAAACGTTGCCCCGGCTGCCCTTTCTCCTGCGCTGCACGCTCTGATCCTGCGTTGCGGCCAAATCCCCCTCCACGCGCCTGACAAGGGAGTGACAGGGTGGTCTGTCGTGTGAAGGGGTATGTCAACGGAGCTCGTTCGCCCTATGCGACAGATACCGCAGCGGGGATGACTGCGCCTGACGAGCCTGCTGTGCCGAGAGGGCGAGAAAGACGATGGAAGTAGCCCAAAGCCCAACGCCACGAGGTCTCCTGACTGTCGGTGCGCTCGTCGCCACGGCATTGGCCGTGGCGTTCCTCTTCATCGGCGTCGCTCACTCCCTGATCGTGTTGACATCTGGGAACGTGGGCGAGGACCAGTTGAGGATTGACCAGGGGCGTTGGGACCTGGCGGCGGGATCTGTTGTGATCTTCCTCGCATTCCTTGCGTTGATTCCCATGCGACTGAAGCGGGACTGGAGGTCCCACGGACTTTACGCGGCCTTCGTCGTCTCACTCTTTGCTGAGATGTTTGGTTTCCCGCTCACAGCGTACTTTCTCTCGTCATTCCTCGGCCTGGCGTTCTTTGAACGGCAGTTCATGCTGTACATGTATCGGATCGGCATGCCGCTTGGCTCGCTGGTCACCTTCGTTGGCGTCCTCGTCATCATCGTCGGCTGGCGTGACGTCTATCGTGCCAAAGACAGCCTCGCAACGCAAGGCATCTACCGTTATCTGCGCCATCCCCAGTATCTCGGCATCCTCCTCGTCACTGCCGGCTGGCTCGTGCACTGGCCGACGATACCCGGCTTGATCATGTGGCCCATCCTCCTCCTTCTCTACCACCGCCTATCCGTACGTGAGGACAATTACCTGGCTGAGAGGTTCGGCGATGCGTATTCGGCCTACGCCGCCAAGACGCCGGGGTTTTCCCCTCGTGTCTTCGGCGCGAGATGACCAGCCCATTGACACGACAGAATGTCGTGTTAGCATGGGTTAGGTGGTTCAGCAGAGCATTGCACGCGATGAGGGCCGAGCGTTGTGGCCCGGATAAACGTCCCCCCTGTGGCGATTGCGCGGCGCAAGTTTCTCAAGCTGGCGGTAAGAGTTCCGATCCTCGCAGGAGCGGCGGCCATCGTCTCTCCGCTCCTCCGGTTCCTGAAACCCAACGTGGAGAAGTTCAAGATTTATGCACCCACGGTCCTGGACGCGCCGCGGGGTGAGGCCGTCGCGGTTGCTACGCTTACTGAACTCGCCAAGCCGTGGGATTTCAAGTATTTTGTCTTCACGCAGAAGTACCCGCAGTACACCCCGGAGGGCTTCAAGGCGGCGAATGTGCCCGGCGTCGCTGTGCGCCTGCCGTACAAGATCAGGCTGCCGCTCGAGTGGACGAAAGACCTGGGCCTGGCGCCGAAGATTACGGAGAGTGATATCTACGTCTGCTCCCGCATCTGCCCGCACCTTGGGTGCATTTTTAACTACGTGGCGAACTGGCCCGAGGTGACGGCGGCCTACGGTGGATACGTGCCCCCGCCGAGCCGTCACCATGCGCTCATGGCCTGCCCGTGCCACCTCAGCATCTACGACCCCGCAGACCGTGACGTTCCGGGACGCGTGCTCTCTGGGCCCGCGCCGCGGCCACCGCGTACGTTCGTGTTTGAAATCCAGGGAGAGAACATTGTGGCCACGGCGGTCGAGCCCGGCGGAATCGCGTAGATGCGGGCATCGCGGGTGGGTGGATCCTGGCTGCGCCTTCCGGGCCGCCGGCTGGAGTGAAGTCGATTGAAGCCACTCGCGCCTCCGCTCGTAGGGGTGATCCTGGGCGTCGCTATCTGGCTGGCCGCGTCGCGCCTGCCGTCGCGTCAGGAACTGATGTGCTCGCTGCCGAGCTCTTTGCCCTCGCGGCTGTTTACGTCGGATCTGCGCTGGCCGACGGCCGGCGCGGTATTGTCGCCCTTGAGGCGTCTATGGGCGCGGCGATTTTCGCACGCGCGCTGGCAGGTTTCTGGTACGCTCTCAGGCTGGTTGCGGCAGGCTATTTCTTGCACGGCGTTTGGGACCTGCTGCATCATCCCTATCGGTGCGGCGCAACCCCGGGCAAACTGTTTCCCCCGTTCTGCCTGACGTATGATTGGGTTGTAGCGACATTCATTCTGAGCCGATTCGGAAGCCTGGGGCAAGGTTGCGATGCGATATTGCCGCCTCCGCGCCGGGTGTGATTATGGGTGTTGTCGCCTACCGCGGGGAGTCAAGAGATCTGGCCCGGCTCACCTTCTGGGCAAATGCGGTTCGCCGGGGCTCGGCAACCCGCTTTACACGTAAGAAGTCCGAAATCGAAATGCTGATCCGCGTGAGTAGATTTCCTCAGGAGGTGCGGCGTGCCCGCTGAACAGGCCCAAGCACGACAGAAACCGACGGCGGCATTCATATTATCTCTCCTGGCTGGGCTCTCGATGCTCGGGACAGGATGGATGGTGTCTGCCATGGGCGCCGGAGGACCTCCAGGGTGGATGTGGAGTCCTGGTATGATGCGGGGCTTCCCTCCTGCGCTGTGGTGGCCGTGGTTTGGTCTTGTAGCGGGACTCGTGGTGCTGATTGGGGCGGTGATACTCTACAGCAACCCCGCACAGGCGCGAACGTGGGGGATCGTCATCTTGATTGCCTCGGGGCTCAACTTCCTCGTCGGAATGGGTGGATTCGTATCAGGGACCCTCGGGATTATCGGCGGCGCCCTGGCCCTCTCATGGCGGCCGCCGCGATAAGTGCGCAGGCGTTACCCGAGGGATTCAGGTTTCGGGACCGGCGCCGCTGCCGGGCAAAGTCTCTAAGACGTCTTTCGGGACGCCCTACGCGCCGCCACCGCGAGTGATGCAACTTCCACCACTTGTCCTTTCCCCAAGGTATCGCTCGCATAGTGCAGGAAGCAACCGCGCGACGGGTGTCGTCTTTCTTGGTGTCAACATTCAGCAGACGACTGGGATGACGCCTCTGAGTTTCTCAAGGCATTCGGTATTAGCTATCCGGGCGTACGAGATGCCAGCGGTGAGATTGTCCAGCGGTGACATTGCCCAGCGCCATCAGGTATTGGGCTGCCGACCACCTGCTTAATCGATAAGAACGGTATCATCCGATCGAAGTACGTTGGAGGCTTTCTCGGAGAGGAAGGTATGGCCGAATCGGAACGCCGCATCCGGATAATCCTACCGTAAGCGCTTGCGGTGTTCGCTGGCCGGGGGAGGCTGCACGAATTCGTCCGACCCCAGCCGGAAAATTCCTAAAAAGGTAAACTCATATCCGGCCCAGCCATGACGACGGTGCCAACGCCCGAAAATCATCGCCCCGCAACGCAGTTCTACATTCTGGCCCTCGTGGTCGCTATTGCCATTGCCGTAATCGGTGTGCTCGCCTTCGGTCTCACTAGAGATCCCCGGGCCATCCCCTCTCCGCTTATCGGGTGCGCTGCGCGGCAAGGTCATGATCGTAAATTTCTGGGCCTCGTGGTGCTACCCCGCTTGTTATGAGGAAGCACCACGACTGCAGCGGATGTGGGAGTTTTACCGCGAACGCGGCGTCGTGGTGATTGGTGCGAACATCCAAGACCGGGAGTCCCCAGCCCGGGAGTTTATCCGGAAGTTCGGCCAGACATTCCCCAATGGCATGGATTTGACTGGCAAGATCAGCATTGATTTCGGCGTTTACGGCGTTCCGGAAACTTTCGTCATTGATCAGAACGGAATCATCGTTGCGAAATTTGTCGGCGCAGTCCCCGAAGAGTGGATGATGGAGCACGTCGAGCGGCTCCTGGCTAGAGAATAGGGCGTGACGCAGTACCGGTATTCAAGCATAGCCAAAATATTTTTTCTCAGTCTTTGCCTCGCGTCTCTCTGATTCCCAGGCATCCCAAATTGCCAAATTCAAGAGAGGCGTTGCCCGCAGGGGGCTTTCTAGCCTCAAACGCGTGAGGGCTACCGGGCTCATACCAGCCAGTTGTCAGATTGCAGAGGCCCTTGTCGTGTACCCCAGTGTTTGGAATTGGGATAAATCATAAGGGGCCTGAAATGTCACCCCCCCCGCTTCCTCAGCGTGGATTCCGCGACCCATAGCGCTATCGAGCGCGCGCCCGCGCCCCAAGAGCGCGTATTTGCGCCACCGGGGGCGCGTCATGCGCTCCTTGAGTGGAACTCCCAGCGGGGACCATCGGGACGGAAGCGGAGAGAGCGGAATCCGCAGCGGGGGTGCCGCGGGTTGTTGCGAGTGTTTGCGGACATCGCGCCGGGAAGCCGATTTAGCGCATGCGCGCCGCGCAGACCTACGCTGCGGCAGCGATCTTGAGGGCCTCCGCCATTGTCGGGTAAACGTGGACCATATCGATAAAGTCGTAGACGGTGGCCTTGAAGCGCAGTGCCATAGCGGCTTCATGAATGACTTCCCCGGCATCTCGCCCGACGATTGAGACACCGAGGACACGCTTAGTTTGCCAATCGAGCACCATCTTGATGAGCCCCCGTGTGTCCCGAATGGCGCCGGCGCGGGGGATAATTCGCATGGGGACCGTGCCACAATTGCAGCGGAAGCCACGCTGATTTGCCTCCTCATCGGTCAGTCCCACCACGGCTATCTGCGGATCGGTGAAAATAGTTCGCGGGATCACCGTGTGATCGACCGTCCGTTTCTCGCCGTTCAGGGCGTTAGAGGCGGCAATCACACCGTCGTGCGCCCCCACAGGCGTCGCAAGCTGGCTACCAGTGTGAGAGCCAATCACGTCCCCGGCCGCCCAGATGTGTGGAACAGTCGTCGTCAGGAACTCATTGACGACGATGGCGCCATGGTCGTCCGTCTTGACTCCGACCTGTTCCAGCCCAATGGCATCGGTGTTCGGGCGCCGTCCGGTGGCAACCAGCAGTCGTTCAGCCTTGAACCGGCGTTCATCACCGTGCGTCTCGCCGACGACCGTGACCGAGTCGCCCTCCTGGAAGGCACGACGCACCGTGATCTCAGTGATGATCTTGACGCCTTCCTCCTCCAGGATCTCCTGGATGGCCGAAGAGACTTCCGGTTCATAGCCAGGCAGGACCCGCGGACTACGTTCTAGGATCGTCACGGCTGTCCCGAAGCGCTGAAACATTTGGCCAAGCTCCAGCGCGATGTATCCGCCACCGGCAATGATGAGGGATTTGGGCAGGTCCCACAGCTCTTCTGATTCCCCGGATGTTAGCAGATCGGAGGTGAGATACGGAACGGTATCGAGCCCCTCGAGGTGCGGGAGGGCAGGTCGAGACCCAGTCGCAATGAGATACTGACGACCTACGAGGCGTCGTCCGTCCACTTCGACTGATCCGTCATGCGTGAACGCCGCGCGGCCCGTGTGGACTTTGATCCGGTCTGAATCGTGGACAATGGACTGATACTTCTTGTTCTGATAATCGTGGATCACTGCATCCTTCTGGCGGATGAGCTCCCGGAAATCCAGGCCCATGCCGTTGGACACGAGACCAGGGTACCGGGGCTGATGCGCCTCCCAGTAGATCCGGGCGGCCTCGATCAGGTTCTTGCTGGGGAGGCAGCCTCGATTCACGCAGGTCCCGCCCAGCGTGCGTGACTCCGTCATGACTGCGGTTTTGCCGAGTTCGGCCGCTCGGATGGCGGCGGCAAAGGCCGTCGAGCCGGAACCGAGGACGACGAGGTCATAGGACTCAGCAATCGTGCTTCCCTTAGCCATGGCGCCCTCCGCGTCGGGAACGGGGAGAGGGCAGTTGTGGCTGCTTTTGAAAGTCCTGGATTAGCGAGAAGCACGGACAGTCGTCTGCCGACCGCGCTCCCGGAGGGACTTCGTCCCTGAGCAGACGTTGGAGTCGTCGCAGATCAGTCCGGAGTCGCTCAAGGTGGGTAATCTGCCCTTCAACCTTGGCCAGGTTCTGCTCCACGATTCCCACCACGTGCTGGCAAGGAGCCGCTCCTTCATCCCGCACAGCGAGGATACGGCGGATATTGGCAAGCGACATTGCGAGGGCCTTCGCCCGGCGGATGAAGCGTAGCCGCTCCACGGCGTCCTCGCCATATACTCGGTAGCCAGCTGGCGTGCGCGTGGTGGGACGGACCAGGCCAACACGGTCGTAGTAGCGCAGGGTCTTCGGCTCGATTTCAGCGAGCATGCCTAGACGTCCAATAGTAAGCATGGTGCCCTCCCGTTAGTCCCTGTCCTCCGAAGGCGTGATAAGCGCTTCGCCGTAGTGTCGGGCGTTCGTTAGGCGGCCAAGAGCGAAGGCCTCGTCAACGGACAAGAGGAAGGTCCCTGCGTGCTGAGCTGTCCACGCCCTGCCAGCTTCCTGTGAGCCGAAGAAGTGGACGAAGTGGCAGAAGTTCTCGATGACGTCGCGGTCGAAGGTCCGGTCCGGCGTCAGGAAGGAGACCACCGTACTCTCCGGCCTGACGTGCTTCACCCCATCTGGGGCGACCGTCAAAGAAATCGGGGTGTGGGTGATCGGGTCGCGTGACGTGACTTCCGCGGCCTTGCCCAGGATGCCCGGGATGAAGAGACTGTCCCATGCGCACCAAGTGGAGAGTGTCTGACCCTCCACCCGGAAGAAGTGGGGCGGCATCTCCACCACCGTGAGACCCCCGAAGCCGATGACCGCGCCCTGGTCGTCGTAGAACGCCGGGTAGCGCGAAAGCACCCCGCTGACCGTCTCGCTTGACAGGTCGAGGGTCTTTGCGAGGCGCTCGATAGGGACAGGTTTGCCCTCCGCCAACAGGCGGTAGAGCCTTATCGCGACCTGCCGGCTCACAGAGTCGAATCGGGGGATGGCACCAACGATCTTATCGGCGAGATCTCTTATGTCCACTGCTGCCTGCTGCATAGGATCAATCCTCCGTTGTCCTTAGTCTTGGCATCTCTACACTAAACCTTAAACCCGGGTTTAATGTCAATGCCCCAACTCGGTTCCCCCAGTGTTCGGGATTGACAGCGAACGTTTGTTCGGTTTACCATCTAATCCACGATGGAAGCGCGTACGACAGATCTGTTCAAGGACCTCGAAGGAATGGAGCCGCAGAAACATTCGCTGAGCCCGCGATTGTTCCAGGCAAGCGGAGCCAGGGTTACCCCGCATGCCGAGTGGGTTGAGATTCAAACGAAATCCGTCCTCAATCGCGTGCAGGGAATGCCTTTCAAGTGGTCCATTAACCCGTATCGAGGTTGCCAGCACCAGTGCGTATTTTGCATAGCTCCGGAGACACGAATCTTGATGGCGGACGGTACCCACAAACCGATTGGAGAAGTGCGATCCGGCGACGGCATCTACGGCACGGTGAGGCAAGGCGCCTATCGGCATTTCGTGAAGACACAGGTACTTACGCAGTGGGAAACGCGCAAGCCCGCTTACCAGATCACACTTGAGGACGAAACGCGACTCATTGCCAGCGGAGATCATCGATTTCTCACTGAACGTGGGTGGAAGTTCGTCACAGGAACCGAGCATAGGCCGAATCAACGTCCGTTCCTGACGACGAACAACAAACTCATGGGTGTTGGCGCGTTTTGTGCGCCTCCGGAGAAAAACTCCGATTATCGGCGGGGATACCTCGCCGGCCTCATTCGCGGCGACGGCTCGTTGGGGGTCTATAGGCGCAATCGACTCGGGCGGCGGCACGGGGACACTTATCACTTCCGCCTGGCGATGACCGATCTCGATGCCCTGCAGAGAGCCGAACGATACCTCCGTGATTTCGAGGTCCCTACCCACGCTTTCGTCTTCGCCGAAGGGAATCTTCGGCACCGGAAGATACACGCGATTAGAACCTCGTCCCGCGAATTGGTGGCTGCCGTTCACTACTTGATAGAGTGGCCCGTATCTCTGTCGGCAGATTGGTGCAAGGGCTTTCTCGCGGGAATCTTCGACGCGGAAGGAAGTCACAATGACCACACCATTCGTGTCGCCAACACCGATCCGTCTATTCTCGATTATGTCTGCCGCACGATGGGCATTTTCGGATTCGATCATGTTCGGGAGCATCGGCCCAAGTCGAGTGGGAAGACGGTCACCAACGTCCGCCTCCTGGGCGGGTTACGCGAGCGCCTGCGCTTCCTTCACACCGTGGATCCGGGAATCTCGCGAAAATGCAATGTCGCGGGGGCAGCACTGAAGACTGCCGTCCCGCTACGCGTGGCCGCAATTGAGCCACTTGGTGCTAAGTTGCCTCTTGTCGATATCACGACGGGAACCGGAGACTTCATCGCAGACGGAGTCGTCAGCCACAACTGCTACGCGCGGCGCACTCACTGGTTCCTTGATCAAGATGGTGTAAATAACTGGGGTTCCCGCATCTTCGTGAAAGTCAACGCGCCAGAGGTGCTGCGCCGGGAACTCGCACAACCGTCATGGACACGTGAGGAAGTGCATCTCGGTACGGCCACGGATCCATACCAACCTGCTGAGGGCTCCTACAGGATCTCGAGGCAAATCCTGGAGGTTCTGCTGGCTGCCCGGACGCCTGTCGACATCGTCACTAGATCCACGATGGTTGTTCGCGACGTCGATCTCCTCACGCGCATGACCGCCGGACCGGGTGCCATGGTGTGTTTCAGCATCGCAACTATGGACGCAGCGGTGGCGCGCGAGATCGAACCCGATGTTCCGCCACCCCTGCGCCGGCTAGAGGCCTTGCGTGTGCTCGCTCAGGCCGGTGTGCCGGTTGCAGTCCTACTTGCTCCAGTGATCCCAGGCATTACGGACGATCCGAAGAACCTCGCGGCGGTAGTGACAGCGGCAAGGGACTACGGTGCGTCGTCGTTGTGGACAAACGCGCTTCACCTGGGTGATGTAACCCGGGAGGCCTTCTTCCAGTATCTAGAGCGCAGACGGCCGAAGCTGATTCCTGAATATGAGCGCATGTACCGCGGCAAGTACGCGCCATCCGAGTACCGCCGTCGCATCCAGGAAGTCGTCGCCGTGCTGAAGTCACGGTCTGGGTTTGGTGCGCCATCGGATCATCCGCGCAACCGTCGCCCGAAGCCCCGCTTGCTTCCCGAGCAACTCTCCCTGCTGTAGGGCCTCACAACTGCTGGTTTGTGCCGAGCCTCTACACTTCTATGGATGGCTGTGCCTGCTTCAGACAGAAGTGGGTCTGTGGGATTGACCGCCAAGTGGCTGCTGTGCTAGGATTGTCCTAGTGTGTCCTACTCGTAATAGGACAATTGAGTCCGTGCCGGTGCAGGTGCAGCGGGACGGATCATTGCCGATTGCCACGCAGATCGCCCAGCAATTAGTGGCCCTCGTGCGGTCGGGCAACCTGCGCTCGGGGCA
>WNFB01004114.1_pt1 | contig 14168 bp, 13 predicted proteins | sample 5400501 | NCBI WGS metagenome assembly WNFB01 (sample SAMN13153341, study PRJNA577476) | soil metagenome | isolation source: 200 cm saprolite under Douglas fir tree site 2 hole 1 | place: USA:California | collected 2015-04-18
GGAAATTCTGTTTGTCGATTGCGGCGGCTGGGACAATCACGTCAACGAAGGCGGCGTGCAGGGCCAACTTTCCAATTTGCTGAAAGATTTGGGCTCCGGCCTGGCGGCGTTTCACCAGGACATGGCCGACCGCATGCAGGATGTCGTCGTAGTGACCATGAGCGAGTTCGGCCGCACGGCGAAAGAAAACGGCAACCGCGGCACGGACCACGGCCACGCGAACTGCATGTTCCTGATGGGCGGCGACGTGAAGGGCGGGCAAGTCTATGGGAAATGGCCCGGGCTGAATGATCACCAGCTCAACGAAGGACGCGACCTCGCGCTCACCACGGATTTTCGTTCCGCGGTCGGCGAGGTTCTTTCCAAACACATTGGTGTGAAAGAACTGACGCCGGTCTTCCCCGGCTTCGACAACAATCCCCGCAAATTCCCGGGATTGATAAAGACTTAGGGCAGAGACGAAAATTCTCCAAAGCGGGGTGAGGTCTTCAAGAGTTTTCCTCCCTCGCCATGCCCATTTGTGCTTTGACACTTCTGCACGTCATGGGTAGTCTTGCGCCAGCGACTGCTGGAGGCGCGGCTCCATGAGAACGACGCGGCGAGAATTCGCGAAGGGGATCACTGGCGCGGTGATGGCCGCCACATTTGCGCCCGCCGGGGAACCCGGGCGTCTGCCGATTGCGTTTTCAACTCTGGGCTGCCCTGCCTGGGATCTGCAAAAAATTCTGAACTTCGCGGGGGAGCACGGTTTCGCCGCCATCGAATTGCGCGGATTGCAAGGCAACCTCGACTTGCCTTCTCACCCGGCATTTGCGGCGGAACGCATCGCTCAGACGAAGCGCGATATTCTCTCTCGCAGTCTTCGGGTCGCCTGCGTTAGCAGCTCAACCAGCCTGCACGAGACCGATCCTGAGAAGCGTTCCAAAATTTTGGCGGACGCCCGGCGATTCATCGACCTGGCTTCTTCGCTCGATGCACCCTACGTGCGCGTGTTCGGTGACAGCCCTGACTCCGGGCATCCCGTTGTTCCGAGTGACGATTTGAAGGCGCGTGTTGCGGATGGGTTGCGCGAATTGGGCGACTATGCGGGCCCGCGCAAAGTTACCGTGATTATCGAATCGCATGATGATTTTACCGCTTCGGCGTCGCTCGCTGACGTCCTGCATCGTGCCGATTCCAAGTCGGTCGGACTCTTGTGGGACGCGCACCACACGTTTGCGGAGTCAAACGAGGACCCGAAATTCACCGTGCAGAAGCTCGGGCCGTGGATTCGGCACACGCACCTGAAGGACTCGGTGGGCAAAGGCGGTGATCGCAAGTATGTGTTGACCGGCCGCGGAGACGTTCCGATCAAGAAGCAAATCGATGCCTTGCGCTCCATGGATTACAAGGGCTTCTACTGTTTCGAGTGGGAAAAGGTCTGGCATCCCGATCTGGAAGATCCCGGGGGAGCGCGGCGCATTCGAGCGATGGCGGTAAGAGAGTAAGGCGGCAAGACCGGGGCGTTTCTGCCCGGCCGACTTTCTGTTCAATCCGGCGCCTTCAATTCCCGAATCCAAATATTGCGGAAGCGAATCGGGTTGCTGTGATCCTGAAGCGCGAGCGGCAGTTTCTCGGGCTGCGGCGAATACGGGGGACGCGCCTTATGCGCCGTCGGGCCAGAGAGTTCGACGTTGTCCTGCGCCAGCACGCCGTTATGCAGCACGGTCACGCGCGCGGGGCGAAGCAATTTTCCAGCGTTGTCGAAGCGCGGGCCATGAAAAACGATGTCGTAACTCTGCCATTGGCCCGGAGGACGCGCGGCGTTCACCAGCGGCGGATACTGGCCGTAAACGGCGGCCGCTTGACCATCCGCATAGGTCTTGTTTTCGTAGGAATCCAGGACTTGAATTTCATAGAGGCCCATCAGAAAAACACCGCTGTTGCCGCGCCCTTGGCTCTCGCCCTTGGGCGGAACTGGCTCGGCAAATTCGACGTGTAACTGGCAGTCGCCGAACGCCTCCCGCGTGTAGATGTAGCCGGTCTTCGGAACGGTCTCGAGATAGCCGCTCTCGACTTTCCATTTCGCGGGGCTGCCGTCCTTGTGCGCCCATTTCGAGAGGTCCTTTCCGTCAAAAAGCACGACGGCATCGGAGGGAGGGCGGCCCGGCGAGTCCTGGGTGCTCGATGTTCCCGGATCAACGATTGCAGGCAGCGGGCGATCGGGATCGTGAATTTTCCATTTCGGATCCACTTGCGCGTTGCAGAACGTGGAAATGCATGACAGAAGAAGAATGCCGATCGAAAGGAATGGAAGTTTTCTCATTGTTTCACCCCGTCTCAGAAGCCGTGGGATTCTACCGCAAATTGAAACAATAGAGAGCCGGCTGGAGGCCGCCCCACTCTTGTTTTCTTCAACTTCTCGAACAAGTCCTACTACGCGGCCGAACCGCGGATGCGCATGCCGTAGAACGAGCGGTAAACGAAGACGAAAGAGACGGCGAAGAAAGCGGCCGCGAGGACGTGTGTCAAGTTAGAACCTTGTGTGGCCGTCATTTGCACGGCGAGCTCGACAGCGAGCAGGCCGAAGAGCGTGGTGAACTTGATGACGGGGTTGAGCGCGACGGAAGAAGTGTCCTTGAAAGGATCGCCGACCGTGTCGCCTATGACCGTGGCGTCGTGGAGCGGCGTGCCCTTCTGCTTCATCTCGACTTCGACGATTTTCTTGGCGTTGTCCCAGGCGCCGCCGGCGTTGGCCATGAAGATGGCTTGATACAAACCGAATATGGCGATGGAGAAAAGATAGCCGATGAAGAAGAAGGGTTCGACGAAGGCGAAAGCCAGCGTCGCGAAGAAGACGGCGATGAAAATGTTCAGCATGCCCTTCTGCGCGTACTTGGTGCAAATCTCGACGACCTTTTTGCTGTCGGCGATGCTAGCGGCCGCGGCACTTTCCAGCTTGATGTTGGCTTTGATGAATTCAACGGCGCGGTAGGCGCCGGTGGTGACGGCCTGCGTCGAGGCGCCGGTGAACCAGTAGATCATGGCGCCGCCGGTAACGAGTCCGAGCACGAAAGGCGCGTGGAGGAGCGAGAGGTTGTTCACGTTTTCAGAGAGACCTTTGGTGAGCGCCATGATGATGGAGAAAATCATCGTGGTAGCGCCAACGACTGCCGTGCCAATGAGCACGGGCTTTGCGGTGGCTTTGAATGTGTTGCCGGCGCCGTCATTGGCTTCGAGCATTTCCTTGGCGCGCTCGAAGTTCACGTCAATGTTGTAATCCTTCTTCAGCTGCTGCTTGATGCCGGGGATTTGCTCGATTAAAGATAATTCGTAGACCGATTGCGCGTTGTCCGTCACCGGGCCGTAGGAATCCACGGCGATGGTGACCGGGCCCATGCCGAGAAACCCGAAAGCAACCAACCCGAAGGCAAACACCGCCGGTGCGAGCATCTGTCTTTCGAGTCCCATGGTGCTGATCAGGTAGCCAGCGGACATCAGCAGCACCATCGCCAGGCCGATGTAGTATGCAGAAAAGTTTCCGGCAACGAAGCCGGACAAAATCCCAAGCGATGCGCCGCCTTCTTCGGCAGATGTGACCACTTCTTTGACGTGGCGGGACTCCGTAGACGTAAAGACTTTGACCAGTTCCGGAATGAGTGCGCCCGCGAGCGTGCCGCAGGAGATGATCGTCGCGAGCTTCCACCACTGCGAAGAGTCACCGCCAAGCGTGGGTATGACCAGCGAAGAGATCACGTAGGTCAGGGCGATCGAAACGAAGGATGTGATCCAAACCAGAGAAGTGAGTGGCGCCTCGTAGTTCATCTTATCCGCGTTGCCGTATCTCGCTTTGGCGATGAAGCCGTTGATGAAGTAGGCCGCGGCGCTGGCGATGAGCATCACGATGCGCATCACGAAAATCCACACGAGCAACTGGATTTGCAAGGTCGGATTCTTGACCGCGAGCAAGATGAAAGTGATCAACGCAACGCCGGTGACGCCGTAGGTTTCAAAGCCGTCGGCGCTGGGCCCGACGGAATCGCCGGCGTTGTCGCCGGTGCAGTCCGCGATGACGCCGGGGTTGCGCGCGTCGTCTTCCTTAATCTTAAAGACAATTTTCATCAGGTCGGAGCCGATGTCGGCGATCTTTGTGAAAATTCCGCCAGCGATCCGCAGAGCAGCCGCGCCGAGCGATTCGCCAATCGCGAAGCCGATGAAGCATGGGCCCGCGTAGTCGCCCGGAACAAAAAGAAGAATGAACAGCATCATCAGCAGCTCCACGCTGATGAGCATCATGCCGATGCTCATGCCGGCCTCAAGCGGCGTGTGATAAATCGGATAGGGCTTGCCGCGCAGCGAAGCGAACGCGGTACGCGAGTTCGCGAAAGTGTTCACGCGGATGCCGAACCACGCGACGCCGTAACTGCCGGCGATGCCAACCAGACTGAAGACGAGAATGATGGGGAGAGTGACTGCTGTCGGATGGACGGGAGCCAGCCAGCCGAAGTAGAGAACGATCACGACGGCGATGAAAATCCACAAGACCATGAGGAACTTGCCCTGGGTAATCAGATAAGTTTTGCAGGTTTCGTAGATAAGCTCCGAAATGTCGCGCATGGATTTGTGGACGGGCAGATTTTTCAGCCGCGTGTAAATCGCCAGGCCAAAAATCAATCCGAACACGCAAATGACGATTCCGAAGAGCAAGAGCTTGTGGCCATCAATTCCGAGAAACGTCACCTGGGATATGTCGGGAAGCTTCAAGCCCGCTTCTCCGCCAGCTTCTTGAGCGAGGGACGAAGCCGCGGTGAGCAGCGTCAAGACGGCGGCAGCTAGGCCAAACTTGGTGAGTCTACAGCCGAGAGACCAGGCATTTGCAAGCCAGGTGCGCATTCGCAATCCTCCGTGCATCAGTTGTTTGTGGGGCAAGAATTTCCCCGGTGAGTCCATTCCGGCACACTCTCTCGACCGAGCGCCCTGCAGCGCAACCGCATATCGAATTGTTCTCATTCCACCGGGAAGAAGCCGCCGCACGCCGGTCTGAGATTACCCCTAAAACCGCCGGCGAAGCACCCTGAACACAGGGTGCAAGGGCTGGCACAGGACGCAGATTTATAACATTTCGCGGAGCGGCAGGTCAAACGGGGCTGTTAGGCGCGGGCAGGTGTGCACCGTATCGCCTCGGATACGATGCCATCGCGTTCCTGCAAACCGATGGTAACATTCCAAAGTCCTTAGGGGCCGAGCGATCCATTCCAGACGGGGGTCCATGGGTAACATGCAATTGGTAGAAACGGCGCCGAGCGCGTCAGCAGCGGAGTGCGCATGAGGCACCACTTTTTCATCACCGGCACGGACGCGGGGGTCGGTAAGACGACGTTATCGGCTCTGCTATGCGCTGCGCTGGACGCCGTTTATTGGAAACCGATCCAGACCGGCACGCTCGAAGGCTCAGACCGTGTGACGGTGATGCGGCTGGCGGGAATCGGCACGGATCGAACGCTCGATGAAGTGTATAAATTCGTCCCGCCGGTTTCGCCGGACCTGGCGGCGCGTTGGGCAGGGGTTGAGATTGACCTCGGGCGCATCAATATGCCCAGCAGTTTGATCAACGACTGGCTGATCGTCGAGGGCGCAGGCGGGGTGCTGGTGCCCATTAATCAGAAACAGTTCATGCTGGATCTGATGGTGAAATTCAAGTTGCCGGTGATTGTGGCGGCGCGGAGCGCGCTGGGCACAGTGAATCACACTCTGCTGACCCTGGCGGCGCTTCACGCTGCGGAACTGCCGGTGCATGGCGTGGTGCTGATCGGCGATCAGAACCGGGAGAACCGCGAAACGATCGAGCGCTTTGGCCATGTCCGCGTGATCGGGGAAATTCCCAAGCTGCCGAATCTCCATCGGACGGCGCTGATGCAGGTTTTCATGAATCATTTCGATCGCGCGGCCTTCTCGCAGTAATTGCACGCGCGATTTTCTTCGGCTTCACCGAAGGCAAATGCTGCTCCCCCACAAGTTTTGAGAGACGGATTGGAGAAAATATCTTTGCCATCGAACTTGAGCGGGTGGAAGCAGAAGGTTGTGGCGTTTGCGACTGGGCTGGGGGCGCCGGGGCTTTTTCTTATTTCTTTCCTGGATTCTTCCGTGCTGACATTTCCGGTGATCAACGATCTGCTGCTGATCGAGCTGTCCATCCAGCGTCCGGCGCGGATGCCGCTCTACGCGTCGATGGCGGCGCTGGGGTCGGTACTTGGATGCGTACTTCTTTTTTTCATTGCGGAAAAGGGCGGGGAAGCACTGTTTCACAAGCACGCAGGGAAGAGAGCGCAAGCCATCCACAACTGGGTGGTGCACAATGGATTTGCCGGCATGCTGGTCGCAGCGCTCCTGCCCCCCCCGACGCCGTTCAAGATTTTTGTGGTCGCGGCGGGCGTGTTTGAGGTGCCGCTGCTCAGCTTTATCTCAGCCATCACGTTGGCGCGGCTGATCCGGTACTTCGGCATTGGTTACCTAGCGATCCGGTATGGAGCGAATGCGCTACCCTATCTGGCGGCACACAAATGGCAGGTGACGGCCGTCGCGATTGGGCTAGTTGTAGCCAGCTACGTGCTTTCCCGTCTGATACTTCGGCACCGGCCGAAGGATGGAAGGCTGGATTGAAGGAGGCCCCCACCCCCCATGTTTTTTGTAAGTGTTGATTCTAAAGAATTTAGCGTGCCTGTAAGCTATTTATTTTCAACACTTACGAGAGGTTCTATAAGTGTTGATTCTAAAGGGTTTACATTGCACCAAGATTGTGCAGAATGGGCCGTTTCTCGTGCCTCTGGATCAAAGGGGTTCACTTTCAATGGCGCTGGGGGATGGCCAAAAGAAAATCGACAGCTAGGCTGCCGCGCTCCACAATTCTTCCTGCTAAAAATATTTAAGGCGAAAAGAGAGTTCGGTCAAGAGGGAGATTGCGCGGAAAAGTGGAGACGCAGAGCTATTCCCACCAGAATTCCTGTGAGAGCGGATTCCAGGTGGGCTGCTGGGAGATAACTTTGCCAACGGGATCTGTGTCTATGGTGGCTTGAACAAGCAAACCGGACCGTACGTCACGTGTGTAGGGGAAATCGCGCAAGGTGATCTGAAAGCCCTCGGGCGTTTTTTCGACGCTGGCCTTTGGGAAACGCGCGGCTTGCAGGAACCGGCGTGCCACGGCAGTGCTGCGGGCGGCGTCCAGGGCGGGCGAAGGTTCGGGCTTATAGGATGTCCGGGCGGAATCCGGATCGAACTTTGCAGCGGGCCCGACTTCGACTTCCACTTCATGAAGGGCGCTTTCGGTTTCGATGATGCCGTGCCAGCGGAAGGGCGAGCCGGATTCCGCAAAGGCTGCGACCCTGCGGGGTGATTCGCCGCGATAAGTGCGCGACTGAGCTGCTGCCATGGCGTTGCTGTGCAGAATGGCGCGCGCCCCGAAATAAATGAGCAGCACTGCGAGGGCAACGGATGCGCCGACCTTTCCCTTCGGACCTTTTGACTTGGCGCCGATTTCATCGGTGACCAGGCCACTGAGCGTCGGGAGAAGAACTCCGGCGAGAAGAATTCCCATGATCCACAAATCGAGATGGGCGGCCCAGTCCAGGGCAAAGCGACGAGAGGAGAAGGGCCAAAAGAGTTCCACGCCTGCGCTTTGGCACAGATCCATGAGCAAATGAAGAACAGAAGCGCTCAGCGCGGCCAGAAAGATGAGGGGCGGCGAGATCTGTTTTTCGGCTGGAGGCGGCTTGCGCAGGAGAAATGGAAGCGTTACGAGCAGAGAGAACAGAACGGCGGCAAGAAGGGAATGAAAGTAGGTGCGATAAAAGGTGAGGAAGGCGGAAGGGCCGAAACGAGCGCTCTGGCCATCGAGGTCGGTGATCGTCCCCGCAACCAGCATGGCGAGCGTGGCTGGGCGAGCGAGGCGGGGAAATGCCGCCCGCTTCAAGACGTAGGACGTGAGGCCGTGCGTGATGGGATCCACGGGTAAAGTTATCTCATGAATTTAGGGAACTGGGCGACGGATAGGGTCGCAACCCGAAGACTTGCCGCGCTCCAAGTGGCGGCTCCTACAAAGCACCGGTCTGAAGACCGGCCACTACGATGGTGTACCCGGGACGAGGAGTTTCAGGGCGCGGGGGATGATCTTGAATTCGACGGGGAGACGCGCTAGGGGTTCGCCGTCGACCTGCGCGTAGATGGGATTTTTGTCGAGCGGCTCGCAGACCAGCGTTTCCGCTTTCCAAAAATGGACGCCTTCCGTCTCACGCAAATCGCCGAGCCACAGACTTGGCAAGTAGCTCAGATACCTAAGGCCGCTCTGCGTCGTAAGGGCCATGAGTTCGAAGTGGTCTTCAAATAAATCCGCACCGGTGGTGATCTTGAAGGGGCCGCCGTAGTTTTTGGTGCGGCCGACGATGACCAGAGATGCTTCGATCACTCCTTCGTTGGTGGCGACTCTAAAACGCGGGAAATTGTAGCTGAAAAGCTGACGAGCGCCTTGCCACCAGTACGCCAAAATGCCGAGGCGAGCTTTGAGATCCAAATCGATGCCGTAAACGATCATGCCATCCGGGCCGGCACCGCCAACACTCAGGAAGTATTTTTTCTTTTCGGGCTGTTCGAGCGGGGTGGCCAAACCGAGCGCAATTTCTTTCACGGTGCCGCGAACCAGCTTTTCCGCGGCGCTGGGGATGTCCCAAGGCAAGTCCAATTCTTTTGCGAGAATGTTCGCAGTTCCGCCGGGAAGAAGCGCGAGAGGAACGCGGTGCCCATTTTTCTGCGCTGCGAGACCGTTGACGATTTCGTTCAACGTACCGTCGCCGCCGCAGGCGATGACAAGGTGGCGGCCTTCGTCGGCGGCGCGCTGCGCGATTTCGGTGGCATGCCCCGGGCCGGTGGTTTCTGAGAGATCGGTTTCGATGCCGCCGCCGGCAAAAATGCGCCGCGCTTCATCAAGCAGGTGCCGGCGGCCGCTGCCGCCGTTGCCGGCGTTCGGATTGTGAATCAAAAGAGCGTTTCGAAGTCTGAAAGTCATCGATGGTTTAAGGTGTCCCGTTCGTATAGTAAGAGATTCATTCTATATAATGTCAGGCGCTTTCCAGCACACTCTTCTGCCGAGGGTTTCATGGCCAAAGCCGCACCCGCCGCCGTCAAGAAGGAGATCGAAAATCTCCGCGAGAAGCTGCGTCACCACGAGTATCTGTATTACGTGCTGGACGAGCCGGAAATCTCGGACGCGGCGTATGACCGGATGATGAACCGGTTGAGGGAGCTGGAGGCGGCGCATCCGGAATTGGTGACGCCGGACTCTCCGACGGTGCGCGTGGGGGGAGCGCCGCGCGAAGGATTTTCCACGGTGCGTCACGCGCGGCCGATGCTGAGCCTGGACAATGCGTTTTCCTATGATGCGCTGCGCGAATGGGACCGGCGGGTGCGCGAAGGAAGCGGGCAGGAGAAAATCGAGTACATCGCGGAGCACAAGTTTGATGGGCTTAGCATTTCGCTTCAGTACGAAGATGGCGTGCTCGCGCGGGGCGTGACGCGCGGCGACGGCACGACGGGCGAAGACGTTACGCCCAACGTGAAAACGATACGATCGATTCCGCTGCGCGTGGATGCGGCGGCGCTGAAGAAGATCAAGCTGCGGGCGGATTTCGAAGTGCGCGGCGAGGTGATGATGACGCGGAAGGCGTTCGAAGCGCTGAACCGGCAGCAAGAACAGATTGGCGGAAAGATTTTCGTGAATCCGCGGAACTCGGCGGCGGGGGCTGTTCGGGTGCTGGATCCGGCGGTCACGGCCGCACGGCGGCTGGATTTTTTCGCGTACTACCTGCTGGTGGATGGAAAAGTGCCGTTTGCGAAGCATTCCGAGTCCCTGCAGGCTTTAAAGCAATTACGCTTCCGCGCTTCGGATGATTGGAAGCTGTGCCAGGGGATCGAGGCGGTGATTGCGTACTGCGAGGAGTGGGACGCAAAGCGCGAGAAGCTGCCGTACGAAATTGATGGCGTGGTGATCAAGGTGAACTCCACGGCCATTCAAAATGAACTGGGTTACACGGCCAAAGCGCCGCGGTGGGCGATTGCGTACAAATATCCGGCGCGGCAGGAGACGACGGTTGTCAACGACATCATCGTGCAAGTGGGGCGCACGGGAACGCTGACGCCGGTGGCGGTGCTCGAGCCGGTGCAAGTGGGAGGCGTCACTGTCAGCCGTTCCACGCTCCACAATATGGATGAGATCGAGCGTTTGGGATTGCAAATTGGCGATACGGTGCTGATCGAGCGGGCGGGAGAAGTGATCCCGCATGTTCTAAAGGTGGTCAAGGAAGGGAAGAACCGGAAACCATTTCGCATGCCGAAGCATTGCCCGGAGTGCGGCAGCGCGATTCATCACGTGGAAGGGGAAGTGGCGTACCGCTGCGTGAATGCGGCGTGCCCGGCGAAGCGAAAGGAGTCACTGCTGCACTTTGCGGGGCGGCACGCGATGAATATCGACGGGCTGGGCGAGAAGATCGTGGATCAGCTTGTGGATAAGGGCCTGGTGAAGGATGTCGCTGATCTCTATTCGCTGAAGCTGGAAGACTTGGCTGCGCTGGAGCGCATGGCGGAGAAATCGGCGCAGAATTTGCTCGATGAAATCGAAGCCAGCAAGAAGAACAGCCTGGCGAGGCTCATCTATGCGCTGGGCATACAGTTTGTGGGCGAGCGCACGGCGCAGTTGCTGGCGGAACATTTTTCTTCGCTGGAGGAATTGGCAGCGGCGAAAGAAGAGCAGCTCCTCGAAGTGCCGGAGGTTGGACCGAAAGTTGCCGCCAGCATTGCCGAGTTTTTCTCCGAGCCCGCGAATCTGAAGCTCATCAAGAAATTGAACAAAGCAGGCGTGCATCCGACGGCGGAAAAACGCAAAGTCAAGAGCGATAAATTTGCGGGGAAGAGTTTTGTCTTCACCGGCGGCCTTGCGAACCGTTCTCGCGAAGAAGCCGGCGAAATCGTGCAGCAGCACGGCGGGAAAGTTTCGGGCTCCGTTAGCAAGAAAACCGATTACGTCGTGGTAGGCACCGACCCAGGCTCGAAGTACGACAAAGCTAAGGAACTTGGTGTGACCATTCTCACCGAAGCGGAGTTCGAGAAACTCGTCGGGCTCCGATGATGCCACTCTGATCTTGTAATCTACAACGGGAACTCCCGCATTTGCCTGATCTTCTGAGTTGCAACCGCATCTAGAGTTTGTAACTTTGTGAGGCCTATCGCATACTGCCCGTTCGACTGCCGAGGGCCACAGTTCTTCCAGACCAGTTTGCCAGGGCCGTTGTAGACGATTTTGAACCTCGAATCCTGAAATCGAAGCCCTAGAAGGTGGTTTGGACTGCCACGAAGTCCAATGCTCCTGCTACCTGTCAATTTGATTTGCACAAGCCTACCGTCAGCCATCCTCGCGTCGTGATTCTTCGTGTTGACAGGAAGCAGTTCGAGGTCAAATGCATAGGCAGCCACGACCTCCCCGATGCTACCGACCATATGACCGTCGGGAGTAAATTTCCGCTGCTCGGAGGCGAACTCCTCGTTTAGTTCTTTTACCAGTTTGAACAAAGAAGGAATAAGTCGTTGCACTTTCGCCATTCTCTCACTGCTCCAGTCGTTTCTGTTTGACATGAGTCACCTTGGTTCGAGTATAGGTCGGAACGGGGTTATAATGAGTTTGGCGGGCGGGCCGGGTGATTGCTGGCTTGGTCATCGGAAGATGGCTGGGCGGGAGGAAAGTCCGGACACCGTCCTGAGGCACGCTCTTCACTTGTGAGGAGCGGAACTCTTGACAGGGCAACGCGCCTGGTAACGCCAGGGGGCTTGCCACGCAGGGTTTGCCGGAAGGCAGAGTTGCACGCTTCGGCGTGTGGCGCCGGGTTCAACCCGGCGCGGTGCGGCTGAGCTACGGAAAGTGCCACAGAGAATAGACCGCCGGCGGAGCGCAGCACGGTGGCATCGCGCAGGGAAACCTGCGAGACGTCTTCGAAATGCACGCAACGTTTGGCAAGGGTGAAAAGGTGGGGTAAGAGCCCACCGCTCCGGTGGCGACACCGGAGGCAAGGAAAACCCCGCGTGGTGCAAGGCCAAATAGGAGGGGAGAGCCGGCCCGGCTCGATAAAACCCTCGGGTAGGCTGCTGGATCCCGGTAGCGATGCCGGGACTAGAGGAATGATCGCCGTGACACGCAGTTCGCTTCGCGAATTGCGCGCCGCACAGAATCCGGCTTACAGGCTCGTCCGCCACTATCTATTTTATTTTCAGTTAGTTGTTTGTTTCTTGATCACCGTTTGCGAGTCACTGTGGCCAAACTGTGCCCAATTTTCCAGGCCTTCCCCATTCTCCATCAGCCGACGCACCCGCTCCCGAAGCTCTCTAACAAACGGCGTGTAATGCTTCTCGATCGTCTCGATGGTGTCCCCGAGCAGTTTGGCTACATCGTAAGGGCTGCCGCCACGTGCTATCGAAGTGCGCGTGTACTTAAAGCTGTAGAGCCGGACGAAGAGGCTAAGAAACACCCATTTCTGATTGATACCGATACAGCTTCCGATGATGCCGTTGCGCTGATTATGGCGTTGCGCTCTCCCCAAGTTCAGGTTCTTTCCGTCACGACCGTTGCGGGAAACGTGGATGTCCATCAAGCCAGCCGTAATGCGCTTTATACCGCTGAGCTTTGTGCTTCAAACGTGCCGGTGTTCACAGGCGCGGAAAAACCCCTCAAACGCGCGCATGTGAGCGCAGACTGGTTTCACGGACGCGATGGCCTGGGCGATCACGGCTACGCCCCGCCACGCCGCGTTCCTGAAAAACAGAGTGCCGTCGATGCCATCATCGAGACGATTGAAGGTAACCCGGGCCTGCTGGTGGTCACGCTTGGCCCGCTTACGAATGTCGCGCAAGCCGTGCAAAGGAAGCCGGGTATTGCCGCGAAGGTCAGTCGCTGTGTCGTCATGGGAGGCGCGCCATGCTGCGAGGGCAACGTAACTCCGGCTGCCGAATACAACATCTGGTGCGATCCGGAGGCAGCCCGCATCGTGGTGAGAAGTGGCCTTCCCATCGAACTCGTTGGGTGGCACCTCTGCCGCGGCGAAGCATTACTGAATCCATCCGACATCCAGCAAATTCTAAGCTTCGGCACACCCGTTGCCAAATTTGCCATTGAGTGCAACAGCCGGGCGCAGCAAGCGATTCTCAAGCAGACCGGGGAACACGGAATATCTCTGCCAGACCCTGTCGCCATGGCCGTCGCGATGGATCCATCGATCATTACTTCGCAATCGGCACACTTCGTGGATGTCGAAACGGAGAGCGAACTCACGCGCGGCATGACCGTCGTTGACCGTCTAAACGTCACCGATGACGAACGGAACCGGGATGTTTGGGCCTCACGTCTCATCGGGGGCCGCAAGGCTAAGATCTTCTGGACCATCGACAGCGTCCGCTGGAAACAAGCCCTCTACGCCTCGCTGAAGTAGTGCTGCACCCGATGGCGCCGCACAACGTTCTCTGTTGCCCGTAAGAACTAGAGTTCATCCTATGTCCAGAGCCCGCCTAACAAGGTAACTCCTGGTAAGCCAGATTACCGCACAGCTGCACAGCTGACTTTAGGCCTCGATTCCACACATTATAAAAGGGCGCCCCTTTTGGAGTAGGTTTTGAGTGCTCGGCTCATTTCCTACAGAAAGGAACACCCTTTATGACTAGCATTAAATATATCGGCATGGACGTTCACAAGGAAAGCATTTCGATCGCAGTCCTGAATTTCGCCGGCAAGGTGATGATGGAATGCGTCATCGAGACCAAAGCGAGCACCGTTCTGCAGTTTACCCACGGGTTGTGTGGAGATTTGCACGTCACGTTTGAAGAAGGAACTTGGGCTGCCTGGTTGTACGACCTGCTGAAGCCGCACGTCACGGAACTCGTGGTGTGTAATCCGCGAAAGAATGCCCTGCTGAAAGAAGGCAGCAAGAGTGACCGGATCGATGCACGCAAGCTGGCCGAACTGTTGTACCTAACTTATGCACATAAATTGCCCTTGTGGCGGTGCAGTGAGCTTCCGCTGCCGCAATCTTTTTTAATCTCCGCTTGATGGTCCCTGTCTGCGTTCCCCCGATGTTGTAAGTTGTTAGAGCTGCTTCGTTTGCCGT
>WNFB01003327.1_pt1 | contig 14165 bp, 13 predicted proteins | sample 5400501 | NCBI WGS metagenome assembly WNFB01 (sample SAMN13153341, study PRJNA577476) | soil metagenome | isolation source: 200 cm saprolite under Douglas fir tree site 2 hole 1 | place: USA:California | collected 2015-04-18
CACTTCATTAATTTGGTTTGTCATATGAAGCGTGGTGGCGGCAGAATTTCATTTAGAATCGCTCTTCTATGAACAAGGTTGTGGCGAGTGCAGAAGAGGCCATTCGCGATGTGTCTGATGGCGCCACCATCATGGTGGGCGGGTTCGGGCTTTGCGGCATTCCGGAAAATCTGATTCGCGCGCTGGTGCGCAAGGGCGTGAAGAACCTTACCACCATCAGCAACAACGCCGGGGTGGATGGCTTCGGCATGGGGTTGTTGCTCTCCACGGGGCAGATTCGAAAGCATATTGGGACATACGTGGGAGAGAACAAGTTACTGGAAGCGATGGTGCTGAACGGCAAGATGGAACTTGATCTGGTGCCGCAGGGGACGTTTTCGGAACGCATTCGCGCGGGAGGCGCCGGTATCCCTGCGTACTTTACTCCGACTGGCGTGGGGACGATCGTGGCTGAGGGCAAGGAGACGCGTGAGTTCGATGGCCGGGCTTATGTGATGGAACGGGCCCTCAAAGCAGATTTCGCTTTCATCAAGGCGTGGAAGGGCGACAAGTGGGGCAATCTCGTGTATCGCAAGACGGCGCGCAATTTTAATCCCATGATGGCGACCGCCGCGAAGGTCACGATTGCCGAAGTTGAGCATCTGGTTGAAGTGGGGGAACTTGATCCTGACATGATTCACACGCCCAGCATTTTTGTGAAGCGGATCTTTCAGGGTGAATTGTATGAGAAGCGGATCGAGCGCAGGACGGTGAGGAAGGCGAGTTAGTAACAGTAGTCAGTGGGCAGTGGCCAGTGCCGAGGACTCCGCACACTGCGTCTGTACACGCGACATTAATTGCTTATGCCGACGATCGCTAAACCTGGGAAGGACGTGGAAAAGCGCGAGCGCATTGTGAAGCGGATTGCGCGCGAACTGCGCGACGGCTTTTATGTGAACCTGGGGATTGGCATGCCTACGCTGGTGGCGAACTATGTCCCGGCGGGCATGGATGTCATTTTGCAAAGTGAAAATGGCATGCTCGGAATCGGGCCCTTTCCAATCGAGGGGGAGGAAGACGCCGACTTGATCAATGCCGGGAAAGAAACCGTCAGCGAGATGCCGGGAACCGCGTATTTTTCCAGCGCAGATTCTTTTGCCATGATCCGCGGCGGCCACGTTGATCTAAGTGTGCTCGGTGCTATGGAAGTGGACGAAAAAGGGAATCTTGCCAACTGGATGATTCCAGGGAAAATGGTGAAGGGGATGGGCGGAGCGATGGACCTGGTGGCGGGCGCGCGCAGAGTGATCGTCGCAATGGAGCACACCACGCGGGAAGGCCAGCCCAAGATCCTGAAGAAATGCACGCTGCCATTGACGGGAGTGAAAGTTGTAAACAATATTGTGACCGAGATGGCGTTTATCAGCGTGACATCGGGCGGACTGGTGCTCGAAGAAGTCGCGCCGGGATTGACGGCGGACGATGTGCAACGAGTGACCGAACCTGCCTTGATCGTGAGCCCGAGATTGAAGACCATGGAGGGCTGAGGCGGAGAGAGCGGTGAGTCGGCGACCGATGGTCGCATCTGGAGGCCGAGGTCTTAACCCGAAACTAAAGTCGGAATGGGGCGCTCAGCAAGCGCGCTGGTAGCACTATCGCGGCGAACACCAGCGTCAGCACGCCGTGGACAGCGATTCCAACCAAACGAAACGGAAGCAGCAGTAGCCAAATGAATGAATAAAGTAGTAGTGCCAACAGAGCGACCGGCCAGCAAAGAACGAACAAGATGCACCAAAGTAAGAAGGTAAACATTTTTGGGACCTCCGCGCGACTCTCCATAATGTACGAACGAAAAGAAGCAAAAGTTCCTAGCCAAGGGATTAGCTAAATTTGTGTGCTCGAAGGGTCGCTGCTCTGGCCTAAGTGTTTCTCTAAAAACGCCAACGTACGCAGGCCTGCGTCACGCCAGATTTCGCCAATAAAGCTGTGTCCGATGCCGGGATAAATCTGCATTTCGTAAGGGACACCTTTGCCCTCGAGCACCTGTTGAAGATGATAGGCCTCCTCGACGGGAACGGTAGGGTCGGATTCTCCGTGCAGAATTAGAACCGGCGGAATGCGGCGGACGAAAAGCTTCATTTCTTTTGGCAATCCGCCGAAGAACTCAACCACTGCCTGGACGCGTGAATCGATACCGGCATTGGATAGCGAGAGATAAGCGCCCAAAGAAAACCCCAGCAGGCCGATACGTTTGGGATCCACGTGGGCTTGCTTCTCTACGTGGCTGAGCGCGTCCCACAAGGTCTTCATCCACAGAGGAAAGTTTCTGAAGATGGTTTGTTTATCGGCGAAGGTGGTTCCGGTGCGATCGAAGTAATGGAGCACATAGACGGCGAAACCGTGGTTGGCTAACAGGGTTGCCGGTTGGGACATGGTGGTGTGTCCGCCTCCGGAGCCGTGGAGAGCGACGACGGCAGGGAAAGATTCGCCGTTGTTGCTGGGCAGGAAGCAGTCGAGGCGAATGGATTTTCCGCCGCTGGGGAATGACGCCTGGGATTGGGTGACGGGATACATGCGAAGCAATCAGCAGTCAGCACTCAGCATTCAGCCAATGACGCTTCGAGATAAAAAGCCAGACACAAGTTAAACGGTCAACGTGAACTCAAACGCCTCATGCCTCAGGGCTACGTACTGAGGGCTGCTGCCGGTTCTTCGGACAGCTTTCGCAGAGTCTCTTGGTAAGGAGCGCGGACGATGCCCCGCTCGGTGATGATTGCCGTCACAAACCTGGCGGGGGTCACATCGAACGCGGGATTCTCTATTTCCACGCCTTCGGGCGTGACAGCTTTACCGGCGAAGTGTGTGACCTCGCGTGGATTGCGCTGCTCGATGGGAATTTTGCTGCCGTCGGGAGTGTCGAGATCAATCGTCGAAAAAGGGGCGGCGACATAAAAAGGAATCGAGTGCTCTTTAGCCAGCACCGCAACGGTGTAGGTCCCAATCTTGTTGGCGACGTCGCCGTTGGCAGCGATGCGGTCGGCGCCGACTACGATCGCTCCAATCTTGCCTTGGTTCATCATTGCGCCGGCCATGTTGTCGGAAATGACGGTGGTCGGAATGCCGTCCTTCATCAACTCCCATGCGGTTAGACGCGAGCCTTGAAGGAAAGGGCGGGTTTCATCTGCATAGACGTGGATTTTCTTGCCTTGTTCGATGGCGGCGCGAATCACACCGAGGGCGGTGCCGTATCCGCAAGTAGCCAGAGCGCCAGCGTTGCAGTGAGTGAGCACACCGCCGCTGGCCGGCATAAGGGTGGCACCGTGCCGTCCCATGGCCTGATTGGCGGCGATATCTTCTGCGTGCATGCGCTGGGCTTCTTCGATGAGTGCCTGTTTGATCTGCGGGACGGGTCGCATTCGAAGGTATTCAAATTTCTCCTGCATGCGGCGGATGGCCCAGAACAGATTCACGGACGTGGGACGAGTCTTTCCTATGACATCACAAATCTGATCGAATTGTGGTTTCAGCTCCGCTCCTGTCGTGGCTTTCGAATTCTTTACTCCTAGAGCAATGCCCATGGCGGCGGCGACGCCGATCGCAGGGGCGCCGCGAACTACCATATTGCGGATGACGTCGGCGACCTGCTCATGGGTTTTGCAGGTGACGTAGGTTTCTTCCGTGGGCAGCTTCGTCTGATCGATGAAGCGCACGCCGGAGTCGGTCCATTCGAGAGTTTGAATCACAGGTCAATTCTCAGGGACATTGAATCATTGAGCGATTGAATCATTGAGTGATTGAATCAGTGAGACGTTGCTCACGGAATTCTCGATAATTCAATGGCTCAATCGCTCAATGGCTCAATGATTCAATCGCTTTAAGGTGTTCTTTCCGTATCTCTTCTGCCTTGAACACGGAGACGAATTTTGCTGGACCCGCGGCCTGTTCCACATTCACGCGTCCCTTTGCTTCTTCACGCTCCACCAGACACATTACGCCGGCGATTTGGAATCCGAAATCGCGGGCGGCTTCGATCGCCTGGACCGTGGACGAACCGGTGGTGCAGACATCGTCCACAATTACCACGCGAGCGCCCTTCTCGCGAAATCCCTCGATGCGCTGGCCGGTGCCGTGCTGTTTTTCAGCTTTTCGCACCAAAAAGCCGTTAAGCTCGCCGGTGACGACCGAAACCGCAGTGACAATAGGATCGGCGCCCATGGTAAGTCCGCCGATGGCTTGCGGTTTCCAACCCTGAGCACGGATCTCATCCCAAAAAACCTGGCCGGTCAGCCGCGATCCCTTGGCGTCCAGCGTGGTGGTGCGGCAATCCACGTAATAGTCGCTGGTCCCGCCAGACGAGAGTTTGAATTCGCCAAGGCGAAAGGACTTTGCGGCGAGCAGACGCAACAGATCCTGACGACCGGATGACATAGAAATTCTACGATAACACGGGAAAGGGCAGTAACTGCCCGGAGAGGACATCCATCCTACTTGAGAGTCATTGTTGCAGGCGTTCCAGATGCCGGAAGCCGCCGGTGTAGACAAACATCACCAGCGAAATAGTGGCGTTGTAGGCGACGTGGACGAGGAGGCTGGCGGCAACTGATTTGGTAAGGGCACGCACGATAGTGAGTGCAAGACCGACCAGGAAGATGACCAGCACGGGTCCCCAGGAGAACAGTAATTGTGCGCCGTGGATTAAGGCAAAAGTTAAGGCCGTGAGAAACACCCCAACTATCACACCCAGGCGGCGAGCGAGTACGGGATAAAGAAATCCCCGAAAGAATAGTTCTTCCAGCAGCGGAGCTAGAGTCACTCCGAAGAGTGAGAGAAGATAGGCTTCACGAGTGGTCTGGAAAAATTGGTCAATCGGCAGGTGTTTGGGTACAGGCAGAAGATGTGCGAAAGCCTGCAACCCTAGAGCCAGGACGAATCCACCAAGAACGTAGCCCGACCAGGTGCGCGGCCAATTCCAGCGGATGGCCTGCCGAAAGTCTTTGCCGTGGCTTTTCACCGTCAGATACATGAGCACCAAAACCAAAATGTAAGCCAGCAATTGAGATAGCACGATCAGGCCCGGGAACTTGGCCACTTCCATCCAGGGAAAACGGGGATAGAAGATGCGTTGGGCGGCAAGAGTCACGAGGATGACGAAAAGAAAAATCGCGACGACGGTGGCACAGGCGAGAGACAGGACTTCCCAACCTGTCCAGACGGGGTTTTCGTCACGCGATGGGGCAACCGTGGATGGGAGTTCCGTGGTTGTGTAGGCGGGATCAGAGAACGGGTTTGGGGGAGAAGACAAGGACTAAATTCCAGCGTAGAGCTGATTTGAATTTACACGAAATGCAGTCTCTTCGCTCCGAACTGGATCAGGCGATTGAAATTTTAGTCTGCCCGGCGCGTGAGCTGTTGCCACTGAAGAAGTGCGCCAGAGCCTGGCCAGTATAGGACTTCTTGTTTCTTGCGATCTGTTCGGGCGTGCCCTGGGCAATGATGCGGCCGCCCTCCTCGCCGCCTTCGGGGCCGAGATCGATGATCCAGTCAGCATTGCGAATCACGTCGAGATTGTGCTCGATAATGATGGCCGTATTTCCCAGGTCGGTGAGACGGTGCAGCACCTCAAGCAATTTCTTCACGTCGTCGAAGTGTAGTCCGGTTGTAGGCTCGTCAAGCAGATAGAGAGTCTTTCCCGTCTGGCGCTTACTCAATTCGCGAGCCAGTTTGATGCGCTGCGCCTCGCCACCGGAGAGGGTTACGGCAGATTGTCCGAGGTGGATGTAGCCAAGTCCTACGTCCACCAGGGTCTGCAATTTTTGCTTTACCAGCGGGATATTTTCCAGAACTGGTAGAGCATCGGAAACCGTGGACTCCAGCAAATCGGCAATAGAGTAGCCCTTGTATTTCACGGTCAGGGTCTCGTGATTGTAGCGTCGTCCACCGCAGACTTCGCAGAGCACGTAGACGTCAGGCAGAAAATTCATTTCAATGCGGCGCTGCCCTTCACCCTGACAGGCTTCGCAGCGGCCGCCGGAGACGTTGAAAGAAAAACGTCCGGGCTTGTAGCCGCGTTCCCGGGACTCAGGCAGCATGGCATAAAGATCGCGAATCTGGGCGAACACTCCGGTATAGGTTGCCGGGTTGGAGCGCGGAGTGCGGCCGATTGGGGACTGGTCGATGCGGATCACCTTGTCAATGTTCTCTGCGCCGGAGATTGCCTTGTGCGCGCCGGGCTGTTCGCGGGAGCGGTAGAGTTGTTTGGCCAGCGCCCGATAAAGAATGTCGTTCACCAGGGTGGATTTTCCGGAGCCGGAAACGCCGGTGACGACCGTCATTATCCCCAGGGGAAAGGCGACGTCCAGATTTTTGAGATTATTTTCCCGCGCGCCGAGGATGCAGACGGCGTTTCCGTTTGCCGATCGCCGCTCGGGCAGCATGTCGATCTGCATCTTTCCCGAAATATAGGCGCCGGTAAGAGAATCGGGCGAGTTCATGATTTCCGTGGGAGTTCCGCTGGCGACCAGGTTTCCGCCGTGGCGTCCGGCGCCAGGACCAAGGTCGATTACATAGTCGGCGCGTCGAATGGTGTCTTCGTCATGTTCAACCACCAGCACGGTGTTCCCGAGATCACGAAGATTTTCCAGGGCGGCAAGCAGGCGGTCGTTGTCGCGATGATGCAGGCCGATGGACGGCTCGTCGAGTACATAGAGAACGCCGCGGAGGCGCGAGCCGATCTGGGTGGCCAGGCGGATGCGCTGCCCTTCGCCGCCCGAGAGGGTTGCGGCTGAGCGCTCCAGCGAGATGTAGTTCAGACCGACAGCATTCAGAAACTGCAGCCGCTCGACGATTTCGTGCATGATGCGGCCTGCAATGAGCTCTTCGCGTCCGGTCAGCTTGATTTTTTGCGCAACGTCTAATGCGCGCGAAACCGGCAGCGCGGTGAAGTCGGCGATCGACATGCCATTTACTTTGACCGCCAGGCTTTCGGGGCGGAGGCGGTTGCCGTGGCATGCAGGACACTCCGTCGCGGACATGAAATCCAGCAGGTACTCGCGGTAGTTCTCAGAAGTGGAATCGTCCAAGACCTGCTTGAGGTAGGCCACGATTCCGCGAAAGCCGCTCTTACTGCTGCGCTCCGGCTCACCATAAAGCAGAAGGGTCTGAATTTTGTCAGGCAGCTTTTCGAAAGGCGTGCTGAGGTCAAATCCGTAGGCGGCGGCGGTGATCTGCAGCATGTGTATCAAGTTCTGCGAGGCGGAGCCGGGACCAAGGCCACCTTCGAGGAGAGGTTTGGACCAGTCCACGATGATCTTTGCGGGATCGAAATCATAACGGCTGCCGAGGCCATGACACTCGGGGCAGGCACCGTAGGCACTATTGAAAGAGAACGAGCGGGGTTCCAGTTGAGGCACGCTGATGCCACAATCGGGACAGGCTAGGCGGGAGGAGTAAAGCGTCTCCTCGCCGCCTACGACGGCGACTTGCACCAGGCCGCCGGCAAGTTTCATCGCCAGTCCGACCGAGAGCTCGAGGCGATGCTCGATCCCCGGCTTTACCAGAAGACGGTCGATGACAACTTCGATGGTGTGGTTTTTTCGCTTGTCCAGTCGAATGTCATCTTCGAGATTCATGATCTCGCCATCAACCCGAGCGCGGGTGAAGCCGTGCTGGACCAACTTCTCCATTTCTTTTTTGAATTCGCCTTTACGTCCGCGAACGATGGGAGCCATAACCATGACGCGGTCCTCGGGAGTTAAGGACATGACCCGCTGAACAATTTGTTCGGCCGATTGGCGGCTGATGGCGCGACCGCACTTTGGACAATGCGGCACCCCTATGGAAGCGAATAGAAGTCGAAGGTAGTCGTAGATTTCAGTAATGGTTCCGACGGTGGAACGGGGGCTGCGGCTGGTGGTCTTTTGCTCGATGGAGATTGCGGGACTCAGACCGTCGATGGCGTCTACATCGGGGCGCTCCATCTGGTCAAGGAACTGGCGGGCGTAGGCGGAAAGCGTCTCCACGTAGCGGCGCTGCCCCTCGGCGTAAATGGTGTCGAAAGCCAGGGAGGATTTGCCGGAACCGCTGAGTCCGGTGATGACGGTCAAGGTGTTACGGGGAATTTCAACGTCGATGTTTTTGAGGTTATGCTGGCGCGCCCCGCGCACCGAAATCTTGGTAATAGCCATGCAGATGCCGACAGTAATGCCGCCTAATGTCCTTCCGTAATGTGGACGGGTCCCCTGATTTGTTGGAGAGTGAGTGTACGCAATTCTACTCACGTATCTTATTTGCTAACAGCAGCGGGCGTCAACGCGGGTAGATTGAATGCGGGCGGCACGGTTCAAAATTAAGGGACCGGCAGCGAAAAATGCAGAGTTGCGGCTGCGGCAGCTAAGGGAAAGTGGGCCGAACCTTGAACGCTTTGTTGGGACCTGTGATCCTCCTCTTGACAGTGATAACCGCGGTGGCTTTGGGCATTCTTACCACCTATGCCGTAGTAAACAGCATTCTATCTACTTTTGCGCAGCAGTCGCGGGAGCCGGCCGGCGCACCGGTCTTGATTGAGCATCACGCCAGCGGAGACTAAGCAATCAGTCGCAGATAGAAGTTCCGAACCTCTTCCACGCAACATTCCACACAATTACAAGACTTGTGCGATCCCCGCTATTGTTCTTGAGGTGGCGGTTGCTGTTGCTGTTGCACATCGGGCCGGTTGGGTGGTTGATTGGGCGGAAACACCATAGGTTGCCGCTGCTGCAGCTGTTGTTGCCCCTGCTGTTGCTGCTGGAGTTGTTGCTGCTGGAGTTGTTGTTGCTGCTGCTGCTGCTGGAGTTCCATGAGAAGCTGCTCAGGGGTTTTGACCGCGGGCTGTCCATTCTGCTGCTGCTGCCCATTTGGAGGCAAGCCCTCTGGCGCCCCCTCCTGTTCTATAGCCTGTTCCGCCTGGTCTGCGTTCTCGTCGCCGGCGGCTTCAGCTCCATTATCGCCTTGCATCTCTTCTGGAGGCGTATCTGGCTGTGGCTGAGCTTCAGCTTGGCCTTGGGCACCGGGCGGGACTGGGAATCCGACGGGATGGCTCCCCGCATTCATCATCGCATCGGGCTGGTTGGCGCCGGGGGACGCAGCAGCAGCAGCGGTGGTCGTGCCTCCGGACTTGGAGGTAAGGATTACCTGTTGCACCGCTCCAGGGTCAGTTGCAGAGCCTACCATGACGTAGTTAAAGTGGGACCCATTCAACAGGCTGGCGAGAACCTCGCGCGCAGGACCCGGGCCCAGACGTCCGACTACGCGCTCATCGGCGTTGGATGGAATGTCCACCGAAGCGCCTGTCTTGGCGCGGACAGCGCGCAGAATGTCACCCAATGTCGAATTTTGCGCCTGAATCGTAAGCTGACCAGCCTGATAGGTTACCTGCGGCGGAATGGCAGGCATCTGATCGAGGGTAGGCTGCGGCAGCGGGCCCTGAGGAACGACCGGTTGCGGCGCAGATGTTTGTTTCTGCTTGCGCGCTGCTGGGTGTTGAGAGGCCTGCGCCAATCCCCCGAAGAGGAAGGTCAGGAGTGCTGAAAGAATAACGAGTATGATTTTGCGAAGAATGCGTGACATTTTTGAAGCCCCACCCCGGGCACTGGTTAATATGATGTCTTGCGGCAGTCAGGAGGACGAACTTGACGTACGTTAATTACGATTGTAACACCGGAGAGCAGCCAATAACATCATCTAATCTTTGAGAGGTATCGCGGTCCAGGAAGCACTCACAGCCGCCAGACGTTTGCTTGCATCCTAAGGTGTAGAAAGGGGTTAGAAGATCATATGACTGGAGAACGCGAAACCACGCGTGGCATATGGAAATGCGTTCGAGTGGGGTCCCGGCCAGCAAGGCTTTCACTACTGTTCTGGATGCTCAGTTCTTGTGTGCTGGCTCTGTCTCTGGGGGTTCAAGCCGAAACTTGCTTCACGGCTAGCGATATGGATGCGGCTACGCGCTCGGCACTCGAAAATACTGCAAAACGATATTTCGATATGGCGTCGCGAGGGGACACCGCGTCCTTGCGACAGAACTCCATTCCGAGTGTGGCAAGCAGTTTTTCGGGCATCGAAGCGGCTGTAAAGGATAATCAGTCTAACTTTGCCGGGGCACAGGCCACGCCGCGCCCACCGTTTTTATTGCAGGCACCCGGCACGGCTCCTATCGAGCGCGCGGAATTTTTTTGCGGCGTGTTCGGCAGGAACGGTCAAACTTCCGATAGTGCCGAGTTCATTCTTCCTAATCTGCCGCCGGGAAATTATGGCATCGTGATCTTGGATGTCACAGGTGGCAAAATTCCGAACACTCTTTCCTTCGTGTTGGAACAGCAGGGCGCCGCATGGAAGCTAGGCGGATTTTTCGCGAAGGCGGCGCAGGTCAGTGGACATGATGGCAAGTGGTTCCTTCAAAAGGCCGACGAATTCAAAGCCAAGGGACAGCTTCACAATGCCTGGTTCTATTACATCGAAGCTCGGGATCTAATGGCGCCGGTCCCCTTCATGAGCACACTGGCCACCGACAAAATTTATGACCTGGCGCAGAGCGCAAGGCCGTCCGATATTCCCGCCGGGGGACCGGTTGATCTGGTTGCCGGCGCCAAGACCTACAAAGTCACTACAATTTTCCCGCTCGTAGTCGGGAATGACCTTGACCTCGTAGTGAAGTACCAATCCGCCGATGTCTCCAATACCACTCAAGCTTTCCAGGACAATATGGCAGTGACCAAAGCGCTGGTGACGAAGTATCCCGAATATCGGGATGCGTTTGCCGGAATTGTAGCGCGAGCGGTTGAACCTTCCGGGCGCGATTACGGGTCACTGATGCCGATGAAGGACATCAAGTAACAGCCACTTGCTCAAACACGCATTCGCGCCGCGCCTTGTCCTGACGCAAACCTAAAAATACCGGCGCACGCAGCTTAGGGCCGCCCTCCTGAGTCTCGTGTGTCCATTCTGAATATTTAATTTCGGCTACCAATTCTGGCTTGACGAAGTGCACTTTGCGTAGGGCTTCGACTTTGCCGTAGAACGGATTCTGGTTGGTCTCGAGTTTTTTTAATCGCGCCCACATTTCCCGTATGCCTTTCTGATCGAAACCGGTACCCGCCTGCCCTACGTGAATCAAGCGGCCTTGTTGGTCATATAGTCCGAGAACAATCGAACCAAAGTGTTCGCGGCTGCCCTCAGGTTCGGTGTATCCCCCGATGACGCATTCCAAAGTCTGTGTAACTTTTATTTTGAGCCACTCGCGGCTGCGGCGTTCTTCGTACAAACTATTTCGGTGCTTGGCGACGATGCCTTCGAGTCCTCGCTGGCGTGCCACTTCAAAGAGCGCTTTACCCTTCTCGGGATAATGATCGGAGTAGCGCAGCAGGTCGCCGGGCGTGGTGATCTGGGCAAGCGCCTGCTTGCGCTGTTCGAGGTTGACGCGGTGTAGGTCGTATCCGTCAAGGTAGATCAGGTCGAAGACGTAGTAGAGAACGGTGACTCCGGCGCGGCCGGGAATGCGGTGACCGCCAGGACGGAAACCGGTGCGTTGTTGCATGAGGCTGAAAGAAGGGCGGCCTTCTTCGTCAAGTGCGACGATTTCTCCGTCGAGCACAGCTTTCTTGGCTTTCACCAACCCGGGCAGAGTGCGCAGTTCGGGATATTGAGAGGTCAAATCATTCTGATTGCGGGAAACCAGGCGAAGTTTGTGGTCGTCGACGAAGGCGACGGCGCGGTAGCCATCCCATTTGATTTCGAAGAGCCATTGCGGATCGTCAAAAGGTTTCGTGATTGGAGTGGCCAGCATGGGACGGATTACTGAAGGCATGGGCGCCCGGACCACGCCTTTTAAATCTTTAATCACGGAGGGCGCAGACGAAGTTCGAACGGATGATGTGGCGGGTAATGTGACACGAGCTCGCTTGGGAAAAGTAGCTACGTCGACAGCCGTGGCTGTTAAGACCGTCTCAGTTTTGCGTTCTTTGTTTTTTTTTCCGCTGAGCTGCCCTGTACCTTTTGTGGTGATCGTTTCATCCTTTGCTTCTGATCAAGTTTGGCGACGGCTTTCGCCAGCCAGGGAGCTTTCAGCTTGCCCCGAGCCGCCGGACGATCGCTTTCCCATTCCGCGGACCCTTCATCTCCACCTATTTGAGCCATAGTACGTTTGCTGAGCACGGACGTGTTGTCTTTCTCGATATCGTAACCTTCCACCGCATTGTCGTCGTGTTTCTTGATCATCAGCCACTCGTTTCCTTTGCTCCCGGGGCGCCGTGCCTTCATGCGAATCAGCGCGAAATCACCCTTCAGGCGTTTGCCGTTCAGGCGGAACTTGAGGTCCCCTTTGGCTAGCATGGCAGCTGCTTCAGCGTCAGTCCCAGGAACATATTTCCCGTTCACCGGAGTGGGAGAGAGTGGTTGCCAGGTCCCGACATCCCACACCATGACCGTCCCAGCGCCGTAGTTGCCTTCGGGAATGATGCCTTCAAAATCGAAGTAAGAGACGGGATGATCCTCAACCTGCATGGCCAGACGCTTGTCGCTGGGATCGAGGGATGGGCCTTTGGGCACCGCCCAAGACTTGAGCACGCCATCCATCTCGAGGCGGAAGTCGTAGTGCAGGCGAGTAGCACGATGTTTCTGTACGACGAAGCGGTGGGCAGACTTCTTTTCTACCTTGGGAGGAGGTTCGGGGGTTTCTTCAAAGCGGCGTTTGCGTTTGTATTCCTCTAAGGGCACAAGACCATTTTAACTGGGACGGCGGACAATCGCACGGAGGCGGCAGTCAATGTCCATTGGTCATTGAGCAGAAGAGACAAAAAACGGCCCCGGCGGGCGAGCGCACTACCTGCCGGGGCATGTTTATAAAGATTTACTTACGAACTTGCTGAAGCAGCGAGTTAGGCCGCCCTGCTTGCGGCAATGCGCTGCGAGGTGGAGGTGTCTACATTGAAGGTCTCCACCTTCGGATCTTTCTTCAGGACGGGCTTGAGCACATCAACGATGCGACTGTAGTGCTCGCGGTGATAGCGCTCCGCATCCTCTTTGGTGTTCCAGAAGCTGATGGAGAGAGCGCGTTCGCGGTCATTCTCCGGTGCCAGGCTGATCAGATCCACGAAGCCAGGCTGCTTCTGCAGGATGGGCAGAACGTCATTGCGCAGTTTTTGATTGAATTCGTCCCTCTTGTCCGGTTTTACGTGGCATTCCACAATGCGGGTAAACATAAGTAGTTGACTCCTTTCGTCATTGTTGGAAGAGGAAGTTTCCGGCCCGCCGCCAGGACACTCGAGGATCAAGCAGAAACGACGGGGAAGGTTAGTAAAGTTTATTGGAAACGTCAGCAAAATTATATGCTCATCTGGCGATGAGATTTCCACAAAAAGAGAGAATTTATGGGGAGCGCTATCTTGTTGTTGGGCTTTTACTTAGAATCGTTCCGGTTGAGACGTGGGTCGCCTCAAAATGGAAATAATTGCTGATGCTGAGCACTATCGCTTAAGTTCCGATTCGCCTATTTTCATTGGCGCGCGAAGATCATGAATCGAGAATATCCAGATAGACCGCTGGTAGGTGTGGGCGCGATCATCGTAGAAAGCGATCGGGTCGTACTGGTCAAGAGGGGGCATCCGCCACTGCTCGGTGAATGGTCCATCCCCGGGGGCGTGCTGGAAATCGGCGAGACCATGCGGGAAGCGGTTGTGCGGGAGGCGAAAGAAGAGACTGGCCTTATTGTCACGCCTGGCGAGTTGCTTGGCGTGTATGACCGCCTGATCCGTGATGGTGAGGGGCGGGCGAGATACCACTATGTTCTTATCGATTTTCTTTGCCGTCAGGTAGCGGGAGAATTGCTGGCAGCAGACGACGCCATTGAAGTCCAATGGTTTACGCGGGAAGAATTGAAGGATGTTTCGCTGGCGCCGGAGACTCTGGATGTAATCCTGAAAGGGTTCGAGCGGGCGATGGGCTAGCCGCTTTTCAGAACCGGGCGCAATTCATAGTCAGGCACGCGTAGAAACAGAACGGCCCGCGCTTTTAAAGCCGCGGGCCGCCCGGTGGACTGTTTGGGATTGACCAAGAGGTGGTCACTCTACGTGGCCCCTTCGGAAAACTCCGGGTCCCGGCACAATTTCACCGCCGGGCGGATCCAACCCTAACTCACCGGTGTTCTTGCGAGGTAT
>WNFB01003328.1_pt1 | contig 14165 bp, 15 predicted proteins | sample 5400501 | NCBI WGS metagenome assembly WNFB01 (sample SAMN13153341, study PRJNA577476) | soil metagenome | isolation source: 200 cm saprolite under Douglas fir tree site 2 hole 1 | place: USA:California | collected 2015-04-18
AGGACCCGCCGGCGAAGCTGCGGCTCGCCACGGCCGCCCTGCCGCCGGATGCGCTCCGCAGCGTCGCCGACTTCAGTGCCTACATGGCCATGGCCAACCCGCCGCCAAGGGCGCGGCCGCGCATCGGCTTCGAGCCAAGGAGATAGCCAATGACCCTCATCCCGACTGTTATCACCGGTGACGGGCGCAGCGAGCGCGCCTACGACATCTACTCTCGCCTCCTGAAGGACGGTGTCGTATTCGTTCGGGGCGTCATCGACGACGACCTCGCCAGCACGGTGACCGCGCAGCTCCTATTCCTGGAAAACGAGGCGCCAGAGCGAGACATCCAGCTCTACATCAACAGCCCGGGCGGCTCACTCAACGCGGCGCTGTCGATCTATGACGCCATGCGATACGTCGGGCCCAAGGTGGGCACGTTGTGCACGGGACTGGCCGCGAGCGGGGCCTCGATCCTCCTCGCCGGCGGCGAGCCTGGAATGCGCATGTCGCTGCCGCACGCACAGATCCTCATCCATCAGCCGTTCAGCCAGGGCATCCAGGGCCAGGCGACAGACATCCAGATCCACGCCCAGGAGATCCTCCGCCAGCGCGAGCAGCTGGCGCGCCTCTATGCCAAGCACTGCGGGCGACAATTGGAGGAAGTTGAGCGGGCGATGGAACGCGACTTCTTCATGACCCCGGAGCAGGCGAAGGAGTGGGGACTGATCGACCTGATCGTGGTCAAGAACCCAGCCGCCGCAAAGGTCTCAGGCATCGCGTAAGAAGATCACGACGCGGGTTGACGACGGATGAACGTAGTCGTCCTCGGCGGCACTCGCTTCATCGGCCGCGCGGCTGTTGAGGAGCTTGCCGCCGCGGGTCATGAGCTTCTGATCTGCCATCGCGGTCAGCTGGAGCCGGAGGGCATGCCCCCGGTGCAGCACCTGCACACAGACCGAGCTGACCTGGGCGCTCATCGCGCTCAGCTTGCCGCCTTCAAACCAGATGCGGCCCTCGACTGCCGTGCGTTTGGGAGGGCTGATGCTGAAGCAGCAATCGACGCCGTCCCGACCGGCATCAGACTGGTGGTGGTTTCGAGCATAGACGTGTACCGCGCGTTCGGCGCCCTCAACAATGACCGTGAGACCGACCCGGTTCCTCTCGACGAGGATTCACCGGTACGGCCCGATCGGTATCCCTACCAGGGCAAGATGCCAGGGATGGACGACTACGACAAGCTCGACGTGGAGGACGTGTACCTCGCACACGGCGGGACATCAGTGCGCCTGCCGATGGTCTATGGCGAGCGCGATTACCAGCGCCGCGAAGAGTTCATCCTGCGCCGTGTGCGTGCCGGCCGAGCTCGCATTCCTTTTGGCGCTGGTACGTGGCTCGCGTGTCGGGGCTATGTCCGCGACGTAGCACGCGGCATCCGCCTCGCCATGGAGTCGAACCGAGTTGCGGGCCAGGTGTTCAACCTCTGCGAGGACAGGACCTACTCGATACGCATGTGGGCCGGCTTCATCCTCGAAGCGGCCGGCTCCGATGCACAGCTCGTCAGGGTGGCCGACGAGCTGCTGCCGGAGGATCTCAAGTCGAGCGGTACTGTGACCCAACACATCGCTGTCAGTGCCCACAAAGCACGCACGCTTCTCGGCTGGACCACATCGGACCCCGTCGAGACACTGCGCACTACCGTGCGGTGGCACCTGGAAAACCCGCCCGAGAAGCAAGACTTGGACTTCAGCCCCGACGACAAAGCCCTCGCGTCGGTCTAGCCGGCGCCTCCTTCCCCGCGACGCCAACGCCTCGTCGTAGCCCTCCCTCTGAGGGGGACGTCCCCCCTCAGGGCGCCAGGCCTGGCGGAGCCAGCTCCTGGCGCACCCCCCTGCCGATGCGGGAGGGGATAAGGCTACGATTCGAACCACATGACGCGCCGCTACCGGCCTTTTGATCCTTTCGAGCGGGGCGGCCCGTTCGAGGGCGTGCGAGAGATCCGGATCCCACGGCCTCCGCGACGGTTCTGGTTCGGTGCGGCTCTGTTCGGCCTCGCACTTCTCATCTTCATCTTCGCCAGCCCGATCGTCTGGTTCTTCACCGAGTTGCAGTGGTACGGCGCCTTGGGGTTCAAGGACGTCTTCACGACCCGCCTCGAGCTGCAGGCTGTCCTTTTCGTCGGCAGCCTTGCGCTGGCCTTCGCGTACCTGGCGGTCAACGTCCTGGTGGCACTGCGCGTCCGCTCGGGCCCGCAACTGCGGGCGGTCGGGATCCAGCGCTCCGTCGTGCGCAGCCCGGCCGGTGGGGTCGCGATGGCCGCAGCCGCGCTGGTGGCTCTGGTGCTGTCCGGGGGCGCCGGCACCCAATGGCAGAACTTGGCTCTCTTTCAGCATGCATCGCCCACCGGAATCAGCGACCCGGTCCTCGGACAGGACGTGAGCTTCTACCTCCTGACGCTGCCATTCCTTCACTCCCTCGCCAACTGGGCGCTTGGACTGGGCTTCTTGGGAGCGCTGGTGATCGCGGCGCTCTATTCATGGCGAGGCGACACCTTCGACCTCAACCTGAGCCCGCTCGCAATCGCGCATTTGTCGGTGATGCTCGCGATCTTCGCGCTGGCGCTCGCCGGTTGGATGTGGCTTGGACGCTACGACCTCCTGTACGCGCACAACAGCAGCATCGTTTGGGGCGCCGCCTACACCGACGTGAACGCCCGGCTGCCGCTGTTCACGTTCCAGGCGGGGGCCGGCGTGGTGCTGGCCGGCGCGCTGCTGGTCAACGTCTGGCTGCGGCGCACCGGGCTGCCCGTGGCGGCGGCTGGGATCTGGGTGGCGATGCTGCTCATCGGACAGATCTACCCATCGATCGTGCAGAACCTCTTCGTCACGCCGAGCGCTCTGTCCTACGAGCTGCCCTACATCCAGCAGGAGATCACAGGAACGCGGGCGGCATATGGACTGAGCACCGTGTCCGTGAGCAACTTCACGGGCGACCAGCCTGTCACCCTGCAGGAGGTTCAGCAGGATCAGGTCACCGTCAACAACCTGCGGCTCTGGGACTACGCGCCGCTCCAGGACACTTATGAGCAGCTCCAGACCATCCGCACCTACTACCACTTCAGCGACATCGACATCGACCGCTACACCGTTGCCGAAAAAGCTGGCCAGGCCAGCCAGTACAAGCAGCTGGAGATAAGCGCGCGAGAGTTCGATTTCTCAAAGCTGCCGCAGGCGGCTCAGAACTGGGTCAACCAGCACCTCGCGTACACGCACGGCTACGGAGTTGCGGCCAGCCCGGTCAACGCTGTTGTCGGTGAGGGCCTTCCGGACTATGTGGCCAAGGACCTACCTCCGGCCGGAACACTGCCTGTCGTGCGTCCCGCGATCTATTTCGGAGAGGTCAGCCACGACTATGCCCTTGCGCCTTCCAACGTTCGAGAGTTCGACTTTCCGCAAGGGGCCCAGGATGTCTTCACGTCGTACACGGGCACCCACGGCGTGTCCATGAGCGGCGTCAACAAGGCCCTGTGGGCCTTCAAGCTTGGAGACTTCAACCTGCTCGTGTCCCCGCAGGTAACGAGCTCGTCCCAGGTTCTGTTCCGCCGGAACATCCGCGAGCGCGTGAGCGAGCTGGCACCCTTCTTGAGCTTCGACGGCGATCCATATGTAGTCGTGGTCGACGGCCGCCTCTACTGGATCCTCGACGCCTACACCACCGGCGCGACCTACCCATACTCGCAGACGGTCGCTTTCCAAAACTCGAGCGATATCAATTACATCCGCAACTCGGTCAAGGTCGTGATCGACGCTTACGAAGGCACGGCCGACTTCTACATCGTCGATCCCAAAGATCCTTTGATCAGGGCTTACCAAGCCACTTTCCCGTCGCTGTTCAAGCCACTGGACGCGATGCCGGCCGGGCTCCGCGCCCACATTCGTGTGCCGGTGGACCTCTTCAACGTCCAGGTCGTGATCTATGCCACGTACCACATCACCGACCCCAAGGTCTTCTTCGCCCGGGAGGACGTGTGGGACATTCCCACCGCGCAAACCTCGCCGGGTGCCGTCGCCGCTCCGGTCGAGCCGTACTACGTGCTGTTCCGCCTCCCAGGTGAGCAGAACCCTGAGTTCCTCCTGATCATGCCGTTCACGCCGCGCGGCAAGAACAACCTGGTCTCGTGGGTGGCCGCCCGCAGCGATGGCTCGCACTACGGCGAATATGTCTCCTTCGTGCTGCCCAAGGACAAGGTCATATTTGGCCCGCAGCAGGTCGCCAACCGAATCAACGAGAACCCCGCCATCTCGCGCGACTTCACGCTGTTCCACCAGGCTGGATCCCAGGTTCAACAGGGCAATCTGCTGGTGGTGCCGATCGGTGACTCCTTCCTCTACTTCGAGCCCATCTACCTGCGCGCCAACCAGGCCTCCAGCCTGCCCGAGCTGAAGAAGGTGATCCTGGCGGACCAGGCGCAGGTCGTCTACACAGACACGCTCCAGCAGGCGATCGACCAGCTGGTTGGCTCGAGCACCACGACTCCACCGACCACCAACAACCCACCGCCGACGGGAACCACGTTGATCGCCCAGATCTCCAACCTCGTGGCCCAGGCAAATGCTCACTACACGGCCGCATACGATGCGCTCAAACGGGGCGACCTCGGTACGTTCGCGTCCGAGATGGCCCAGGTGGGACAGCTGCTGCAGCAGCTGCAGGCCCTAACCGCCACGACCACAACCACACCTTCACCCTCACCGAGCGCGACGCCGAAAGCCTCACCCAGTCCGTAGGCGTACGAACCGCACCGGAAAGAGCGAGCGCGAAAACACCTCGTCTTGCTGACGCTCATAAAGACGAAGGTCCTGCGACTCGCCCTTACCGGTGTCCAGCGGCATCACGAGCCGGCCGCCCTCAGCGAGCTGGTCCATGAGGGCTGAGGGGACCTCGCGCGCGGCGCAGGCAACCAGGATGACCTCGTACGGCGCCCGCTTGGGCCAACCGAGGCTGCCGTCGGCGACCGCCACCTCGACGTTGTCGTAGCCAAGACGGGTCAGCGTCGCAGCGGCGCGCTCGGCGAGGGCCGGCTCAATCTCCAGCGTGATGACTTGCCGGCACAGCCGGCTCAGCACTGCCGCCTGATAGCCCGACCCGGTGCCCACCTCGAGGGCCATGTCATCGTATTGGGGGCGCAGCACCTGCGTCATCAGCGCCACCACCAGCGGCTGTGAGATGGTCTGGCCCCATCCGATAGCGAGAGCGCGGTCCTCATAGGCGAGGCCTCGGAGCCCCGCCGGGAGGAACTGTTCTCGAGGCACGGCGGCCATCACCTGCAGCACGCGAGGATCGGTGACCCCATGAGGCAGCAGCTGCTCGGCGACCATCCTCTGCACCGGCGTGCTCATGGATTCAAGCCTGGTCGCAGCCCCCACCCCTGCCCCTCCCCGCGGGGGGAGGGCTCTTGCTACTTCCGCCCGAGCGTACAATCTCGGCGTCCCCTTGGCGTCGTCGGCCCCTGCTCCCGTCCCTCAGAAGTGGCGCCGCCCCGTCCGGCAGCGCTCGCGGCTGATCAGACGTTCTGGTCCAGCTCACTCGCGCGTCGAGTTCGCGCACCCGTCGGAGCAGGAGTTCGCCCGCTTTCTCGACTACTACCGCATCCGCTGGGTCTATGAACCGATCTCTTTCCCCATCGTGTGGGAGGCGGGGCGCGTGGCGGAGATGTTCACGCCCGACTTTTACCTCCCGGAGCAGGACCTGTACGTGGAATTGACGACGATGAAGCAGTCGCTCGTCACACCCAAGAACCGCAAGCTCCGCCTGCTTCGTGAGCTCTATCCGGACGTCAACGTCAGGCTGCTCTATCGCAAGGACTACCAGCAGCTCCTGGCCAAGTTCGGCTATCGATCCCTCGAACTTCAGAACCTCCGCAAGCAGGATGTCGGCGACATCCTCATCTCGCCCGTCGAGCTCGAGACTCGAGTGAGGGCGCTCGCGCGGAGGATCTCCCGCGACTATCGGGGCCGATCGATCGTTTTGGTGGGAGTGCTCAAGGGCATCACGTTCTTTCTCGCCGACCTCGCCCGCGAGCTCAAGGTCCCCTTCGTCATCGACTACCTCGATCTCAAGCGCTTTGCAGGCGCCCAGCCGCGAGAACGAGTACGCATTGTGCGCGACATCGACTACCCGATTGCCGGGCGTCACGTGCTGCTGGTCGAAGACATCATCAACACCGGCCTTACGCTCGACTATCTGCTCTCGGAGCTGCGCGAGCGTGAGCCCGCATCTATCGAAGTGGTCACCTTGTTGGATCGGCCGACGCGGCGCTTGGTCCAGGTCCCAGTGCGCTATGTCGGATTTCAGATCCCCAACGACTATGTCGTCGGCTATGGGTTGGACTATCGCGAGCTGGGCCGCAACCTTCCGTTCATACGCGCGCTGAAGCCGAGCGTATACGAGGTCGACCTCGGCGCCGAAGCCAACGCGCAACCGCCAGAGGTCGAGTAATAGAGGGGGTGGACGGCGGCGTGCGCCTCCAGCGTCTCCTGGCTTGGATGGCGCAACAAGACTTCCAGACACTGATGGCAGGCGAGGCAAGCCTCTTGCACCAGGTGGAGGCGATAGTGGTTGACGGTCACCGGCGCCTCTGTTCGGAGCGCGGAAAGGAATGGTCCAGGCCGGTCGCGTACCGCTGGTTGCGCTACGAGGACCCGATGCCGGTCTCCCGCCTCCAGGAAGGGGCGCGCAAGCTCAAACGGCTGGGTGTGTCATTCGATGCCGACGCTGTGGAGAAAGCCTGCTCGGAAGCTGTCCCGCATGGGTTTTCGAATTGAGGGCGGGTGTGGAAGCCCTGTGGAAAAACATGCCCCAAGTGACCTTCCTGTTTACCCTGAAGTGCCCTATGCGTTTTTCGGTTTCCACCCCGGCTCGCGCCGGACCTTTCACCTACTCGACGTTCGGTATCCTCAGGTTTACCGTACTCAGCCGCTTGGGGCGTCGCGAAAGTTAACAGCCGGCCAAGCGCACGTCAACCGGAAAAAAAATCTCCACGCCTGGCAAACTTTTATCGGGTTGACACTGCGCTTAATGCGGATTATGGGCGGCTCCTAGAATGAGTGCACCACCATGGAGAGGAGACTTTGAACATGCATGAAGCAGTGATCGTCGAGGCAGTGCGGACGCCGATCGGTCGTCGCAACGGCAAGCTCAAGGACATCCACCCAGTGGTGCTCGGCTCGCTGGTTTTGAGAGAGCTCATCAACCGCGCCGCCATCCAACCCGAGCAGGTCGACGACGTCGTGTTCGGATGCGTGAGCCAGGTCGGCGAACAGTCACTGAACGTCGCGCGCAGCATCTGGCTCACCGCGGGTTTCCCAGTGACAACGCCCGCGACGACGGTGGATCGTCAGTGCGGATCCAGTCAGCAGGCAATCCACTTCGCCGCCAACCTGATCCAATCCGGTGTTTGCGATGTGACCATCGCCGGCGGAGTCGAGTCGATGAGTCGCGTCCCGATGGGATCCAACGCGGTCTCGCCGGGGACGCCATTCCCGCCCGAGCTGATGGAGCTCTATGACCTCGTCCCCCAGGGGATCTCGGCGGAGCTCATGGCGCGGAAGTACAAGATTTCCCGCCGAGAGATGGACGAGTTTGGAGTCCGCAGCCACTACCTCGCGCACCAGGCGACCGAGAAAGGCTACCTCCGCTCGCAGATCATGCCCGTCGAGGTGCCGGTCGAGGGCAACGGCCAGGTCGAGATGTTCAGCAAGGACGAGGGCATCCGCCCCAACGCCAACTACGAAGCGACGGCGGCGCTGCAGCCTGCGTTCAACCCTGAGCACTCGATCACGGCGGGCAACTCGAGCCAGATCTCTGACGGGGCCGCGGCCGTCCTCCTCATGTCGCTCGACAAAGCGAAGCAGCTTGGTCTCAAGCCCCGTGCTCGCATCCGAGCCCAGGCCGTGGTCGGCACCGACCCCGTCCTGATGCTTGAAGGTCCGATTCCAGGCACCGCCGCGGTCCTGAAGCGCGCAGGGTTGGACCTCAAGAGCATCGACCTCTTCGAGGTCAACGAAGCTTTCGCGTCCGTCGTCCTGGCGTGGCAGAAGGAGACCGGCGCGGACCTCGACAAGACAAACGTCAACGGCGGCGCCATCGCTGTAGGCCACCCATTGGGCGCGTCGGGCGCCCTGCTCATGAATCGCCTGCTTTACGAGCTCGAGCGCCGCGACCTACGTTATGGGCTCCAGACCATGTGCTGCGGTGGTGGCATCGGCACCGCTACGGTGATCGACCGCGAAGTCACATGAAAGCGCAGGAGCGGACAGCTCAGAGCGCCTTTCAAGCGCTGAACAGCCTCAGGCCTCACCTGCTCCGCGCGGGGATGGCGGCTCGTGTCGTCAACGGTGAGAGGCTCACCATGGCGGTGGTCGACCTCGACCCCGGCGCGACGCTGCAGGAGCACAAGCACGAAAACGAGCAGCTGGGATTTGTCGTCAGCGGAACGATAACGATGCGCATCGGGACCGAAAGAAAGGAGCTCCGGGTAGGCGACGCTTACGCCATCCGGAGCCTGGTCCCCCACGAAGCTGTGGCCGGGCCAGGCGGCTGCACCGTGCTCGACGTCTTCGCCCCAGTCCGCGCCGACTGGGCAGACCTCCCTCGCACCGAACCCGCCCCCGGACGCTGGCCCTAAGAAACCAGATCCAGTTCGCCGCGGGGCCCTCCCTCCTCCCGTGGCTCCCCTCCCCCGAGCCAACACACCGACGCTCAGATTAGGTGTCTATTCAGGCCGTGCCAACCCAGCCTGTTAAGGCGCGCCCAGGACGCGGCCACGTCTTGTCTGGCGCGGCAGCGGCCGCGAGAGTTGCGGCGAGTCCCAGCAGAAGCGCAGGGGCCGGTCACGCCACTCGCCTGAGTTCTCGACGCCGATGCGTGGCGTCGCGAACACGGGTCGAGCGAGCGCATGATCATCGATCACGTAGAGATCAGGCGGCACCAGCGCCGCCCCGTTGAGGCTGCGATCGATGTCGAGAGCGCTGCAGACGAGCCCCGGTCCGCCGCATCGCCCAACGCCAGGGCCTGGCTCCAGCGCACGAACCAGCACCGCCTGCGGTATGCCCTGCGACCTCGTCACGAAGTTGAGGCAGTGGTGCATGCCGTACGTCAGGTACACGTAAGCGTGACCGGGGGGTCCGTACATGACTTCAACACGAGGCGTCCGCCGGCCGCGGGCGGAGTGAGCCGCCAGGTCGTCCGGGCCGAGGTAAGCCTCGACTTCGACCAGGCGACCCCACAAGGACCGGCGGCCGACCTGTCGCACCAATACCTTGCCCAGCAGATCGCGCGCAACCTCGACCGTGTCACGGGCGAAGAACTCCGGTCGCAACCAAGCGCGGGGGGCGGTGGCGCCCACCTCAGCTGCGTGCTTCGCCGACCCGCTTATGGCCCGAGTGCCGGTGGCGCTTTTCCGCATAGAGCGCGGTATCCGCCACCTCATACATCGCCTGCCAGTCCATGCCGCGCTTCCATGCGGCGATGCCGATGCTGAACTCGACAGGGACTGCAATCTTGGCCAAGCGTTTGAGCTCCCCGAGGGACGCACGCACACGGGCTGCCACCTCCGCCGCATGGCGCTCTTCCGCATCAGGCATGGCGATACCGAACTCGTCGCCCCCTAGGCGCCCACACGTGTCGGTCGCGCGGACGGCGCGCTGAAGCTCTTGCGCGAGCAGCTGGATGGCTTCGTCGCCGACGTGATGGCCGTGCTCGTCGTTGATGCGCTTGAGGTCGTCCAAGTCGATCATCATCAGCACGAGGCGGCGCTGGTGACGCTCGGCAGCGGCCACGGCGCGGTCCATTGCCCGCTCGAATTCGGGCCGGTTGGCGAGTCCGGTCAGGTAGTCGGTCCGGGCCTCCCGCGTGTGCTGCCGCGCACGATCGAGAGAGACTGCAATCTGGTCCGCGACGGCGGCCACGAACTCGAGGTCGGTCGATTCGAACTTTCGTGGGCTCTGCGTCGCCAGCGCCATGGCACCCAACAGCACGCCCTTGGTCCTGAGCTCGGCGCGAATCGCATTCCACTCGCCTGAGATCCGGTCGACCCGAGACTCGGCGACCCTGGATGTGACCTCGACACCCTTCACCGACCCGGGCCGCCGCGACTCCACGAACCCCTCCTCTTGGCCAGGTTGCAGGCCGACCGTTTTGGCCAGTTTGAGCCGTGCGCCTTCTCGAACCCAGAGCGCGCCGGCCTGGAGACCGAGGACGCGCAGCGTCTCCGTGAGCCCGAGATCCGCAATCTCGGTAACGTCCAGCGACCGGCCGAGCGCGCTGGCGATGTGGTACAGGCCGTGGAGCTCGTTCTGGCGAGCCGCATGTCGAGCCTCGGTGTAGTCGAGGTAGCCGCGAACGAAGTTCACGTTGATGTGCTCGATCACGTCGCCCAGGCGGCTCTGAGCCAGGAGAACGACCTCGTCGGCCAGTGGGCTGCCGGCTGCGGCCACAGACACCCGCTCGATCACCCAGCGCCGGTAGACGGCGAGTCCATCCATCAACGACTCCAGGTGCACTCCCTTTTCGGCATAGCGCCGCGACGCCTCGCGCGCGGAGGCATAGCGCTCCTCCCACGACACGTCCGAATCGGGATGCAGCGACCGCAAGAGAATTTCGAGGAAGGTGATGGAGGTCCGTACCAGGTCTTCGGTCGCCTGGTCTCCCGTCAGATTGCGGATTTCTGGTGCGATGTTGCGCACCGATTCCGCGACTTCGGCCGCACTCGCGCTGAGATCGGCCGGAAGCTGCTCGGCCAGCCCGCCGAGGAGCTCGCTAGCTGCCTGGGTCATGAAGGAGCACTATAGGAGTCTGCGGCCCCCCAAACCTGCCGTAAGTGCTAATTAAATGTGTGAGAGGAACTGATGGCTACTGCTACACGGGGATCGTCGGGCAAGCTGGAGGAGATCCTGGGGGCAGACGCCGCGAACCTCCTTGATCACAAGTGCGAGACCGTGGCCAAGTCTATGCTCCACCTGCCGGGCCATGACTTCGTGGACAGAGTCTGGAAGGACAGCGATCGGCCCACACGTGTGCTCCGCAGCCTGCAGAGCCTGTTCGAGCACGGCCGGCTGGCGGGCACGGGCTACCTGTCGATCCTTCCCGTCGACCAGGGCATCGAGCACACCGCGGGCGCGTCCTTTGCTCCCAACCCCATCTACTTCGACGGCGAGAAGATCGTCGAGCTGGCAATCGAGGGCGGCTGCAACGCGGTGGCATCGACCTTCGGGGTGCTCGGTTCGGTCGCGCGCAGGTATGCGCATCGCATCCCATTCATCTGCAAGCTCAATCACAACGAGCTCCTTACCTACCCCACCAAGTACGACCAGATCCTCTTCGGCACCGTCAAGGAAGCGTGGGACATGGGCGCAGTGGCCGTGGGCGCCACCGTCTACTTTGGGTCGGAGGAATCGGATCGCCAGCTGCAAGAGATCGCCGTCGCCTTCCACCAGGCCCACGAGCTCGGCATGGCCACTGTGCTCTGGTGCTACACGCGAAATTCCGCCTTCAAGAAGGATGGCGTCAACTACGAGACCGCAGCCGATCTCACGGGACAGGCGAACCATCTCGGGGTCACCATCGAGGCCGACATCATCAAGCAGAAGCTCCCGGACACCAACCGAGGCTTTGAGGTCATCGGCTTCGGCAAGACGGCGCCGGACGTCTACGACGTTTTGTCCACCGACCACCCCATCGATCTCTGCCGCTACCAGGTGATCAACTGCTACATGGGCCGCGCCGGCCTCATCAACTCAGGCGGCGAATCGCACGGTTCGAGCGACCTCAAGGAGGCGGTTCGGACCGCGGTCATCAACAAGCGCGCAGGCGGTATGGGTTTGATCAGCGGTCGCAAGTCATTCCAGCGCCCGATGAAAGATGGTGTGGATCTGCTGCACGCCATCCAAGACGTGTACCTGAACCAAGCGGTGACCGTCGCCTGAAACCCCCCTCGCGCGACGGACGCGTTGGCGGATCGGGCCCCCTGCGGCTCGCCTTCCTAGGCACCGGGTCCGCCTTCTCGCCCGAGCGCTTCAACGGGGCGGTGGTCGTCGACGGCCGCGTTCTCCTCGACGGAGGGGCTCCGCTGCTGCCGAACATGCGGCGGGTGGGCGTGGACCCGGGCGCGATCGACGTCGTCTTCTTAACCCACTTCCATGGCGACCACACCCTGGGGCTGCCGCCCTTCGTACTTCATCGCATCTTCGTTGACCAGCGACCTCTGACCTTCGTCGGACCTGTCGGCGTCAAGAAGAAGCTGGAAGCGTTGTTCGAGGTGAGCTGGGGCGTGGACTGGAAACCAGTGATGCGCCCGCGCTTCAAGGTCACCTACCACACGGCCAAGCGCTCCGGCCGAGTGTCTGGCATCAGTTACGAGTCGATCAGGCTTGACCACGGAACCAGCGGCTCGACGGGCTATCGCATCCACATATGCGAGCGTGTCCTCGCGTACTCGGGTGACACCGAGCCGACCTCTCCCCTGGACAAGCTCGTCGATGGCGCCGACGTCGCGATCGTGGAGGCGACCGGACCCGGCGACGTGTTCAGCCACATGAGCTGGGAGGCGGCGCAGGACCTGAAGAAGCGGCACCCGAAGACGCGGTTTGTCTTCAACCACCTGTACTCGGGCACTGTCAAGGGCGCCGCCAACGATCTCCAGGTCATCGAGGTTTGAAAGCGCGGATCGCTTAGTCTGGATCCACCGGCCGCGCGGAGCAGATTCGCGCTGGGGCGAGCTCAGCCGAAGGCGCCGCGAGCACCGCAGCGAAGCGCATCTAAAAGATGCGTGAGCAGCGGAGCGCAAGCGGCAACGCGCGGATGAGCCGCCCCAGTAGCGAAGATGCCCGTGGGGATCGGTGGATTCAGGCTTAGTGGACGCAAGGATCATCGCCGGGGTGGTCGCGGGGGCGCTCATCGGCGCTGTCGTCTTCGGAGCCTTCATCGGCCTCGGGCTCCTACTGCTCAACCGCGTCGCCAGCGGTTTGCCAGTGGTCATCCTCGCGATCGCGGGCGCCTACGCCGGCTGGCTGGTCGGCGTGATCGTTTTCAGCCGGGTAAGAGGCGGCGACGGCCAGGAGCAGCAGAGCTGAGGGAACTGCTCGACAAGCTCGGAGTAAGGCCCGGCTCCAGGATCGCGGTTGTCAATCTGGACGACCGAGCGTTCATCAAGCTGGTTCATGAGCGGACCTCTGATGTGGTCGTCGGCCGCCCGAGCGCCCCGTGCGATCTGGTGTTCATCGGCGCTGAGCGACCGGCCGACCTCGAGCGCATCGCGCAGCTCAAGGCCTCCATCAAGCCAGACGGTGCGATATGGGTGGTCAGGCCGAAGGGCGGGCGCAGCTCGCTGCGCGAGACCGATGTGATCGACGCCGCGCTGGCCGCCGGCCTGGTTGACAACAAGATCGCCAGCTTCTCGGCGACCCAGGGTGCGATGCGCCTTGTGTACCGTCTTCGAGACCGGCCACGAGCCGCGCGCCCGCATGTGGAACATTCATCATGACCCTCCGCATCAGGCCTGTGCGGGCCGGCGATGTGCCCGTCCTGGCCAAACTGATCCGCGCCTTGGCCCGCTTCGAGAAGCTGGAGCGGGAGGTCGTGATGACGGAAAAACTGCTGTCGGACGGCCTCTTCGGCCAATCGTCGTACGCCGAGGCGGTACTCGCGGAAGAAGATGGAAAGCCGATCGGCTTCGCTCTGTTCTTCCACACCTACTCCACCTTTCTCGCCCGGCCCGGCCTGTACCTGGAGGACCTCTTCGTGGTCCCGGACCATAGGGGGCATGGCGTGGGTCGCGCGCTCCTTGAGCATCTGGCACGAGTGGCAGTCGACCGCGGGTGTGGCCGGCTCGAATGGGCTGTATTGAACTGGAATGGCGATGCCATCGCGTTCTACGAACGGCTGGGAGCGCGACCCAACTCGGATTGGACCACCTACCGGCTGACCGGCGAAGCGCTTACTGGCCTTGCCGGAGAATAAGCGAGTCTTGGAGGTCCTTCACCCCAAACCACTCGATACACATCCGGGCGAGGAGATCGTCGGCTGGGCGCGCGGCCAGCTCGACATCGCGAGTGCGATCCTCGACAACCCTGGGGGTGGCCTGCTGTTCGCTACGCAGACTGTCGGTCAGGTCAAGGCCGCGCTGCAGG
>WNFB01003330.1_pt1 | contig 14164 bp, 13 predicted proteins | sample 5400501 | NCBI WGS metagenome assembly WNFB01 (sample SAMN13153341, study PRJNA577476) | soil metagenome | isolation source: 200 cm saprolite under Douglas fir tree site 2 hole 1 | place: USA:California | collected 2015-04-18
TTATGACCACAGCCCAGGCAGTGCGAAACGCAGGAGCAGTCATTTTGCGAGGTGGTGCCTTCAAGCCATCGACGTCACCCTATGACTTTCGTGGCATGGGGGAAGAAGGGCTGAAATTGCTCGCCAAGGCCCGTGATGAGTTCGGTATGGCAGTGATTACCGAGGTCATGACACCGGCGGATGTGGCAATGGTCTGTGAATACACTGATATTCTCCAAATTGGCACGCGCAATATGCAAAACTACATGCTCCTTGATGAGGTAGGCCGGGTGAAGAAGCCTGTAGTGCTGAAACGTGGTATGTCAGCTACCATCGAGGAGTGGCTGCTAGCTGCAGAATACGTGCTCTTGCAGGGAAATCGCAATGTGATTCTCTGCGAGCGCGGTATTCGCACCTTTGAAAAGCTCACGCGCAATACGATGGACATCAGCGCCATTCCACTGGTCAAAGCACTTTCGCACCTGCCAATCATCTCTGACCCGAGCCAGGGTACCGGCCGCCGGGACCTCGTTGTTCCCATGTCGATAGCGTCGATTGCTGCTGGTGCCGACGGCCTACTCATTGAGGTGCATCCCAACCCCGATGAGGCGTTAAAAGACGGCGCGCAATCGCTGACGTTGGAACAGTTCCAGTGCCTGATGCCGCAGCTACATTCGGTCAGCACGGCCATTGGTCGCGCAGTCCGCTGCTCATCGGCAAGTCGCTGCAGCGACAGGATGACCCAATTCCGTCACGCTATGGTTTCGTTGCTCGCTTAGACCAGCTGAGCGAGCAAGCATTACCTCAATCGGGAATACTGCTCGCGATCACTCACCACCCTCGTACTTAAACGAGAGTTCCATTTTCACGCGATACGTCAGCGGCTTTCCCGGTTCGATATTGACGTCTTGCTCGACGATGCGGGCGACCCGCAGATCCCGCAACGTCTGTGATGCCCGCTCGATGGCAGCGGCGGCAGCTTTCTCCCACGACTCAGTGCTGGTCCCCACCAGCGCGATAACCTTATACACATTTTCTGTCATGTTGTGTTCCTTTCTTGTATGGAAGAGATGGGACAGGTGAACACCTCACCCGCATATTCTACCACAAATCTACCAACTCCTGTTGATGCAATCGCGGCTGAGGCGCATTGCCTCACGAAAATCTTCCCTTTGTTTGTTAGCAATACAGCCACCCTCCACAAGAGATCGAGCATTGACAGGTTACCCAACGCGTGGTACCCTTGAAGTGTTACGTAACTCATACCGCGTCATGCGTTACCCACTTACTTGAGGACGATACGATGACACGCAGCCCCCTTCCGTTGGTCTCCGACAACCACGTACTCAGGCTCGATGGAGATGGAAATCAATTAGCACTTGTCGAGGTTGGATCGGATGCCTGGTACGCCTGGCTTGCGGATCAACACATCCAGTCCTTTTCGTTCAGAAACCCTCCGAGCACATTCACCGCCCGGCTTGAGCGCAAACGGCATGGCTGGTACTGGTATGCCTACCGCAAGCGTGCGGGCAGGCTCATCAAAGCCTATCTCGGCAAAACCGAGGAGTTGACCCTCGAACGGCTCAACGCCGTAGCAGCAGCACTCATTAGCCGGGGAAATAGCGACGATGGCTTACAGACGCACCCGCACGAGTCTGATAAGATTACTCCGCGGGTGTCCTCAGACAACGTTGACAATAAAGATCGGTTTTTCCAAACCTCAACCTTCACGTACTCAACAGAACCGGGGCAGGCCACCTCACTCAACCTGCCTGCCCAACTCACCCCCCTTATTGGGCGCGAGCAGGAAGTTGCAGTGGCGTGTGCCCTTTTGCTACAGCCAGAAGTACGCCTCTTGACGCTCGCCGGAACGGGCGGCGTTGGCAAAACGCGTCTGGGTTTGCAAATAGCGACCGATCTTGTCAAAGACTTTGCCGATGGCGTCTGCTTCGTCTCTCTCTCGCCCTTCAGCAGAGCGATGCTGCCACGGCTCACCGACTCTCCTCTGAGAGCCTGGCGCTCCATAAGGAGACAGGAGACAGGTGGGGAATCGCCTGGGCACTCTCCATTTTAGCGAAAGTCGAAGCATGCCTGGGTGAGCATACAGCAGCACTTGCCCTGTACGAGGAGAGCCTGGCGCTCGCCAGGAAGATCAACAGCAAGCTAATCATTGCCGTCTGCCTGGAAGGAATGGCGGGCGTCCTGGTGACACAGGAAGAGCCAGCGCAAGCGGCACGGCTCTGGGGTACAGCGGAAGCCTTACGAGAAGCCATAGGCGCTCCCATCTGGCCGGTAGAGCGTGCTTCCTATGAGCGCTCGGTGGCTGCAGCACGCAACCACCTTGGAGAGCGGGCTTTTGCTACCACCTGGGCCGCGGGGCGAATAATCCCGCCAGGGCTGGTTCTTGTCGCACAGGGAGCAGCGACAATGCCTCCATTGATTCCGACAGGACAACCCTCAACTCGTCCAGCGACCTCTCCTGCTGGACTGACCAAGCGAGAGATCGAGGTACTACGCTTGCTAACTATTGGACTAACCAGCACCCAGATTGCCGAACAACTGGTGATTAGCCTGCCGACGGTCAATACGCATGTGGGTTCGATCTACACGAAACTCGGCGTCACCTCCAGAGCCGCCGCAACACGCTACGCCATTGAGCGCCACCTCGTCTAACCACATTCTACTAGCAGCTAAGCGGACAATCATCCCCCTTTATGTATCCATATGACGCACGCCCAAAAGTGTTGATTCGATCAGGCCCAAAAAATCCTCAGTTTTGACGATGTAGACTTGCATCTCTCCTGGTAAGCTGGAAGTAGGAGCTCAAGTATTGAAACAAGAGGAAGCGAGCCAGAAACGATGAGTTCCCTGGACTTCCCCGCTTGGGAGAACTTCTTTTAGGAGGAAGAGTATGACTCTCGCCAGACATGATCACGCCTTACACACACTGTTCATTCGCACACCGCTTTGCCGCACTGAGCCTGCTCACTTGAAGCAGAGACCTGTACTTCTTATATTTCTTGTAGGATTCCTGCTCTTCTCGCTTGGATCCTGCTCAGCGGGGACAACGCCAACGACCGTTGGGCCGCAAGCCACGGTTTCTGCGACGAATCAACCTTCACCAACTCAGATATCACTTCCAGCAGGAATAGTCCTGTACCAGGCGGATTGGTCCCATGGACTCGTCGGCTGGCAGGGGGCGCAGGGATGGAAGGTGGGGCAAGGACAGCTTGAGAGTGATTCCAGTGGCTCAGCCATATTCACCATTCCTTACCACTTGTCAGTGAGCAATTACGCGGTTGAGATCCGTCTCCAGATTGTGCGTCTGTTATCACAGATTGGGGGCTCCTCCTTCACCATCTTTGCCACGAAAGCGCCAGGTAAAGATGGCTACCAGGCGGGAGTCAGTAATCTGTTAGGTTCACAACCGCATCCAATGGCGGCCCATCCTCAATGCCAGGTCTTTCTCGACCCCTATGTTGATGCGGCATCGGGAAGTGACCTGCCGAGAGCCTATTATCCAAGTTCAGGCTGGCATACTTATCGTGTTGAAGTCAAGGGTAATGAAGCTCTTTTGCTCGTCGATGGCGTAATGACAAGCAGTGCTAGCAGTGATCAGACCGATGTCCTCTCCAACGGACCACTCGGCTTGAGTAGTATACAGATCATCCTGCGCGTGAGCAGTGTACGTATCCTCACCCTGTAGGTGCTGACCAGGCGTTGGGCAGGCGTTGGGTAGGCGTTGGCAGATGCGGTGAAACAAAGCTCAAGCAGAACTGCTAAGTCACGGGCGAAGGAGAAAAGCAGGATGTGCATCGAGTGGAAGATTGGTTGTGTTAATTGAATAAGCCTCATGCCGTATGTTGGTGAAGTGGCAACCGAATATAAAAAGTGGAACCTCGCCCCTCGGTGCTTTCAACCCAGATGCGTCCTCCATGCCGTATCACCAACTCTTTCGCTAGATAGAGGCCAATTCCTAGTCCACTTACAGAACGGTTCAGATTGCTGGCACGGTGAAAGCGCTCAAAGATGTGGGGAATCGCGTCGGCTGGAATGCCGATGCCAACGTCTTTGACCCAGATCAGTGCCTCGTCATGCTCTGTTGAAGTATGCCGTAGTCCTATCTCGATCTCACCTCCGGTAGGACTATACTTAATGGCGTTACTCATCAGGTTGCTCAATACCTGTATCATGCGCCCTTCATCAAACCAACCTATAAGCGTATCTGTTTGCTGAAGCCCTTCCAGGTCTGTTAGGAGATGAGACTGAGGGTAGCGATGAAGTGGCGCACCGATCAGATGTGTTAAAGGGATGCCTAAGATATCCGCGGCAGCAGCATTGGCATAGCTAATGAGTCCATCGGAAGCCTCGGTAATGACGATGCCTTCGGGCAATTGGTCAATGACGGCATGTAAACGAGCTCTTTCGTTCTCGACAGCTGCATGTAGACGGGCATGCGCCAGAGAGGTTGCTATATGCGTGCTACAGCCAATCAATGCCTGTACTTCTGGACCTTCGGAGGCAATGGGCTCTTGAAAGAGAGCTGTCAACGTTCCCTCGAAATGGTCCCCGAACCACAGTGGTACGCAGACATATCCACGCGCTCCAGTGGTAACTAACTGATTGTCGGGTTCGATAGTGCCTGTAGTCGCTGCCGTTTGCAGGTCTTCGATCATGATCGGAGTGTGACGCTGATAGGCCTTCGCTATGGGGTAAGAACTCTTGTAGGGCACATATTGTACCGCTCTTCTTGCTTGATCTTGACGTAGTACCGGATGAATGCGAAGCAGCCGTAAAGCCTGGTGTTCGGGATCAGCGATATGTACGTATACATACAAAGGGTTGAAGCTAGAACTGATGGCTTGAATGGCTGCCTGACTTACATGCTCAATATCCAAAGACTGCTGCACGCTACGCGCTACCATTGCGATCACCGCCAGACGTTTACAGAGCGAAACTACCTATTTTATTGATGCAGAAAATGCTGCGGAAATGGCGCGTTTGGCGAATCAAGACCATCTGGTGACACAGAGCACGGGTGGGCTATTTCCTGAGCAGTCTGACCTCTCCACCATGAACGATATTCTCGATATCGCCTGTGGGCCTGGCTGGTGGGCACTCGATGTAGCACATACCTATCCCTGGATGAAAGTGGTAGGGGTGGACATCAGTCAACTGATGGTTACATATGCACGTTCTCAGGCTCAAAGACAAAGACTGAATAATGTCAGTTTCAAGGTGATGGATGCTCTGAAATCACTTGATGTTCCTGATAACTCCTTTGATTTAGTCAATATGCGCTTTATTACTGCATTCATGACCAAAGATGCATGGCCCAGACTCTTACAAGAATGCAAGCGGATTCTCCGACCAGGAGGAGTGCTCCGTGTCACTGAAAGTGAATGGAACATTACAAATGCTCCCGCATCTGAGAAAATCATGGGTATGACAGCTCTTGCGGTGTATTTGGCCGGACACACCTTTTCACCTGATGGACGGCAAGTTGGCATTACACCAGTACTGGGACGCTTGCTACGCGATGCCGGTTACCAAAATATTCAGAAAATGGCCCATGTTCTCGATTTCTCCTTTGGGGCAGAAGCACATGAAGGCTGGTGTCAAAATTGTATGGTCATCCACAAATTGATACAGCCATTTCTCATCAAAATGGGTGTTACTACACAAGAAGAGATTGATCTGTTGTATCAGCAAGACCTGGAAGAAATGCAGTCGGAAGACTTCTGCGGAATTATGTTTTATCTGACCGTGTGGGGTAAGAAACCGTAGCAGATTTTCAGGTTGTGTTGCAAAAAGCAAGACGCTCGTTGCATCTCACACGGTGTCCCCTCGCGTCATCACGGTCGATAAAAATGCAGAGTCCCCCAAAGCCTTCAAGGAACTGAAACACGCAATCGCGTCATCAAGTGGGCCTAATACAACTTGTTGGCAACAATCTGGGGTGATATACTTTTTATTGGACTAAAACCCAAGCGAAGATTGCATAGTATCGAGTTCGTTCCAGACATAACTGTTTCAGCAAGAGCAGTTGCAGACATCACGCACAAAGGAGATATTTTATGGCAAAAGCAGAGAGACGAGCAGAAGTAGTATGGGAAGGAAATTTAGTCCATGGTCACGGCAAGGTCGTCAGCGTTGGAAGCGGTGCGCTGGGGGAACTGCCAATTACCTGGGCCTCGCGCACTGAGCGATCGGATGGTAAGACGAGCCCGGAAGAGCTATTGGCGGCAGCACACGCCGCGTGCTACGCGATGGCATTCTCGCACACGCTGGCCCAGGCAGGCACACCTTCTGAAAGGTTAACTGTTAGCGCAATCTGCACCTTCGAACAGGTTGAGGCCGGCTTCAAGGTGACAACCATGGAACTGGATGTTCGCGGCAAAGTGCCAGGGCTGGATCAGACAGGCTTTGAAAAAGCTGCCCAGCAAGCAGAACAGGGTTGCCCGGTCTCCAATGCCCTGCGCAACAACGTCCAGATTCACGTTAAAGCTTCCCTGGAAAGCTAGTGAATTGTCACTCGTCAATTGACGGGCGAAAATGTAGTGACACCCCTTGTGGGTGTCAAGCCCTAACCTTCAATTGAGGAGTGACAATGTAGTGACACCCCGGCCGCATTCGGGGAATGATGAAGGCAGTGGGTGTCAGGCCCTATCTTCGTCCTATAGCGCGTCCTTTGAGCACGTTTCTCGCGCATTACAAAGGAAAGCATCCGTGTATGTCTTCACCTCTTGTAGGCATCATCGCTAATCCTGCATCCGGGCGCGACATTCGTAGGCTTGTCGCTCATGGCACCGTCTTCGACAATAACGAAAAGACGGCGATTGTGCGCCGCGTGCTGCTGGGCCTGGAAGCGGTGGGTATCCGGCGAGTAGCCTATATGCCGGAACACGATTTCGGTATTTTGCCTCGTGCCCTCAACGAGTTACAGGGACACTCTTTACATCTCGCTGCTGACCCGCTTGAGATGCCTGTACTGGGTACCAGCGCCGATTCCACTCGTGCCGCTCGATTGTTGGCCGAGTTGGGTGCAGGCTGTATCATCACGCTTGGAGGAGATGGCACCAACCGGGCGGTTTCCAGGGGTTGCGGTACTATTCCTCTTGTCCCCATCTCTACAGGAACCAACAACGTCTTCCCTACCTTTTTGGAGGGCACGATTGCCGGAATGGCTGCTGGACTGGTCGCTAGCGGCATGAGAGGTGAAAGGACGGTCCAACGTGTACCGCGCCTGGAAGTGCGCGTCAACGGTGTGGCCGTCGAAAGCGCTCTGGTGGATGTTGTCGTATCTTCACTGCCATTCGTGGGTTCACGAGCTATTTGGGATCTTTCGACAGTACGTGAAGTGGTGCTCTCGCGAGTAGCGCCCGCTACTATTGGCCTCTCCGCGCTTGGCGGCGCGCTCCTCAACGCCACAGTTGAGACGAGCGAACGGGCAGGCATGTATATCGTTTTGGGAGATGGAGGACGAGAGGTGCTGGCCGCCCTCGCCCCTGGTCTCATCAAGTGGGTAGGTGTGAGAGAAACTCGCAACTTGCAGGATAATGATGTCGTGCAGTTCCGACCCGGCACTGGAACGCTTGCTTTAGACGGCGAACGAGAGATAGAACTCAGTATGACCTCGCTCGTAGAGGTGCGGCTCTGTGTCGATGGCCCTTTTGTCGTCGATGTCCCTGCTGCTTTGCAAGAGGCAGCACGCGCAGGTTATTTCCATCGTTAAAACGTCGTTTGTCGCTTTAGGTGGTGTTTTACCCGATTTATCTTTGTCTCTAGTGAGAAGGAGGGTTTGCAACTATGGCAATTCAGAATGTTGGTAGCAGTATGCAGGCATTGGATAGGTCTCTATTGCTGCGCTTGTATGAGCAGATGGAGACGATCCGCACGTTTGAAGAGCGGGCTGGCAAGGAATTTTCGGCTGGCAAAATTCCTGGCTTCGTGCATCTCTATGCCGGTGAGGAGGCGGTTGCCGTTGGCGTCTGTGCCCATCTAACCGACGACGATTTCATTACCAGCCATCACCGCGGTCACGGCCATTGTATTGCCAAGGGTGTGGATATCCGTGAGATGGTAGCGGAATTGCTTGGACGTGAGGCAGGGGCGTGTCGTGGCAAGGGCGGCTCGATGCACATTGCCGATGTACATAAAGGCATGCTCGGTGCCAATGGCATCGTCGGTGGCGGCTTCCCACTTGCCGCAGGAGCTGGACTCACTGCCAAGACCAACGGCAAAGGCCAGGTCGCCGTCTGCTTCTTTGGCGATGGTGCCGCGAACCAGGGCACCTTTCACGAGGGGCTCAATCTCGCTGGCATCTGGAAACTGCCGGTCATCTTTGTGGCCGAGAACAATGGCTACGCCGAATCTACGCCCGTCACCTACCACATGAGCTGTCGCGACATTGCCGACCGGGCCGCGGGTTATGGCATGCCCGGCGTGACCGTCGATGGATTGGATATCTTCGCGGTCTACGAGGCGGCAGGAGAGGCGATTGCGCGCGCCAGGCGTGGTGAAGGTCCCAGTTTGATTGAGTGCAAGACCTATCGCTATTATGGGCACTTTGAGGGTGATACCATTACGTACCGCACCAAAGATGAGCTGGAATTTTATCGTGGCCGTGATCCCATCCTGGGACTGCGGAGATTCATGGTAGAGCGCAAAATTGCCTCGGAGGAGGAACTGGATGCCATCAACAAGCAAGTGCAGGAGCGTATCGATGACGCCTGGCAATTTGCTGAAGCGGCACCTCTGCCAGCCCCCGAAGAAGCATTAACAGATGTCTATGTCAGCTATCCATAGCAGTGAACGAAACGCAAGGAGGACCATCATGGCTGTCGCAATTCGTCAAATGACCTATGCTCAGGCGGTCAACGAGGCAATTCGGCTAGAGATGCGCCGCGACCCGCGTGTTATTTTGCTGGGTGAGGATGTCGCTGGTGGCGCGGGTGTCGTCAACTTTGAGAGCGAAGATGCATGGGGTGGCGTACTCGGCGTCACCAAGGGGTTGGTACAAGAATTCGGGCGCAACCGCGTGCTCGACACTCCCATTACCGAGTCAGGCTTTATTGGAGCGGCAGTTGGTGCCGCCGCAACCGGCCTGCGTCCAATAGCAGAATTGATGTTTGTCGACTTCTTCGGCGTCTGCATGGATCAGATCTTCGACCAGGGTGCCAAGCTGCGCTATATGTTCGGCGGCAAGGCAAGCTGCCCGCTGGTCATCCGCACGATGATCGGCGCGGGCATGGGCGCGGCCGGTCAACACTCAGGCTGCCACTATTCCGTGTTCACACACATGCCTGGCATCAAAACGGTCGTCCCCTCAACTCCGGCAGATGCCAAGGGATTGCTGGCCGCAGCGATCCGCGATGACGACCTGGTCATGGTCTTCGAGAACAAGATGCTCTATGCCATGAGTGGCGAGGTGCCAGAGGGCGAGTATGTGATTCCGCTCGGCAAAGCCGACATCAAGCGCGAGGGTACGGATGTCACGATTGTGGCGATCTCGCGCATGGTTCACCAGGCTCTTGCGGCGGCAGATACGCTGCAAGCCGACGGCATTTCGGCAGAGATTGTTGATCCGCGCACCCTTTCCCCGTTGGACGAGGAAACTATTCTTAACTCGGTCGCTAAGACGCACCGCCTCGTGATCGTTGACGAGGACAACCCGCGCTGCAGTGCCGCCACAGACATTGCCGCGCTCGTTGCCGACAAAGCCTTCAGCGAACTCGACGCGCCCATCAAGCTGGTAACGGCACCTCATACGCCGGTGCCGTTCAGCCCGCCGCTGGAACAGTTCTACATCCCCAGTCCCGAACGCATTATTGCCACCGTTCAGGAAATAATGGGGTAGCGGTTCGACGCCGCTGTACAGTCATGCCACGGCAGGGCGAGGACAAGCCATCGCCCATGCGCACCAACGTAACGAAACGCGGGTGGATCTCGCGTAGGGGCGGGGGTGGGGTAGAGCGGGGTGGGGACCCTTGTGGTCGCCCGCGTGCCTTTGCCGCTGACCGCCACAGGACAAGCGAGTCCAGGAAGAGGCACGCGGGCGACCACAAGGGTCCCCACTCCTCATCCACACCGCCCCCGCCCCTACGGAACAATACTGCTTCCTCTTTCCTTAAGTTGGTGCGCATAGGCGAGGACAAGCCATCGCCCTGTGGCAACTGTATAGGATGAGGTGGAGGAACAACACGCATATCATCGTGACAAAGATAAAAAATCAGAGAGGAGAGGCAGCGTGGCAACTATTTTAAGCATGCCCAAGTGGGGGCTGGCGATGAAGACCGGACTTGTCGTCGAATGGCTCAAACGCCCTGGCGACTCTATCCAGCAGGGCGAACCCATTGTGCAGATCGAGAGCGAGAAGGCCACCAACGAGGTGGAAGCGCCCGCAACAGGCATCATGCGCTGGTTGGAGGTACCGGAGGGACAGGATGCGCCCGTCGGAGCAGCCCTTGCCGTAATTGTCGTGCCGGGTGAGGAACTGTCCGATGAACAGGTGGCGGCACTGATACGCGAGGATGCCGAAGTCAAGCGGCAGAAGGCTGAGATGCTGACCAGGCAGCGAGAAACGGCCAAAGCACCGGCCAGCGGAGCGCGTACATCTGTTCGGGCCCCGGCCAGCACAGGTGGACGAGTCAATGCCTCACCTGCGGCACGGCGACTCGCGCAGGAACTTGGTATTGACCTGGCAACCGTCGTTGGTACGGGACCCGGTGGAATGATCGGGCGCGAGGATGTGCTGCGTGCCGCAGAGGAAGCGAAAGCAGCTCCTTCTGAAGAAGCCGAGGAGAAGGACGTTGACGTTGGAGGTATTGCGACCCACTGTCTGATCGCCGGACCCGTCAACGCGCCACACGTGGTCTTTGTGCATGGACTGGGCGGCTCGCTCGCCACCTGGTCATTAAACCTACCCGCCTTTGCCGGGCAGTTCCGTATCTGCGCGCTCGACCTGGTTGGCGCGGGCAGCAGCGCCAAACCGGCCACGGACTACAGCGTGCCAGCGCTGGCCGAGTTCCTGGCACGCTTCCTCAACGCCCTTGGTCCAGACTGGCAGCGTATGAGCATCGTCGGCCACTCTCTCGGAGGGGCTGTGGCTCTTGCCCTCGCCGGAAGCTATCCGCAGTGGATAGAGCGGCTGGTGCTGGTCGATAGCTCCGGATTGGGGCCAGAGATTGATCGCACAGTGCTCGACCTGGTGCGCTCCGAGCCAACCCGTGAGAACCTACGCAGCGAACTCACACACTTCTTCGCCCAACCTGGCCTGGCGCAGCAGGCACTCATAGACCAGCTCTACCAACAGCGCACGCAGCCCGGCGCGCACAAGGCACTGGTCGCAACCGCCAACGCCGCTTTCGGTGATGGACAGCAGCGCATCGACCTGCGCGACACCCTGGAAGGACTGAGCATTCCGGTGCTGGTCGTCTGGGGAGATGCCGACGCCGTGATTCCAGTTGCTCACGCGCAGGAGGCCAAACGCGCTCGCCAGAGCCGCCTGGAAGTGTTTGCTGGCAGCGGGCATTGCCCGCACATTGAGCGTGCTGATGCGTTTAACCAACTGGTGCGGTCGTTTCTTGTTGAATGAGTGGTTTGGATGCTGTGGCGGAGCACCGCTGAGCGTGAACAGCCACTCCTGTGCTACGACTTCTGTTGCACACCATTCCGCAAAGCATCTCCGCTTCGCGCATCAGGTTGATGCCGTGGGCGAAGAGTTCTGCCGCATGGACAGCACTTCGCCCAAGCCAGGGACCTCCTGCGGCATGTGCTCCTTTGCCAAAGAACTCGATCTTCATCTGGTCAACTGCCGTCGATGTGAAGTTGGTGACTCTAGCAAAGGGACCGGGATGCCAATGCAGAGCAGCGTCAAGATCGTTGAACAACCCCGCGCGAGCCATGTAGACCTTTGCTCCTTCGGTCTCTTCGGCAGCGCACCCATACAGGCGAATGGTGCCTGGGATCTTGTGCTCAGCCGCCACCTGTTTCAGCGCGATTGCCGCCCCGATGCACCCTGCTCCAAGGAGGTTGTGACCGCAGCCGTGACCGCTGGTGACCTGATCTTTGCGCGGCTCTCGATACGGGACGGCTTCGTTCCCGAGGCCTGGCAAAGCGTCGTATTCGGCCAGGAGGCCGAGAATCGGTGTCCCAGAGCCATACTCCGCAATGAAGGCGGTTGGGATCCCAGCCGTGCCATTGCTCGTGATGGTGAAGCCGTGTTCCTGCAATAGATCCATAACCAGTTGAGCCGACTTGACCTCTTGGAGCGAGAGCTCGGCGAACTGCCATACTTCGCGAGCGATCCGTTTGATCGCGGGTGTGGCTTGCTCGACTGCCTGGTCAATGCCCTCGTACGATAGTGGTGTCATAACTCATAATCCCTTCTCAAGAAGACTACTTTTAGAGTGTACAACAATTCCCTAGCCTGCTAGCAAGGTTGTTAGTATGCATCAATCCAGGTAGGGGTAGAGCTACAGCTTACGTAGCTCTACCCCTATATAAGCGTCACGTGCAGTTTCTCCCTGCTCAACTGCCCGCTTGCTGGCTCGTCTCGACGAACCAGAGCCATTTGTCGATGCCTCGCGCGATCTCGGTGAACATATCAGCCGTATCGGCGTCCCTCAGTTCGGTCGCCTGCTCGCTGGCATACCGGGCGTGTCTTCCGAAGTCGGTGAGTTTCGTCGAAAGAGCATCGATGTGGCCGTTCCCATCTGCGCTCGAAAGCCAATGCCCGTCGAGCGAAGACCGTCCTGCGACGGCGTGCGCCGTTCCTTCGGCCTTGCCGCCCAGCTGCACGATGTGCTCGGCGATCAGGTCGGCATACTCCTCCACTCCCTGGGCGACCTTGTCGAACAGCTCGCGCAGGGCCATGAAATTGGGCCCTTTGACGTTCCAGTACGCCTGCCTGCTTTGCAATTGCAGATCGATGGCGTCGGCTAAACGGCGGTTCAATATCTCGATCAATTTGGCCTGCTGCTCTTCTGGCAGGGCATTGTTTTTCCTGGGCATGGGAGCGCTCCTTCCACTCACGCCGTGTTTTGTGCGATGATGGATTGGTTATAGGTTGTGGTTGACTTGTAACTCTCTCACATCCTTTTGTTCCTTTATGTGTATGTTGAGTCAGTTCTATTATCCGTATCCTCTCTTATCAAATGGTAGCAGTGTAGCGTTATAAGGACCGTTAAATGGGTGACTTATACTTGACATTGCTGGGTCCGCCGGAAGTGCGCCATGCCGACCAGGTGCTGCTGTTCTCCACACGCAAGGAACTCGCGCTCCTCATCTATCTGGCGGTAGAAGGCCGCGTCCATTTGCGTAAGAACCTCTCCGAGCAGTTCTGGCCCGAAGGTGACGCGAGGCATGGCCGGGCAGCCCTGCGCATTACCCTGCTCCATCTCCGTCATCTGCTCGGAGGGGGTGGTGAGGACACTGGCGTTGATCCCGTGCCTCACCTTCTCATCAAACGCGACACTCTCGGCCTGGATCTCACCTCCGACGTCGAACTCGACCTCCATATCCTCCACGAAGCCTGGACATTGGCACGCGCATCGACTCGCACGACGCTGACCATGCCAGAAGACACTCGTCGTACGCTGCTTGCCCGGCTTCACCATGCGGCTCGCCTCCCTCGTGGTGAGTTCCTGGAGGGCTTCTCGCTGCGCGATGCCCCGGCTTTCGACGACTGGGTGCGCTTCCAACGCGAATACTGGCACCTGCACACGAGTGAGGTCTTCGACCGCCTCTCCCAGATGCAATTCGAAGCAGGAGAGCTTGAGGCCGCCATTGAAACGGTCAACCGCTGGCTCGTCCTCGCTCCACTGCAGGAGGACGCCTACCGGCGTCTGATGCGTTTGCACTTCGCGGTCGGCGACCGGGCCGCCGCCTTGCACACCTATGACAACTGTCGGGCGAGGCTTTCAACAGACATGCAGACTGAGCCGGCCCTGGAAACCGTGGCACTGGCCAGCCGCATGCGGGCCGTGGCCCCTCCCCGTCGTAAGGAGGCACCCACGCCCCCGGTGGCGCTTTCCTCGGCGACGTTCATTGAAGGCCCGCTCCTGGGGCGGACAACGGAGTTGAGTACCTTGATCAAGGCCTACCATACCGCCCAACGTGGTCAGACGCAGGTTGTGCTCCTGGAAGGGGAGGTCGGCATTGGCAAGACGCGGCTGGCGACCGA
>WNFB01003737.1_pt1 | contig 14164 bp, 15 predicted proteins | sample 5400501 | NCBI WGS metagenome assembly WNFB01 (sample SAMN13153341, study PRJNA577476) | soil metagenome | isolation source: 200 cm saprolite under Douglas fir tree site 2 hole 1 | place: USA:California | collected 2015-04-18
TGTCTGACATCAACGGCCGCCGCGGCAAGATCCTCGGCACCGAACCCGACGACGGCTACCAGAAGGTGCGCGTCACCGTTCCGGAGCACGAGATGCTCCGCTTCGCCCTCGACCTGCGTTCGATCACCCAGGGTCGAGGCAGCTTCCAGAAGAAGTTCTCGCACTACGACGAGATGCCGGCGCACCTCGCCAAGGCCATCATCGAAGAGTTCCAGAAGCAGCACGAAGCCGCAGGCTGATGGCGGGCGGTCAGTGAGCGCTCCGAGTGCCCACGACGTGTGCGTCATCGGCGGTGGCGTGACCGGGGCGGGCATCGCCCGCGACCTCTCGCTGCGCGGCCTCTCTGTCCTCCTCCTCGACAAGGGTGACTGGGGCGGCGGCACCAGCGGCGCCTCGAGCTGGATGATCCACGGCGGCCCGCGCTACCTCGAGTTCGACTGGGACACGACCCGACTGTCCTGCGAGGACGCCGGCCACATCGTGACCATCGCGCGCCACATGGTCTACCGAGTCGTTTTCATCATCCCGATCCTCCCCCACGACAAGAACAACATCGAGCGTATGGAGACGGCGATGGAGGTATATGACCGCTTCCAGCCGCTGAAAAAAGCCCATCCCCACGTGCGGCTCACGGCTGAGGAAGCGCGACAGGTCGAACCAGGCCTGTCCCCGGACCTGGTCGGCGCGGTGACGATGGAAGAGTGGGGCGTCGACCCGCACCGGCTCGTTTTCGCCAATGTCCAGGACGCGGTTGCGCACGGCGCGCGCGCTCTGAACCACACGCGTGTTACCGAGCTGCTGCGCGATGGTGGAAGCGTCATCGGCGTTCGCTACCGCGGTGCCGATGGTGCTTCGTCTGAAGCCCGGGCCAAGGTGGTCGTGAACGCAGCCGGCCCCTGGGTGCCCGAGGTCAGCCGCCTGGCGGGTACGGATGTGCGACTGCGTCCGGCGAAGGGCATCCACATCGTGTACCCACACCGCATCTCGAACTTTTCTATCAGCGCGGAATCGATCGATGGGCGCGACCTGCTCTTGGTATCGCACGCCGGATTCACCCTGCTCGGCACGACCGACGACGATTTCTATGGCGACCTTGACTCCGTCGACGTCCTGGAGGACGAGGTCGACTACCTGCTGCAGGCTTTCGAGCGCGTCTTCCCAGCCATTCGCGATTACCGCCCTTCGCGCACCACGACCGGTGTCCGTCCCACCCTCTTCAAGTGGAGGCGCTACGAGGACGAGCTATCGCGCCGCTACAGAGTCATCGATCATGCGGCTGATGGTGTCGGCGGATTTGTCACCATCGCGGGCGGCAAGCTCTCCATGTACCGCCTGATGGCGGAAGAGACGTCTGACGCGGTGTGCCGCAAGCTCGGCCACCAGGCGCCGTGCACCACCGCGTCGCTTCCGCTGCCTGGCCATGCGTCGGAGCTCGAGCCAGCCCCTGAACTCGCTCGCCGCCACCGCATTCCTGCACTCGCAGCGATGAAGGTGCAGAGCCGGCACGGGTCGCTGTCGGACGATGTTCTCAAGGAGGCGCGCGAAGGCAGGATCGTTTGCCGCTGTGAACCTCTCACAGAGGCTGAGCTCGCCCACGCGGCTCGTCATGAACAGGTGCGCTCTCTGGCCGACGCGTTTCGCCGAGTCGGGCTCGCGAGCGGTCCATGCGCGGGCGCCGCGTGCGTCATGCGAGCGGCAGAGGTCATCGGTCGCGAGCTGGACTGGAGCGCATCGCAGCGGTTTGGCGCGGTGCGAGAGTTTGTCGCCGGCGCGTGGCTTGGGCGTGCGCCGGTCCTCGTGCATGCAGGTTGGGCGCAGGAGGAGCTCGCGCTGGGTGCACTCAGAGGATTAAGGGTGTAATGGGCCGCGTCGATTCGCTCGCGAAACTCGCATGGGCTTACGGCTTGCACCTGACGCGTCGACGTTTGACGCAACCGAAATCGCAACTCACGACTCTGCTGGACACGTACGGGCCCGACGGCATGCGGGCGCTGCAGCCAAGTGAACGCGCTTTGCACCCTCGGCTGACTGGCTGCATCAACTGCGGCGTCTGCGCTCTGGCGGCCGGGCGCATGGGTCAGGCGCGCATGCCGGACATCGCCGTGTCTTATATGCGGCTCTATGCGAGCTTGGGCGAAGCGTCGTCCGATATCGAGGGCGACGAGCCCGACTTCGCCGCCGCATCGGCAGCCTGCCCAGTGGGGCTGCCGCTGGCCGATGTGGCCGCAGTGGTGCGCCGGCTCGCGGCCGGCTGAGGGCGAGGTCCAACCCGCCAAGCGGACCTGCCGATGCGGATCACCGCGTCATCACCTGGTTCGCGCCCGGGAGCCGCTTCGCCGGCAGCCTCTCAAGAACTTGGAGTTGCGATGTATCCACATTCTGTATACAGTCTGGGGAAATCACACTACATCTAGCGCCAATGGTCAATAGTCTCCTTCGTCCCTTCCGCAGGTGGCCCGCCGTGGAGGGCTTCCTTACCCAGCTCTTTGGGCACTTCACGACGTGGCCCGCAGACGAGTTCGACCGCTTCGTGCACGCACCGGTCGGTGGTGGAGCAACGGCTGCGACGACTGCGCTTCCACCGCAGTCAAAACCGCTGCGGCCACCCGCTCCGGTCTCGATCGCGCCGGCCACCTTCGAGATGCGCTTCATGCAGCTTCAATCCGAGGGCAGATTCGATGAGATGTGGGACATGGTCGCCGAAGACGCCCAGCGGGCATGGGGTGGGCGAGATGTATTCATTCGCGAGATGCCGCGCCTTGGCGATGGCGTACAAGTGCTCGACATGCAGGTGCTGAGCGTCGCCATGATCGAAGGCTGGACCGATCGCCGTCATCAGCGCTCGTACAGGAACGTCGCGCAGATGGTCATGCGTTATCGCATTCGCCAGCAATGGAGAGAGTGGACCTTCGATCGCCAGGTTCATCTGATCCCCGCCGCCGGCGGCTGGCGCACTCTGTGCTATCCGTCTTCAAGTCGAGGGTCCTGAGTCCGCGTGAGCCGCTGATATAGTGGGTCTGGAACCATGCTCGAACAGACGATTGAGGAGCAAGAACTACATCGTCGCTGGCACCGCAGGAGACTGCGCGCAATGACGCCGCGACGGTTGCTGCAAGAGTCTGACGAGCTGCTCTTTTGGGTCGAGGAGTGCATGGTTCAAGAGACGCCCCTCGTGCCTGGTTGGTTGGTGGCACGCCTGATGGTCGTCCTCCGTCATGCGCACCCGGAGCTACCTGCGCGTCTTGGTCGCGAACGCAGGCCGGATCATGTGATGGAGATCATCTACAACGCACAAGCTGAACTCATGGACCAGGCCTGCCGAAGCCGAGGGCCGGCAGAAGTAATCCCGTTGTTCGCGCGTGCGCGCCAGCTCGACGAGGCCGCCAACCTCTAAGTCTGGATCCACCGGCCGCACGTGAGCAGATTCGCGCTGCGGCGAGCTACCTGTGGGGTCCCCGCCGAAGGCGGGAGGGCCCGAGCACCGCAGCGGAGCGCATCTGAAAGATGCGTGAGCAGCGGAGCGCAAGCGGCAACGCGCGGATGAGCCGCCGCAGTAGCGAAGATGCCCGTGGGGATCGGTGGATTCAGGCTAAGCCGCCGCCTCCGCAGCTGCTGGTCGCGGGCTCGATCGCGCTCGACACCCTGGACGGTCCATTTGGGCAAGTTACCGACGAGCTGGGCGGCTCGGCACTTTACTTTGCGCTGGCCGCAAGCCTGATCGTCCCGGTGACGTTGGTGGCACCGGTCGGTGTCGCCGACACGGGCAAGGTGACCGCCGTCATCGGCTCACGCCCGGTTGACACCACGTTCCTTCATGTTCTCGACGCGCCCACATTTCGGTGGCGGGCACATCAGCACGAGGGACGCAACGTCGACCTCGGCAGTCGCGACAGCATTTATGACGTGTGGGACCCTGTGGTCCCGGAAGGGTTCGCCGGCTGGGCGTTCGTCGGCTCGGTGCGTCCTGACCGCCAGTGGCAGCTGATGGAAAGACTCGGTGGGGCAGCTCTGCTCGCAGCAGACTCGATGCTGTCTTACGTACGCGCGCTGCCGGCCGATGCCCTCGAGGTAGTCCGGCGGGCGGGCTGGTATTTCTGCAACCACGAGGAGTTCGCTGCGATGGGGGGAAATGATCCTGAAGGGTTTCGTCGCCAGTGGTCGCTGCACGGCCTGGTTGTGAAGGCTGGGTCACGCGGTGTCACCGCTTATACGGGCGACGGCGCCGTGCACGTCCCGGCGCTGCCCGATCGACCCATGGTGGACACGACGGGGGCAGGCGACGCCGTCGCTGGAGGCATGCTCGCTCGGTGGCTTACCACGGGAGGGAAGCCAGGGGGATTGGAGGAGGCTCTGGCCTGGGGCGTGGCATGCGCCTCGATCACAATCTCTGGGATCGGGCTCCGAGCCATTGCGGCCGCCACCCGTGAGCAGCTAGATGAATGCGTTGAAGAGGTGCTCGATTGCTTGCGCCGCCAATCGTGATCATGGTTGGAGACCTGGTCGAGCAAGAAGTCGACGCCATCGTCAACGCGGCCAACAACGACCTCATCTTGGGCGGCGGCGTGGCAGGTGCGATACGCGGGCGCGGCGGGCCTTCGATCCAAGACGAATGCACCGCGCATGGTGCGGTGAAGATCGGCGAGGCGGCCATCACCGGCGCCGGCGAGCTGCGTGCCCAGTACGTCATTCATGCCGCGAGCATGGCTTTGGGCGGCCGCACTACAACCGCAGCGCTGAGGTCATCGATTGACCACACACTCCGGCTGGCGCGTGATCACGGTGTGCGCACCATCGCGATTCCGGCAGTGGGTACGGGGATCGCAGGTTTCCCAATGGACGAGTGCGCGCGCATCATGGCGGACTGCATACGCCACGCTCTTGCTGCTGGCTGGGAGGCCGACGAGGTCCGCATCGTGCTCTTCGACGACTCCGCGCGACGCGCGTTCGAGGCTCCGTTTCACGCTGCATTTTCGGCCTAAGAAGTCCTGATTTTCACGGCTTGCTCTGCGCCAGATCGATGAATTCAGTTTGAATTGGGGTTGAATTGGGGTAGACCGGCCCCTAGAATGGGCCGAGTCCGCCCAAAGCAACGGATTTCAACTAAGGATGGTGAATAGTGGAAGGCTACTGTTTGAAGGACAAGAGAAAGGTCGAGATGGTCGACCCCAAACCAATAACAATGAAGAACGGCAAGCCTGCAACAGTCGGCACGTGCCCCAACTGCGGAACGAAGATCTACAAGATCGGCAAGTCTTCGTAAGTCGGACCCCACCCCTGCCCCTGCTCCCCCCCGAGGGGGTGGGCCAAAGGCTAGTCTCGCGTAAGAATAGTTAGGGGCCGCTTCGTCAGAGCGGTCCCTTTCTTTCTCGAGTCAGGTCGTGATCGGGGGCTCCAACGCGGCGAGGAGCACCTCGGTCGCGGAGACAGCATCGTCGACTCCTAGCGTCTTGAAGATCTCGACATTGGATGGGTTGTTGACCCTCGCAATCGTCTTCTTGACCTTGAAGTGACGTTTGGCCATCTGGAGGGCGACCAGGTTGTCCTCATCGTCGGCAGTGACGGCGAGCATTGCGTCCGCGCGCTCGATTCCCGTTTGGGATAGGAACTTGACCTCGCACCCATCGCCCCTCATCACGATGCTGCCGAGCTGGGTCTCGAGCCATTCGGCTCGTCGCCCGTCCTTCTCGACCAGCGTCACCTCGTGCCCGCGCTCCAACAGATCTCGCGACAGGTAGTAGCCCACGGTCCCGCCGCCGACCACGATCACATACACAGCTAATTCATTTCTCCAAGAGAGTCTTTTCGATGTGCTTGGCGCCCTCGATGGTGGGGCAAATCGTATGCAGGCCCAGCTTCTCGTAAGCGTCCGCGCGCTCGGGGTCATATATGCGAGCGACGACCCGCGGCACCTTGAACACGTGCTTGGCGATCTGCGCGGCCATGATGTTGCGATTGTCGCCCTCGGTGACGGCGACGAAGCCGTCGGCGCTCTCGATCCCAGCCTTGCGCAGCACCTCTACGTCAGTGCCGTTGCCCACGACCTGGTTGCCGTTGAAGTCATTGGTCAGCACGCCGCGGATGGCCGCGCGAGAGAATTGGTTCGGATCTCTATCGACGATCACGATGTCGTGACCAGCCTTGTCCATCTCGGCCGCAATCTGTGAGCCGACGCGGCCGCACCCCACGATGAGGATCTTCAAGGCCCGTTGATTATAGGCAGGCACCGGGGGGCCCCGATGCGCTCTTGTAGGATTTGAGCCCGTGCGCTTTCCCTTCACCTTCATGGGTGTCATGGCACTCGCCGCCGGCCTCTGGGTGGTCACCTACCTGGCCGGCCACCGGACCCTCGATCCGGTCTCCCAGGTCATCGGAGTCGTCAGCTTTGTGGCTCTGTGGGGCTTCGGCGCCTATGTGCTGATCCGGCGCGTCAGGCGCGGGCCCCAGCACTGATGGCCGACCACTCCCACGCACCCACGGGCAAGAAGGTCCTGGTGGCTGTCGGGGGCCAAGCCATCGATGCCGAGACCGTGCGCCTCGCCTGCCGGATGACCGATCCCCAGGGCGGCAAGATCTATGGCGTCCACATCATCGAGGTGAACCGGTCGCTGCCCCTTGGGGCCGTTCTCGACGAAGTCGTGGAACGCGGAGAGAAGATCCTCGACGAGGTCGAGCACCTGGCGGGGGAGTCACAACTTCCAGTCGAGACCGAGCTGGTGCAGGCGCGCGACACGGGGCCCGCGCTGGTGGACGAGGCGGTGGAGTGGGGCGCAGACCTGATCGTCATGGGCCTGCCTTACAAGCGCCGCTTCGGGGAATTCAACCTGGGCAAGACCGTCCCCTACGTCCTCAAGAACGCCACGTGCCGGGTGATGCTGTTCAGGGAGCACCGCGAGCACCCGAGCTGAAAACACCCGGCCTCGGCGGGGCCCTCCCTCCTCCACCGTGCCGGCTCCCTCCCCCAGCCTGCACACCGTGCTGCACGCTACCGGCCGCGCACCGTCTTGCCAACCCAGGTTGTTAAGGTCACGCGCATGACGCAGGCCGCTCCTCCTCGACCGCGATATTTCTCGCGGCTCTGGACCGAGCTTGGCCGCATCGGCGGCGAACATGATGCTTTCGTCAAGGTCATCATCGTCGAGCGCATCGCGAAGGCCGTGATACTCCTCGGTCTTGGGGTCGGCCTGCTGTTCGCAGGCGAGCGCGGTCTGCTGACAACCTGGAGCCGCTACGCGCAGGACCAGCTGAACCTGGATGCTGACAACTTTGTGATCATCCAACTCCTGCTGAAGCTGCTCGTGCTCATCGGCAACTTTAGGCACCTGTACGTGCTGGCGTTCGGAGCGATCGCATACGCGCTGCTCGAAGGCACCGAAGGCATCGGGCTTGCCATGCGCCGGCGCTGGGCCGAGTACTTGACCGTGATCGCGACCGGGATCCTGATTCCCTACGAGGCATACGAGGTCATCCACAAGGTGACCCTGTTCAGGGTCGGAGCGCTGCTATTGAATGTGGCTGTGGTGGGCTACCTGGCCTATCGCAAGCGGCTCTTTGTGGGCGTCTGAGGCAGGGGTGAGCCACGGGCTGGAAAAGCCTGCGCGGTGGACAACGTATCGGGCCAGAGCGGCCAACGTCTTGAGGCCGTAGACCACCGAGGTCCGGAAGCTCACGGAGCTGCCGTCCGCATGGTAGCGGCCGATTGCGGGGACCTCCCCGATCTTGAAGCCGAATGTCGACGCTTGAATCAGCACCTGGGTATCGAATACGAAGTCGTTGCTGTTCTCGAAGAACGGAATCGCTTCCAGGAAACGCCGAGAGTAGGCTCGGTAACCGGTGTGGTACTCGGTGAGCTGCAGCCCGAGCACTCGATTCTCCATCGATGTGAGGAACCGATTGCCCAAGCGCTTCCACCACGGCATCCCCGCCTTGGCGGGATCCAGACCGAGCCAGCGCGACCCGAGAACGATATCCGCGTCGCCTGCCTCGATCACCTGGCAAAGGTTGGGGATGATGGACGGGTCGTACTGCCCGTCCGGATGGAGCATCACCACAACGTCGGCGCCCATCTCCAGCGCTTGACGGTAACAAGTCTTCTGGTTACCGCCGTAACCGAGGTTTTGCTCGTGACGGATGACGTCCAGATGGAGGGCGGTCGCCACGCTCACGGTGGCGTCGGCGCTGGCGTCGTCAACGAGCAGGATCCTGTCTGCGTGCCCGGCCGGGATATCACCCACCACCTCCGCTAACGTCTTGGCCGCCCGATACGCGGGCAAGACGATGACTCGACGCGGCCGTGGGCCCTGCCATTTCAGCTCGCCCAGTGGGATCGGATCGGGTCGCACCGCCATTCGCTCCAGCGTGAGATAGGCGGCAAGCGCCAATGCCCCCACGGCGGCGGACCAAAGACTGATGGCGAGGGTCAGATTGATCGCCGCGTACCCGAAGGCAAGCACGGCCGCCGCCCCGGCGGGCCATCGCAGCCTCCCTGCAAGCGCAAGGTCGGCCAGCGCGAAGCCGGGGATGACGAGCAGGACAAGGTCGTGCAGGTTCTGGTGTGGACTCAACACCAACGAGGCCGCGATCGCGAGCGCAAAGTCCAGGCGTGGCTTGTCCGGGCGCCAACTCAACGACAGCGCCACCAAGCCCAGGAGCAGGACCAGGATCACAAGGGCGACCGGCTTGCTGCCGCCCGGAAGCGCCTCAATGATGTTGCGCAGGGAGTAGATCGCCGTGTCGGTGTAGGCAACCTGTCCCCCGGTCGGGAGCGTCCCACCGATCGCCCAAGCTCCCACAGCTTTGACGTAGGCAACCACCGGGCCGGGTCCGAATCCCGCCACGGATACCACACCGAGACCCGCCACCACGGCCACAAACGCCACCAGGGCCCGCCACGCGCGCCGGGCGATAAACAACACTGGAACGAGAAGGACCAGCTGCGGTTTGGCCAGCGCGAGCGCGCTGAAAACACCTGCCCAGCCGAGGCGGCCACGCGCCCAAGCGGTGTAGGCGGCGGCGAGAGGGACGAGGACAACTAGGTCGGACTGGCCCTGTAGCACGGTCACGAACAGCGGGAAGAAACCCGCAATCAGTGCGGCTGCGACCACCGTGGCCCGGCCGTGGATGCGCTCGCTGCCACGTATCAACAGCGTCACCAAAGCCCCGGCCAGCACAAGGTTGAGGACTGCCATCGCGTAGTAGGCCTGGCGATACTCGAGGTACCCCAGCGGCGCGATCAGCAGCGTGTAGTAAGGCGGGTGGAAATAAGGCAGCACGATGAATCGATCGGGGGGCTGCAACGTGACCTGAAGCTGGAACTGCTTCTGAACCACTAGGTCGTAGACCTCGGCCCCGCCGCGGAGGATGTAGATCCTGGCCGCCGAGTAGAAAGAGAAGAAGTCCGGACGCTGCAGGCTGCCGCTTGCCTCGCGAATCCAAAGGAGGGCCCAGAACGCGGCCGACTCGGCGCCCGCAAGGGCGGCTGCTGCAAAACCCAGCCGCCGCCACCCGGCTCGCCCCAGCCGGATCATCGTCCCGTTTCTAGCCGCTGGGCGAACCTATCGGGGAGCTTGGCCTTAGAGATCGCCCGCTGTGCGCCCTTGATGTCGTACGGCACGCGGCGGAATTCGAACGTCTCCTCATCCACATCCCAGATTCCGTAGCTCGCCATAGGATTGCCGTCTCTCGGCTGGCCAACGCTGCCAGGATTGACCAGGGCGGGTCCATCGAGCCGGAATGTGTCGACACGATAGTCGTGCGTGACCTGAGTCTCCACCAGCCCGAAGATCCCGGGCACGTGTGTGTGGCCATGGAGGCACAGACCGCCGTCGAGCAGCTCCAGGTTGGCAAAGGCGACCGCCGTGTCGAGCACGTATTCATAGATGTGATCTCGAGGGCTGGCGTGAACAAGGAGCACGTCATGTTTGACGTGGCTGTCGGGTAGACCTCGCAGCCAGTCCAAGCGCTTGTCGCCGATCACACCCACCGTCCAGCGCACGACGGAAGCCGCGTCCTCGTTGAACCACTCCAGGATCTCGGGATCGGTGCAGGCGCGGTCGTGGTTGCCCACCAAGGTGAGCCATCCTCGATCGACAACCTCATCGATGCATCGCTTCGGATCGCCGCCGTACCCGACCACGTCACCCAAGCAAAGCGTTTCGTCGACGGGAGGACAGTCGTCAAGAACCGACTCCAGCGCCTGCAAGTTGGCGTGGATGTCCGAGAAGATCGCGATCTTCAAGCCGGCTTCTCGTACAGGCGGGGATAGATGTGGTCGAAAAGGATGCGGAGGGTCGCCGCCAGCGGCACGGCTACGAACATCCCCAGGATGCCGGCCCAGCTGAAGCCGGCGATGAAGGCGACGATGACCAGGATCGGCGGCAGGCGCACCGCGTCACCCATGACCTTGGGGTAGACGAAGTTGAGGATCACGTTGGAGATCAAGAAGTACGCCGCGGCGACCAGGAGAGCCTTGATTGGGGCCGCCGCCAGGCCGACCAGGATGGCTGGAATGGCGCCAACGAAGGGGCCGAGGTACGGAATCAGGGCCGTGATCCCGGCCACCAAACCAAGGGCGACAGGATCCGCCAGCCCCAGCAAGGCGCAGGCAATGCCAGACAGGACTCCGATCATCGCGGCGATGATCAGCTGGCCCCTGGTATACGCGTAGAGCATCTTGCGAATCCGGCGCCAGATCTGGTCGAAGTCCGTGCGGTAGTCGTTGGGGACGAGCCGGCGCAGCTGCCGCCTTACAGCCGGCGCGTCCACCGCTAGCAGGAACGCGACGATGAACATGAGCACGATCTGGAGCAGCGTCGTCAGCGCGCTGAGGCCGATGCTCACGGCGTTGCCGAACTGGCCCAACAGGTACTCCCTCAAGTGCGAGTTGATCGTTTGGGTCGCGCCGCTCAAATCGATCCCGACGCCGAAGATCTGGACGGGTGAGCCCTGCAGCTTGTTGATCTGCTCCTGCGCGGCGATGGCGAAGCCCGGAGCTTGTACCTGCAGCTGACGGACCTCGTTGACTCCTAGGGGGACGACCAGTAGAGCCAGACCGGCCAGCGCGAGGATGATGGCGATGAAGATCATCGCGATGGCCGCGATGCGCGGCACGCCAAGATCAACCAGCCGCGCGATCCCAGGCTGGATGAGGAACGCGATTGCCGCTCCGAGGACGAACGCACCCAGGAAGTCGCGGAGCAGGTACAGGACGACCACCCCCACCAGGAGGGCACCCAGGCCAAAACCGATCTGCACATACCGCCGGCGCAACCTGGGATCGAGCGACCACGCCGGCCCTGCCGCGGCCAATGGAGTCAGGTCTTCCGGCTCTCTTTCGTGTGATGCGCCCTTGGAGCGCGGGCTCGAACGCAAGGTACGGAGCGCAGTATGACGAGGAATGTTCGGCTTCCGCGACGCTTACGGGGGCTTCCTGGGGCCCCTCAGATTCACTTGGCTTCTGGCCGGGCGGGAGCCCCGCTCACGGCTGCTTCCTGGTAAGGGGCACCGTTGGGTTCTGGCTGGGCCGGAGCCCCGCCGGCAGCTGCCTCCTGGTAAGCGACACCGTGCAGAGCGCTGACCGTGCTGCGGCCGGCGGCGACCGCGTACAGCCCCAGCATGATCAGCCCCACAGCGAGAACACCGTAAGTCGCATATGGGCTGGCCAGGTATGTGATCAGGCCGCCCACAGCGATACCAGCAATACTGGAAGTCTGGACGACTCCAAATCGCGTGGCCATGACGGTGCCGCGATTGGAGGGGTCTGCGGCCTCGATAAGCGCGGTTTGATTGGCAACCGCATAGATCGGGTTGCCGATCGAAGCTACGAACAAAGCACCGCCGACCACGAGCAGGGTGGGGCTGAACGCGATCGCCAGGGAGGGGATGCCCGTGAGCAAGAGACCGGCCCCAACGGTGCTCATCGAGCCGATGGGGCCGACCCGGCTGACTGCAAGCGATCCAGCAAAAACGCCTACTGAGAGCACCAACTCGAGGAGCGAGTACGTCAGCCCACCGTCGCGAATGCCGGTCGCGCGGTACGCGAGGGCGAGCAGAGCCGGGAAGCTCATCGGGATGAGGAATGCCCCCATCGCGCCCACCACCAGGTGCGGTCGCGCTGTGACGATGGACCACGTTCTCTTGAGCGCCCCGGACACTGGTGTCGCGGCGGCACCTCCGCCCAGGCCCGGGATGCCGAGGACGATTCCGGCTGCGAGGCCGAACGTGGCCGCATCGGCGATGAACAGGACCGTCGTCGACTGAAAGGCGGTCAGTATGGCTCCGGCGAGGGCGAATCCAGCCGCGCCGGCAAGCATGCCCGTGGACACGACGATGGCATTCGCCTTCCCCACCTGACCCGCCGGAACGAGCCCTGGGATCGCCGCCTGACGAGCGGGCTGCACGACCGCGTTGATGGATGCCAGCACGAACAGGATCGGGATGAGAAACCACAGCCACAGGCCTATTAGGGCCGGTGTCGCGACCAAGATCCCCGCGCGCGCCAGCTCGAGGATGACGATCAGAGGCCGCCGCGGCAGCTTGTCGGTGATACCGCCGAGTACTGTGCTCATCAGTATCGTTCCCACGCCTTGCGCGATGAAGCCCAGCGCCACCGCAAGCGCGGAATGTGTGGCGACAAAAATCGACACGAGAGTTGCCACCTGCGTGAGTGGGTCGCCGAGTGAGGAGATCCCGATCGCAGTCACGAGGCTGCTGAAACTGGGATTGGCGCGCAGCACGCGAACGACGGTGACTCGGCGCGGAACCTCCGGGCGGTTGAGCACCTCGAGCGGTTGGAGGCCATGCAGCGCACGCAGCGCATCGACCACGTTGGGGTCGTACCACCGATCGGCCCGGCGGCTGATGTCCTCCACGCCTTCGACCGGTGTCATCGCGGTTGGCCTGTATAGACGCGGGCCGGTGATGGTGTCGAACGAGTCCGCCACAGACAGGATTCGAGCCCCGAACGGAATCACATCGCCTTTGAGGCTCGCCGGATAGCCGGTGCCATCCCAGCGTTCATGGTGGTGGCGCACGAGCGGGGCCACCTCCGCCAGGGCAGCGTGCTGGGCGATCATGTCCGCGCCGATGTCGGGGTGGCGCTTCATGATCACCCACTCTTCATCTGTGAGCGGTCCCGCTTTATTGAGGATGTCGTCGCGAATGCCGATCTTGCCAAGGTCGTGCAAGGACCCCGCTGTGCGCAACAGGTCACACTCGCGGTCACCGAGCTCGAGGTAGTCACCTAACCTTGCCGCCAGGTCGGCGACTCGTATGGAGTGAGACTCGGTGTAGCGGTCCCTGGCGTCCAGTGCCTGGGCCGCCAGCTCGAGGGTCTGGTCCTTCAGCTCGGTCTGGCGCTGCGCGTCGGCGACGTTCCCCCGGACCGCCAGGACGAAAGCGAACAAGCCTGGCGCCATGATGTAGCCGACCGGAGTCTGGAGAAGCATACCGACATTCTCAAAGATGGTCGTCCAGACCGGGGTTCGCCTGACGTACGACATGCCCAGCGCGGTCAAGATGTAGTTGAGCCCCACGGAGGCTGCCACATACACCCCGGTACGGACCGGCACAGCCCACCAACTCCCTTCACCGATCGAGGCCACGGCGATTGACGGAATAACGTGAGCGGTGGCCGCCATCGCACGGTTGAAGAAGAAGGCCCACCAAGTGATGCTTCGGCCGGGCACCCTGCCATCAAATTGTGCGAGCCAGGCCACCATGCCAACGCCAGCGCCCGGTGCGTAGAGGCCCGTCGCCACTAGCACTGGATCAAACACCGATTGGACGCCGGTCCTCCATGGAATGGGTCGGAGCGCGGCTATCTGGGTGAAAATGCCGAGGTAGAGCAGCGTTGCCAGCGCGGTTGTAGTCGTATCGATCGGGCGCAGCAGCCAGCCGAGCGGAACCATGGCCACGCCGACGGTAATGACCCCAGCCAGGTACAGCCGCGCCGACCAAGGAAGCGAGCGGAACGGAGGCAAGACGGTGGAATTCTAGACTGCGAAACCCCGGGGTACGTTTGTGGGAGCAGGGTCTCTTACAAGAACAAAAGGCCCGGCTAAGGGCCTTTTATTGATTCGTCTCTAGAAAAGCCACATTCCGACAACGCGAGGCTTGCTTCCACCGCGCAACAGACGCCGGAACATACGAACCATGTGGATTCCTCCTA
>WNFB01013283.1_pt1 | contig 14164 bp, 11 predicted proteins | sample 5400501 | NCBI WGS metagenome assembly WNFB01 (sample SAMN13153341, study PRJNA577476) | soil metagenome | isolation source: 200 cm saprolite under Douglas fir tree site 2 hole 1 | place: USA:California | collected 2015-04-18
GCAAACTGAAGAATGGCAACAGTCCCCAGGAGAGAAACCGGTTGGGCGTGTCCCACCCATAGGGCCCCGCCGCCTGCGGGCTCAGAATCGGATTGTCCACGTTGAAGTCAAGCACCTGGTTCGAGCGGGACCTGGACCGTGTGTAAGACCCCATGACCGTGTAGCTTTTGTTGAAACTGCGACGGAGGTTTAGCTGGAGTGCGTCGTATCGGTCGTCGCGCGCATTCTGCAGTACGAAATTTCCGCCAGACGTGCCATTCAGCGTGTTGTAAACGAAGCCGCGCGTCCCGCGCTTCTCCAGGAATTCAACCTTCAGGTAGATGGCGGCGGGCAGCTTCCTCTCGAGTCCCAGGCTCCAGTTCACGAAGCGTGGGGCTTGGAGAGCATGGGTGTCCGCGGAGAAGGTGGTAAGCACACCAAGGGGATTGCCGTTTGCGTCGACTGCCAGTGGGCTGCCGTCAGGCTTAAAAAAGTAATCGGTTCTCTCTCCTGCGAAGGGACGTGCGATCAAAAACAGGCTCGTGGCGTCGTAAACGATGCCAATGCCCGCCGACAGTTTAGTATTGCCTTCGCTGTCGAGGACATACGTTCCGGCCAGGCGCGGCGAGAACAGCGCGCTGCGCACAATCTCATCCCAATCGAGCCGCACCCCAGGCTCAATCAGCAAGCGATTGGTCACCAGCCAGCGGTCTTCGGCATAGGCGCTGGCTTCGAAATTGTGAGTTGTGGAATCGGCCCCTCCGGTAAACGTCGAATAGCGCGAACACGGCGAAGCGGTCGGCGGCGCCGCTGTAGGACCGGTAAGACATGTGCCAATCGTGGGAAGCGTCTGGCCCTCGCGCAAGAAGGAAATCGGCTGGCGGGCAAACTGTGCGTCATACTTGAGGCGATCCAGGTCGATGCCAAATTTCACTTCGTGGCGTCCATGCCACTGGTGCGATGCTGGTCTTTCACCGTGCCAACATAAGCCGACTCGGCATTCGTGGGAGTTGCCTGCGCGGGATTCAGCGGCGAAAGCCCGGAATGCTCGTCGTTAAGACGGTTGATCAGAAAGCTGGTAGTGAGGATGTTGCGCGAGCTGAGGTTGGTCTGCACCTTGGCCAGGTTGCCGACGCGCCACAAAGTGTCGATGTCGACACCATTAGGCAATTCGGTGAATACGAATTCGTCATACTCGCCGTCCGCCGCGTCGTAAAACCATATCTTTCCTTTTTCCAGCGGACCTGAGAGTGTGAATCGCGGGTCCACCTTATCGAACCTCCAGCCTTTCTTGTTCTGCCATGAAGGAAGAAAGTTCGTGGCGGCAAAGCGGTAGTGATCGTCGCCGATCCCGGTGTTCAGGCTGAGCACGCCACCGGAGCCCTTGCCGTACTCGGCGGGCTCGCGGCTGGGTTGCACGTCGATCGAGCGAAATGCGTCCGTGCTCACCCGCACCAGCAACTGCCCGTTGGCCGGTTGCGTCACATTGAACCCATCCAGCAGGGTCAGAGTCTGATAGGTTTCAGCGCCAGCGACGTGCGGCTGTCCGAAATTGTCCTGCACGACGCCCGGAATGAAGTTCAATGCGTTGCGGTAATCGCGCGTAGTCGGATACGGGATGTTGATCACGTCCAGCCCGCTGAGCTTTTCTTGCGAAGTAATCTGTGCGGGATCGATCGCGGGCGGAGACTCTACTACGTTCACTACCTCGCGCACCTCCTGCTGATGCACCAGGCTCACCTCCACGTTGGTATTCGCCCCGACCGGCACCGCCGGCAGCACCAACGCATAAAAGCCTTCTTTCTCTACGCGAACCTGGTACGTGCCTGGGAAAAGACCCGTAAACGGGCAGTGCCCGGCAAAGTCGGTCTCACACCGCAGAGGAGCGGCCGGTGACGAAATTTGCAGCAGCACGCGAGCGGAAGCAACCGCAACCCCGTTTTCGTCGGTTACAGTAATTACGAGCCTCTGCGACCCAGCTGCCGACTTTTGTGGAGCCACTTGGGCAATCGACAAACAAGAAGGAAGAGTGGCAAGCGCTAAGTAGAACGCAAGCCTTCCCACCGACCAAGGTCTAAGCATGACTTTGGACACTTCCTCCGTATTGTCTCTCAGGTGGAGCCCGATCGGGCTGGCTTTTGCCTGGCCAATCACCCGCTTCTCTAACGATGCGAGACTGGCCCGGTTTGTTGTAACCTTTCGCGCATGAAAACCCATTGCTTGCTGTTGCTTCTCGCGCTGGCTTCTACCCCGTTGCCGGGCGCACCTCTGCCCCAGACCTCTCCCGACCCCGCCCTGATGGCCGAGATCAACAAAATCCGAACCGTAGACAATCACACGCACGTTCCCAAAGTCGTCGGACCGGGAGAGAAGGATGACGACTTCGACGCCCTGCCTTGCAGTGGCTACCTGGAACCATCCGATGACCCGGCGATGGCGCGCCCGGACAACCCACTGTTTCTCGAAGCTTGGCGGAAGCTCTATGGCTATAAGTACAACGACAAGTCTCCCGCGCACGTTCAAGAACTGCTCGAGACCAAGCAGCGCGTGGCGCGCGAGCAGGGGGACAACTTCCCCGCCTGGGTGCTCGATCAACTCGGCACGGAATATATGCTGGCCAACCGCGTGGCCATGGGACGCGGTTTAGACCCGCAGCGCTTCCTTTGGGTGCCCTTCGACGACGCACTCATGCTGCCGCTGAACGGCCAGGCCATGGCCGATACTCCCGACCGCAAGTTTTTCTACCAGCGCGAGGCCATGCTGTTGAAGCGCTATATGACGGAATCGAATGTGTCCTCAACCCCGGCCATACTGGACAACTACATTGCGTTGGTGATCGTGCCAACTCTCGAACGGCAGAAGAAAGCCGGGGCCGTGGCCATCAAGTTCGAGGCTGCGTACCTACGCTCGCTGAACTTCGCCGAACCGCAGGAGGACGAAGCCCGGCGAGTCTTTGCGCGATATGTCAAAGCAGGTAATCCAAGCAAGGTCGATTATGTCAAGCTTCAGGATTTCCTGTTTCGCGCCATAGCTCGCGAGGCCGGACGTCTGAAGCTGGCCGTCCATATCCACACTGGCGCCGGTTGCGGTGGATACTTCGATATTGCCGGTTCCAACCCGAGCCTGCTCGATTCCGTGCTCAACGATGCTTCCCTGCGCAAAACAAACTTCGTTCTGGTCCACGGTGGCGCGGGGCCGTACACAAAAGTGACTTCTTTCCTGCTCAGCAAACCCAACGTTTATGCCGACTTCTCCGAGCAAGTTTGGATGATCTCTCCCCATGCCATGAGCGTGATCCTGCGCGACTGGCTGGAGTGGTACCCGGAGAAAATTCTATTCGGAACAGACCTGTTCCCCGGCACGCCGGAGCTCAATTGGGAAGAGATCGGCTACATGACCTCGAGGACCGGCCGCGAAGCGCTGGCCCTGGCTTTAACGGGCATGGTCAACGACGGCGAAATCACCCAGGCGCGTGCCTTAGAGCTGGCGAGAATGGTGCTGCGGGAGAACGCCATCAAGCTGTATGGACTTAAAGATTAGCCACGGAGCCACCGAGTTGTCGGGTGCCGATTTCCAATTGCCGATTGAAAGGGGCAAGTAATTTTTCATCCCTCGCTCCCCGTCTGGCCGTTCCGCCGTTCCAGGAATGAATGACTCAATTCTCTGAATGACTCAATTCTCTGAATAACTCAATTCCCCTATTGCTTCCGCTGGTACATGACCCTTTCTTGTCATTGAGCCTCTTCCGCGCTTCGACGACAATCAAAGGCACATAGAATCTCATCCGCAACACTGGGAGAACGCTGTGCCCGGTCAACGTATTTTCGCCATCGCGCTGGTCGTCCTGGGCTGGACCGCCATGGCTGCATCCCGGGACATTGCCCTGGTTTCCAACAAATCCAATGCCGTCACGGCGGTCACCCTTCCGGACCTGATCAAGATCTGCAAAGGCCAGGCCAACCACTGGCCCGATGGCAAAGCGGTCACCTTCTTTACCCGCAGCCCCGCCTCGCCCGAGATGAAGCTCGTGCTGGAAAAGATTTATGGCATGCCGAAGAGCGAAGTACCCGCGATCATTGCTGCGGCCAACCATGGCAGGACCAACCACCCGGCTATCGTGGTCGTCGATTCCGACGAAGCCCTGGTGAAGAAGGTGGAATCCATCCCCGGCGCTATTGGCCTGGTGGATGTGTACTCGATTACAGGGGGAGTAACGGTGTTACGGATCGCAGGCAAACTGCCCCTCGAGCCCGGATATGTGCTACATGGAAACTAGCCGTCTTTAGCAGTTCCTGCATTCATACCTGAATTAAGTTAGAGAAGGCAACGACATGAGCGGAACTGTGCCCAATCCCAATCCTCCGCCCGGCACTTCGCGCCGCTTCCCGCGCTACGCGCTCGACATTCGCCTTACCGTCCATGTTTTTCGGGCCGGCACAAACGCTTCCTTATGGGGGCGTTCCAGTGAACTGGGAGAGGATGGCATTGGCGGCACCCTCACCGGAGAGCTGGAAACCGGCGAAGTCGTCTCCATGGAGCTTTCTCTGCCTCTGGCCGCCTACCCCCTGAAGCTTCGCGCCCTCGTGCGTTATCGCAAGGGCCTGCACCATGGTTTTGAGTTTCTCGCCTTGAGCGCGGAACAGCGCGCTGCCATTCGTCGCGTCTGCGAAATGCTTGCCGCCGGAGAGTAGTCGCAACTCCGCGCATCGGCTTGCTCTTGCCTGTAATTACCTCCGTAACTTTCGGGTGACACGCTGGCAAACTAACATCCCCTTGGCTCTGGTCTCGGAAAACAGGGGGGGCGATGGGCGACAAGATCACCCGGCCAGCGAAGGCGGCTGACCTTTTGCGCGCCAAGTTCCTCAAGGAAGCGCTCCAGCGCGGCACTCCGTCCCTTTCCCATCCGCTTGATCCCACTGCCGTAAGTTCCACGCAAACACTGGATTCCGACAGCCTTGAGGTGCAAAAAGCCTACCTCGAGCAGTTGGTCGAATGCACGCCTGAAGCCATCAGTATTCTCGATGAGCAATATCGAATCGTGCGCGTCAATGGCGAGTTCACGCGCATGTTCGGCTTTCTTCCCGAGGAAGCCCTGGGCCGGCGTATTGACTCCCTTATCGTGCCGCCGGACCGGAATTCAGAAACCCGCTGGATTGGCGAGGTCCTCAACCGGGGACAGAAGGTAACGCTGGAGACCAAGCGGCAGCGCAAGGACGGCACGCTGGTCGACGTTTTCATCTCCGGCGCTCCCATCATCGTCGGTGGGAACCACGTCGCAGCGTATGTTCTTTATCGCGACATTTCTGAACAAAAGCGGGCTGAATCGCTCAGCTCCGCCCTTTACCGCATTGCGGAAAAGACCAGCTCCGCCGAAGATCTACAGCAGTTCTACGCCGCGATTCATGCCATCGTCGGCGAATTGATGTATGCCCGCAACTTCTATATTGCCCTGTACGACCCGCTCACCCAACTGCTCAGTTTCCCCTATTTTGTGGATGAGGAAGATCCCACCCCGGCCCCCAAGAAGCTCGGCCGGGGCCTCACGGAATACGTGCTGCGTACCGGCGAGCCCCTGCTGTGTACACCCGATGTCTTCGATCACTTGGTTGCGCGAGGCGAGGTGCAACTTATTGGTGCGCCTTCCCTGGACTGGCTCGGTGTTCCCCTGAAAGCCGGCAACAACACATTCGGCGTCCTGGTCGTTCAGAGTTACACCGCCAACGTCCGCTATCGCGAGAAGGACAAAGAAATTCTCACCTTCGTCTCGCAGCAGCTCGCCAGCGCCGTCGAGCATAAGCGTCACGAGGAGGCCCTGCGCGGTTCGGAAGCACGCTATCGCTCGCTGGTGCAAAGCGCTGTGTACGGGATCTACCGCTCCAGCCTGGAAGGCAGGTTTCTGGATGTCAACCCTGCCCTGATCGCCATGCTGGGTTACAACTCGGCCGAAGAGGTGCTGGGCCTGGATCCGAAACGCGACGTCTTTCTCGATCCCAGTGAGCAGGCGCGACTAATGCAGGAGTTCCGCCGTGGCGCCCGCCTGGACAACATTGAAGTCCGCTGGAAACGCAAAGACGGCAATGCCATCACGGTGCGGCTCAGCGGCCGCGCCGTCAGCAGCCCAGAAGAAACGGACGAGGTTCTGGAAGTCATTGCCGACGATGTCACCGAGCGCCGCGTGTTGGAAGATCAGTTTCGTCAGGCGCAAAAGATGGAAGCTGTGGGACGTCTGGCCGGCGGCGTGGCTCACGACTTCAATAATCTCTTGATGGTAATCAGCGGCTACACTGAAGTTTTGCTCGAACACACCGCACACGACAATCCTCTGCGTCCCAAAGTCGCAGCCATTCAACAGGCCGCAGATCGCGCTACCACCCTTACCCGGCAATTGCTGGCCTTCAGCCGCAAGCAACTGCTCGAGCTGAAGGTTGTGGACGTGAACACCATCGTGAAGGATATGGAGCGGCTGCTGCGTCCGCTGATCGGAGAGAACATCGAGCTCAGTACCCGGCTGGCTAGCGACCTTGGCCGAACCCGCGCCGATGCCGGGCAGATTGAACAGGTCATCATGAACCTGGTGGTCAATTCCAAAGACGCTATGGCCAACGGCGGGAAGATCACTATCCAGACTGCCAACGTCAGCCTCGATGACGACCTTCGCCGTGAGTACAGCTACATCCAACCCGGTCCCTACGTTATGCTTTCCATCGCCGACACCGGCCACGGCATGGATAAGGAAACCCAGTCGCGCATCTTCGAACCTTTCTTTACCACCAAAGAAAAAGGAAAAGGCACCGGATTGGGGCTCTCAACGGTCTACGGCATCATCAAGCAGAGCGGCGGCTACGTTTTTGCCCAGAGCGAACTGGAACGCGGCACCACTTTCCGCATCTACCTGCCCCGCGTGGAAGAGGTCGCCGAGGCCGTAGGCTCAGTACGCTCGTCCCAATCTGCTACCGGCGGCTCGGAAACCGTGCTCTTGGTCGAGGACGAAGAATCAGTACGTCAATTGGTCCGCGAGACCCTGGAAACAAAAGGCTACAAGGTACTCGAGGCCGACCATGGAGAAGCTGCTTTGCGCATCGCTTCTTCCCACCAGGGCCCGATTGACATGTTGATCACGGACGTGGTCATGCCCGGCATGAGCGGCCGTGAGCTCTCCAAGCAACTCTGTGCCTCCCATCCCCAGACCAGGGTCCTGTTTCTTTCCGGCTACACCGAGGATGCCATCGTCCACCAGGGTGCCCTCGAACCCGGTACCGCCTTCCTGCAGAAGCCCTTCACCTTGCAGATACTGTCCCGCAAAGTACGTGAGGTTCTCCGCACTGAGCGCAAGTAACTTCTTTCAAATCAGTGCCCATTCCACCCCGCACGTCAACTTCGGCCTCACCGTGCAACTTTTCGCTGCGGGCCGCGTCCTATCTGGCAGAGAATAGAGCCTAGGCCGTGAATCCACGCGCATGGTCACCCGTACGTTTGTTAGAGGACCGTTTTCATGCTGATCAAGAAACCTGCTGATATCCCCTTATCCGAGGTCACGCCGAAGAATCTGTATCTGAACCGCCGCAACTTTCTCGCCAGCACAGCGATGGCCGGAGCCGCAGCGGTGTCCGGCGTGGGCTTGCGTGAGCTAGCCTGGCCCTCGGCCGTGGTCGAGGCAAACGCCAAGATTGACGGCATTCGAAAAAGTTCGTTCTCAACCACCGAGAAGATCACGCCCTTCAAGGACGTCTCCAACTACAACAACTATTACGAATTCTCCACCGACAAGTACGAGCCCGCCGGCCTCGCGAAGGATTTCAAGACTCGCCCCTGGACCGTTACCATCGACGGTCTGGTGAAGAAGAAACAGGTCCTCGACGTGGACACAATTATCAAGATGGCCGCGCCCGAGGAGCGCATTTACCGTCACCGTTGCGTCGAGGGCTGGTCGATTGTGGTGCCGTGGGTTGGTTTCTCGCTGAGCGAGTTGATCAAGAGCGCCGAGCCGCTCGGCAAAGCCAAGTTTGTGGAGTTCACCACGGTCTACGATCCCAAACAGATGCCGGGACAGCGCGGCGGAGTGCTCGACTGGCCTTACATCGAAGGCCTGCGCATGGATGAAGCCATGCACCCGCTCGCCCTTCTCTGCTTCGGCATGTACGGTGAAGTGCTGCCCAACCAGGACGGCGCGCCGCTGCGAATTGTGATCCCATGGAAGTACGGCTTCAAGAGCGCGAAGGCAATCGTGCGCGTCCGCTTCACGGAAAACCAGCCGGTCAATACCTGGAACAAGGCCGCGCCCAACGAGTACGGCTTCTACTCCAACGTGAACAGGTAGCTTCGCTCTACGCTGGGATGGACCTGAAGAAGAATTTCTAAATGTGATTGGTTTTGGCTTCTTCGTGTCCTCAGTTTCCTCTGTGGTGAATTCAAGAAACAATCAACCACGGAGGACACTGAGGACACGGAGAAGGAAGAAACGCTCATTTACCATGATCCGCTGGTTCAAACCCGTGGTCTTCCTCGCCTGCCTCGGGCCGCTGGCGCACCTGGGATGGAAGGCCTACAGCAGCGCCCTGGGCGCCAATCCCATCGAGGTGATTACCCGCTCGACCGGCGACTGGACGATTAGATTCCTGCTGATCACGCTCTCCATCACACCCCTGCGCAAGCTGATCGCACAGCCATGGCTGATTCGTTACCGCCGTATGTTCGGCCTGTTCGCCTTCTTCTATGGGACGCTCCATTTCCTGACTTACATCTGGCTGGACAAGTTTTTCAACCTGCACGAAATGCTCGCTGACGTGGCCAAGCGCCGCTTCATCACCGTCGGCTTCACCGGATTCGTGCTGCTCATCCCGCTGGCGATCACCTCGACCACCGGCTGGATTCGCCGCCTCGGTGGGCGCCGCTGGAACCTGCTGCACCGCCTGATCTACGTCAGCGCGATCGCGGGCGTGATTCACTACTTGTGGCTGGTAAAAGCCGATATCCGCAAGCCGCTGCAGTACGCCTTCGTGCTTTCCTTGTTGCTCGGGTATCGCCTGATGTTATGGGCATTGCCGAGGATCAACTCCAGAAAAGTGGCCGCATTACCGGCCAGAAGCGCAGAAGTTTCCGAAAGCTAGAAGTGGGCGACGACTCACCCGGAATTGGTCTCGCTTGCAGGAAACTTGTTTGTGGAACTTGCCCATTCATTTCCACAAATATTTTTCTCAGCGGACCGAGGCGCTCGATTCTCTTGAGCCACGAACCCATACAGATCAAAAACCGGGCAGTGATGAGAGTAATGCTCTCAATGCACACTGAGGATTCCATTACCAGCGAACCTGATTCTCAGGATCTTCCACCAGGACCACTTCATACTTGTCCAACATCGGTAACAGGATGTTCTCCAGTTCGCCCTTCCAAAGCTCCCCTTCATAAAACTCTGCTTTCATCGGCTCACGCGATGCAACGTCAGGGAAGCCGCGCATCCAGAAGAAGGTGTCAGGATCTTCGATGGAAAGAAATGGACCCAATATTTTCATCCCGATTTCCATGTGCGCCGGGATAGACTTAGAGTGGAATATATCAAGGAACTGAGAGCGCTTGCCGGGCTTGGTCTTATAGGTCCGCATTTCGATGATCATTTAGGGGCTCCTCCGCCAGCATATTTACGCGGTGACCGTAGAAAAACAAGAACGCACTTTGCGGAAATTCGGTAACCTTATGGAAACTCCTCCTCGGGTAAAAAACGCTGCTGTAACGCGACTACCTGTGCCCACAAATTGCCCGCTTACAGCCGCGCTGAATGCCATTGGCGGCAAATGGAGTTTGATTTGCCTCTATTGGCTGGATTCCGACACGCGCCGGTTTAACGAACTGCGCCGGTTGATGCCCGAGATTTCCCATAAGGTATTGGCCGCAACGCTCCGCAATCTGGAGCACGAGGGGCTCATCTGTCGCACCGTCTATGCGGAGGTCCCGCCGCGGGTTGAGTACTGCATCTCTAGCCACGGAGAAACGGTGCGTCCGCTGATTCAGGCCGTTCGAGCGTGGGGCCGAGAGCACCTTGAGTGGAAGCAACTGGAGGACGGGCCCGCAGTAAACGTTGGTCACCCCTAGCGAGCACAGTGGTTGCACCCGAGTCACGGCCTACTCGGAAGCGATTCCACTTGGTTGAGTAACGCTCATCTCGGACAGTGCCACGCTGCGCTTATGAGATGCGTGGCAGCCGCCGCTCACCTTGCCTCCCTATGGCTGGCCATTCGCCACTTGTACACCGGCTGTCCGAACATGCCGCGCTTTGACGTCACCCTTGCCGGTGAACTCCAACGCGACCTGATACATTACGAGATTTGACGAGCAGAAAAACCGAACTCGCAAGTGAGTACTACTTTGAAACAGGAGTGTCCAGTACTGACCGCACCGCTATTCTTCGAGGAGCATACTGAGATATTGCGCCAGCAGTGCCTTCTCTTGGACGGGGCGGACAGCCTGACCGGTGCCTTCTGTAAGCACTGCAAGTTGGTGGGCAAAGATGGACACAGCGGCATCACGGGGGACGTAAATGGCTTCCTGCGGGAGCACCACCTCCCAAGTCTCTCGATCCTGGCGACGCAGCACCCAGCGGTAGCGTTGCTTGTGCCTCTTTTGGTTTAGCCGTCCTTTGGTGAGCGATAACAACTGACTGATCCGGACCTCAATCCATCCCTGGTCGCCCTTGGCGTGCACTCCTTCAACTTGCAACTGGTCGAATACGATCAGCGGCCGAGACAACTCGAATACTTCTTTCCCACGGAGTGCTTGTCCGGTATCGTTGAACACCTGCAAGACCGCTTTATTGATTTCCGCGGGTCTCGGCCGCGGCGATTTCAGGAGTTGCACACCAGGAATCGGGATGCTCTCAGGGGTGCGTTCAAGAGACTCCGAGTAAGGCTCAGTTTGGGAGCCAACTCTCTCGTGTGGATCGAACCCTGCGCGGGCAGGCTCTGGGTCGTCATGCGATTCAGTGCTCTCCAACTTTGTGGGAGTCACGCGTGGAGCTCGGGTGTTCCCTGCGCGATCGGTCGCCGGGACGACTCTAATGTAGCGATAAAAGCGGAGCCGTCCACGCTCCCTCCAATAGGGCGCGTCATACGAATCAATCCCTAGTCCCGAACGCAGAGCACTAAAGAAGAAGTGCCGCGCTGGATTGATCACGATGCCAACATGACCGGGCCAGACAACCAAGTCCCCGGGCTGCGGTTGCCCCACCCGCTGAAAGTCATCGATTCCCATGTAAAGGTCCGATGAACTCCCGTAGGGGTAGGGGAAGCCAGCCCGCTTATAGATGGCCTGTACGAGGTGCGAACAATCGGGTTTGGAGCCCATGTGGGCCCGGGACTCCAGTGCGGCAGCAATCACAGTCAAGCCGTCGTCTCGGCCCAACAGCCGGGATGCAACCGGACCCACGTGCCGGCTCGCATTCGGCCCGGTTTTCCGCGGAGTTGCGTCCGAGCCTTCACCGTTCGGAGTGCTCCATTGGGCTGACGACGTATACGGAGCAAGTCCGCAGAGGATCAGGAACAACACAACGCCTTTAGCGTTAAACCGCATAGCTTGGTATTTTGATGCGGTCTTACAAAACGGCGCAGATTACATAGGTGCTACGACGGCGGCGAAAGAATGCGCGAGCTTGGATGCACCTCTGGGCCCTAGAAGTTTGTTGAATGTCGCACAAATTGCCCGCGCATTTGACAATGTAAGGCGGTACTCCCACTCTCTCCAAGCGAGGAAAGTTTGGTTCGATTTGCGTGCTGGAAGCTTTACTGCGCATAAGTCTCCTGACAAAAGACAAGCTCACTTTTCCTGAAAGTGCTGCAGGCACGTTCGGCCCAACTTCCCAGCCTGATCCATCCCCACTTGTGCAATGGCTTACAGGAAGCCAATGGCCTCAGAATGGCCGACATAAAGAATTCTGGAGATGACGCGCACCGACCAGATCGCGGCGGGAGCCCAGGCCGTGAATCCGCCTCGACGAACGACGATACCGGAGGTCCTGGCTCTCACCCGTTTCGCATACTCAAGCGCACTCACGATTGGTGCTGATCTCTAACTCTTATTGAAAACAGGAGACTTATTGGCTTTGTTTCGCAAAAAAGCCTATCCCCTCCTGCCCAAGTTTATGTGAAGCGGCGGAGGCACCTTCTCGCCTTTGCGCTGCCTTTGCAGACGCTCCAGTTGATCCATTGCGCGGTAGAGTTGCCGGTCCAGGTGGGCTTCGTAGCGGAGAAGTTTGTCGGTCGCATCCGCGGGCGGCAAGCTGAAGCTTCGAGCTTCCGCATCTCCTTCGAGCTTCTCGCCTTCTAACGCGAGCTGCTTCAGCAGCCCAATCTTTTCCTGCTGCCGGTCGAGAGCTTCGGTGAGCCGTTTATTTTTTCTGCAATCCACGCCTGTTATAGCCCGACCCTCGGAAAGACATGTGTAGACGAACAAGTAGTCCCACAAACCAAACAACTGAAACAGCGGCCTTTGAATATCTGCCGATATGTGCCCCTTACTTGCGAGCTCTGATTTTGCTTGGCTCAGAAGTGCACTTAAATACTCCAGGCCCTCGCGATTGTTGCGCACATTAAGTTGGCACTCCAGCAAGGCCGCCAATCGGCTCATTATCGATGGTCTCTGCTCGGCAGGGGTGTCGGCATCGTCCCACTCCGTAGAGCTCAGGAGCTCCAATGACGTCAAATCAAGGGTAATTTTGTCTGAATTTTGCAGATAGCGGTCTACTTTTGCCGAGTCAAGCCGCTTGCGTATTTCTCCGTTCTCGGCACGAATTACACGAGCTTTCCTCCACAAACAAGTGGCAATCGTTTGTACGAGCGATTCCTCGACCACGCCAACGGGTTCGTAGGATTCCCACAGTCTTTCGACCAGGGCATGAAACTCTTCCAGATCCTCTTCGCCATCCCCCGCCGTAATCACGACCTCCCGCGCAAGGAACCCATGTTTAATCGCGTTACGGGCCACGGTGCGTTTTCCCTGCGCCGTTTTCGGCCCGGTGGAGCGAAGCGCGTTTCTACGGTTGGCTTGGATCCTGCGTTCAGACACCGGCCGCTTGCGGCCAGGATTTTCCGGTGACGGTTGGGTGGATAGTTTTCGTGAGGGTTCCTGTAGAGCCATGTAGATGTTCTGAACCTTTCTGGGGGGGCGAGATGCGGACTTGTGTCCTCTCTTTATTAAGATGCTGAAAGGCGCCCGTACGGTAAAACACAAAGGTCCATGAGCCAAGGTAACCCATGCTGGGGGCGAGTCCGAAGGGCACTGTCTGACTCAGGAGCTTGACGGGATACCGAAGAGTTCCTTGCGGATGGAACCATGTTTGTCACTTGAAACCTAACCTCTCCTCGCCTAGCGTGGCACTCCAACTAGTGTCCAGCCAAGGTTATGCCTTTAGAACGACGCCATTGTTCCCGGTGCACCGTCCAACCCGCTGGATACGCCTGGTTGGGGTCAGATCACGAAGCAATCGTTCTGAACGTTGGTGACTATGGTATTGGGATCCTAGGCTCGTCTGCCATCAAGTCTGACTCTGATGTTGAGCTACGAATTATGTTGGACTTGAATGCGGGCATTTTCGACGCAAAGGGCAAGATCGCTTGGGCGAATGATACCGGTGGGGCCGGCATTCACCTGCAGCTGCAGGAATGGCAAAAATACGCACAGCAGTGGCGTTCACTTTCAGAAAGATCGGTTTCTGCAGTCCAGCCACTCGCGCCGCCGGCAACTTCGGCGACGCTGCCGTCTGCGCCCGAGCAATTGCCAACAGTCGGCTGTGCAGATGATGAACGTGTGGTAACCCAGTTGAGAGCGTGCGGGCTGCGCAGTCTGGAGGCGGACCTCGAGGCAAAACGAGTTCGGAGGGTTCGAATCAAATGTCTCGCCGCCATCACCTTGGCTGGCCTGTTTTGTGGGGGGACCGTCTGGTCACTTAGGGGCAGATCGTCATTCTTCGGCTCGGCGATGACGCGACCGAGTACTGCATCCGAATCCTCACAACCAACGATATCTCCCACCGCGGCTACAGGGTCATCGGCGTCTCCGCAACCGCCAGCCGCAGCAGTATCCTTACCGGTCGTCGACGCGCAATCGAAGGCGGCATTCTTAGAAGTACTCCCAGGGATCAACTACGAGTCCGGTCCAAATCTTGTCCGATTTCTTGTCGATCTGCGGGAGCACCTCGCCT
>WNFB01007446.1_pt1 | contig 14159 bp, 10 predicted proteins | sample 5400501 | NCBI WGS metagenome assembly WNFB01 (sample SAMN13153341, study PRJNA577476) | soil metagenome | isolation source: 200 cm saprolite under Douglas fir tree site 2 hole 1 | place: USA:California | collected 2015-04-18
TCGGAAATCTTGGCACCATTAGTCAATTGCTCTTCACCGTTCTCTTCATCGCACTGTTCTTCGGGTTTGGTCAGAAGCTACAGATGCGCCAGTTTCTCTGGGATATCGACAAAGGGTTGCGAAAATTGGACATGTTCCGAAACTCCGCGAAGGATCTAACGCTCAAGACAGTCAAGGAAATCGGAAAACCCTCAACCGATCCCGGTCCACAAATCAACGTGTTGATGGAGCAGTTTTTGATCTCTCCGGTCGATATGGATCCGGCTGGAATCGTCGGCAAGATCGATCACTTGCTGGATGTTCGGGATGCAAAGTTCAAGGAGGACGTTCGCAGGATTGCGCCTGGTGCCGATTCTTCCCAGGTCATGAACCTGGAGAACCTGGTCGAAGCGTCTTGGGCTCTCAACACGATTTACCGGATTATTCGGCACTTCTATCTGATGGGAAAGAAGACTAACAGTATCTTCATCATAATACAGCTTCAAGCATTGCTTCCACTAATTATCCAGGAGGCTGAGGCGTATTTGGGTGCGGCGAAGGCTTTCGCCGAAGGCCAGCCTATCGGGGATGGAATAGGAGCGCTTGTTGCGTCGCGATTGATGAAGGACAAGGAGAAGCGGAAAGTCGAGAAGGATGTGGTGGTTGCGGAGACGATGATGGAGGAGCGCAGAGTTATCGCTTTGAAGGCGGAGGGTCCCGGCGGAAACGTCGGGAAACCGGGGGACGCCATCAAGACCATCATTGAAGAAAATGTTGGCAAGGTCTCGATGGTGATCATGGTTGACGCGGCGGTGAAGTTCGAGGGCGAAACCTCAGGCGAAGTCAGCGAAGGAATTGGAGCAGCTATCGGGGGCGTCGGGACCGAACGGTTCAAGATCGAGCAGGAAGCAACAGTCCACAAGATACCGGTCTACGCTGTCATCGTCAAGGAGAGCCTTCAGGAAGCGATTACGCCGATGAAGAAGGAGATCATGGAGGCTGGAGAGAAAGTTATCGAGAGGATCAAGAGCCTCATTCTGGAACGCAGCAAGCCGGGCGATACTATAATAGTCGCCGGTATCGGCAACACCATCGGTATCGGTCAATAGAAGGATCTTTAGGTGTCGCAGCCTAAGCCACGTAGTGGCTCATCACTAGTCTTAACCATAGTAGCCGCTGTCATGGCGGTAGTCGGCCTCTACACAATCGGTCTCGCTCTGAACGCTCCCAACCCGGACCCAACGCTTCAGATTCTCTATATTACAATCGCGGTTCTCGCCTTCTCATTTGTATTCCTATCGTTCACGAGGATGAGGAGAGGGGTCCGGATAGGCGCGTACACTCCACCAAAGGTGCTTTCCGTGGTCAAGTGTGGCCAGTGCAGCTTCAAACAGATCAAGAACTTCTCTTTGGGAGACTTTGTCTTCAAGACACTTGGCAAGTGCACCCAGTGCACTACTGGAGACCTCAGTATCAACGGAATCTACACTGAAGGCCCGCCGAAAAAGTAGCCTTGTTATTCCGCTGTAAGCACGGTACAGTCATCCCGTCCAACCAGAACCGTATGTTCTGACTGCGCAACTGGTCTTCGAGTCTCCTCCACTAGGACAGGATATCCGCCTACGCACTTGTTATGAGTCAAGTCCAGCATCGCGCGCTTCGCGGTTTCTCTCGGGAACTTGTCTTCTAGCCAGCGGGGTGCGAAGGGCAGGGTTGAGAATCTTGTGTAGATGTCGTCGAGGACTTTCTTGGACTCGTCGTTCTTGACTCCTTTGGATTTGATGTAGCGGTAGATCTGGGCCGGCAGCATGTTTGTGACGGATCCTGCGGCGTCGGGGAGGGTCACGAAGGGCTCAATGGCGAACACTTCGCCTTCGTTTGCCTTTCCGGCGGCAAGCACTGGAACGTTTGGCACGGACTTACCCGCGTGAATACTGTATCTTTCGATGCTGTGACCTGTAAGATTGCTGATGGGGCGGAACCCATACTTCCCTATCGTCGTCTGGATGACTCGTCCGATGTCTGATAGTTTGACTCCTCCTCTGAACGCTTTGATCGCATTCTGCAACGCATCATCGGCGGCCTTGACCATCGGCTCGAATTTGGGGTCATAGTAGACAGTGACAGCTGTATCAGTGACGTAGCCGTTCACGTGGACCCCGAAGTCGACTTTCACCATCGACCCAGAGGGAATGGTCAGAGTATCGCCCGGCGGCGAGGTGTAGTGTGCTGCAATCTCGTTGATCCCAATGTTGACCGGGAAGGCTGGCTTGCCTCCGAGTTCGCGAATTCTGCTTTCGATTTCGTTGCAGATCTTCAGCGCGGGTTTTCCCTGTTTGACGATGCTAGGGATTTCTTTCCGGAGCTTTGCGATTATCTGGCCCGATTTCCGAAATGAATCGAGCGCGTCCGCGTCGTACATTGAATCCAGGTCCTAGTTAGCTAGATAGAGGTATGCGTCTCTTACGTAAGAACTATGACTTACTGAAGTCACGGGTCCACATTTCCCGTGCGAGGGTACCGTCTTTCTTGTACAAATGCACCAGGTCGCGAGCTTTTTCCCTGCGCTGCCGGTGCTGGGTGAGAAATGTTGTCACCTTTTCGATTAGAATGTCCTTCAGGTCTCCTGTAAGCATTCGGCCGCTCTTGTACTCGGCCCGTATCTGTTCTATCTTCTTGTCATCGGGTTCGAAGAACATGTAGAGCCACTGGAACGGAACATCAACATCGGGGTCTCCACCCTTCTTCCGATGCTCCTCCTTCGTCGCTTGTCCACCAGAAAAAGCGTAACGGTAGACCTTGTTCCTTACCGTCTTATCGTCGTCGCTAAGATTGATCGTCGTCTCCGGCTTGGAGGAGCTCATCTTATCCTTCATCCCTGTAAGTGCGGGCAGGAACTTGCTGTGGACCGCGGCCGCCTTGTAGTATCCCATCGATTCTGCAATGTCTCGTTGTATCCTCCAGTACGGGTCCTGGTCTATGGCCGACGGGATGAGGCAGCGCCGTTTTTCGAGAAGGCTCGGAAGAATCTGGATAGACGGATAGAAAGTGAAACCGATATTTGTCTCGCCGTTGAAGCCGAAAACTGCCTTTACAGTGCTAAAATTAACCCGGCGGGCAATCTTGAGAATCATAGGGTACGCGTGTCCGATGAATTCAGTGTCTTGGAGTATGAACGTCCGGTCGGGATCGAAGCCAACCGCAGCAATCTCGAGAATGTTGTCCACTGCCCATCGCTGGGTGTCTTCATAAGTCAGGTTCCGTTTCTCTTCGAGGAATTTCTCATCGTCGGTTATCTGTATGTAGACAGTTGTATGGAATTTGTCTTGGAGCCACTTTGTGAAGTAGAACTGGATAATGTGGCCGATGTGCATTGGTCCGCTTGGTCCTCTGCCGGTGTAGAGGAACAATCCTTTGCCCTTCGAATAGTCGTTGAGAACGAGATCAAGGTCGCGGTGCGAGAAGAAGATGCGTCGGCGGACGAGATACGCCGCGTCACCGAGGATCTCTTCCAGTTTCTTAGCTAGCGGGCCGGTTATCGGTTGGGTTCCAAAATCACGGATGAGCCGATCATAGTCCACCTCCCCTTTTACTTCCCACGGTGTCACAACGAACTTTTCTTGAACCAATCTTACTCGACCCCCATGGGTGGAATCTCCAGCTCGAAAGCGGCTACAGGAAGGCTGAGGTCCCAAGCACGAATTATCCTGGGATGCAACTCGCCGACCACTCCCAGCCGCTTTTGCCCTGACATTACTTCCCCTGTGCGTCCCTCAAGAAAGCTTGGATGAGCGGTAGGAAGAACCTCGAACTTGACCCCGATGCTTCCAAGGAGAGTGTCGAGGCAGGATCGAATCTCAGTGAAACCGGCGGCTGTGTGAATCGTCACTGCGGCGATCTTATGTCGAGTCTCAGTGTGACCTTCGCCATCTTCTTTGACAGTCACGCACGGTCCGATCTCGAATACTCTCTGAGGATAGTCGACATGAGTATTGTCCTTGAGCAAATTGAGAATACTTGGCAGAAGCCAGTTTCTCATTGCGGTATGAGTTGACATCTTAGGATTCAGCAGCTCCACATATTTTTCGCCCTCGATGCCCATCTTGCCAACGAAAACCTCTGGGGATGTTAGACTGTATGTCAGAAGTTCTTGGTATCCCAGCCCGATCATGACTTCCGCAAGGGTCTCGTGTCTGTCCGTCTCGGGTGCTAGTCCCCCGAGGGTCCAGATTCTCGGCCATTCAGGATCTAGCTTGTTGATGTCCAGAGCGATCGCGAGATCCTCCACTAGGTCGACTTGATGCATGATGTCGATGCGGTAGCAGAGGCTCTCTACTCGCAAGACATCTTTACTCACTTGCCGAGCAGGATGCCCCGCTTTCACGAGAGATCGTATCATCTCTGTTGGCTTGAAAGTGGATCCAAGAAGTTTGTTCGCGTAGTTGACTGACAAATCCTTGAAGCTAGATTTTAGGTCCGGCGTAATGACCAGCTTGGCGCTCTTGTCCGTGTAGGTTTCGGTGCAACTGTAGATTTTGCCTCCTCTCTCGGTGAGGGCGGCTACAACTATCTTCAATCGGAGGAAGAGAGAGAATCTTGCCTTTGCTATCCACTAGAAGTGGCCAGTCTTTGAAGGATGAGATTATTCCGCCGTACTCGATTCCCTTTGGGTGCTTTTCTACAATCTCTCGAAGCGTCATCTTCTCGGTTGAGCCTAAGGGGACGAACGCTGTGTCGTCAGGGTTGCCAACGGTGTAGCGAAGCGGTGGCCTAACCAGGTCGGCCTGGTAGAATCCGATTGACGCACGTTTCCTCTTCCTACCATACGTGAGGTCCATTTTTTCTTGGAGGCTTATCCAGCTCTTCAGAGCGTTCTCGCTGGGCCTGACGTTTCTCACGATGGAGGTTGCAATGAAGGGCCGGATCGGCCCTAGTCTACGGTCTACTGTAACTCTCAGACCAGATTTTCCAGAAAGTATTGGAGCCTTGGGCTTGGCAATGCCGAGATGAGTTCGGAGAGCGCGTGCGATTCCCTCTACTGACCAGATGTCGGGATGGTTGCTGTCCTTGACTTCGATGCTGACGGTATCGTTCTGTTCGTCAAGAGATTCCACGTCGCCCTTGACGTAGGCGAGGAGCTGGTTGAGCCCGTCTTCGTCCCGGGGAACCTTCTGGCCCAAAAGATCGTCTAGATCGGATAGAGAGAATTGGACTGAAGGCGTTCTATCCGACCTTCTGTTGCCTAATCCATTCGAGGTCAGTTGTGAAGAGCTGTCGGATGTCCTGGATCTGTTGGTTCATCATGTAGAGCCTATCGATTCCGAGCCCCCACGCTATCACGGGCACTTTGATGCCAAGGGGTTCTGTGACTTCGGGCCTGAATATTCCACTGCCGCCGAATTCCATCCAGCCGTATCCTTCTTTGTAGGCTTGCAGCTCGACACTGGGTTCAGTAAAAGGGAAGTAATCGGGTTTGAAACGGACCTTGTCAGCCCCGGCGACCTCGCGAGCGAACATCTCTAGGACGCCGAGCAGGTTGCGTAGGCTGAGGCTGGGATCGAGAACAATCCCCTCTGCCTGGTTGAACTCCGTCAGATGCGTTCTATCGAGGAGTTCCGGCCGGAAGCACCTTGCGATGGCGAAGTATTTGCCTGGAATCTGAAGGTCTTTGGAAATCATTGACCGGACGCTTAGCGCTGTTCCATGACTGCGGAGCACTAGCTTGGAGGCTTCTTCTCTCGAATACTTGTAACCCCAACCCGTGGACCCTGTTTTCCAGCCATTCTCGTGGGTCTGTGCTACCTTCTCCACGATATCCTTCCAAGGTTCCAGGCTCGCTCTGGACGGGTGTTTCAGGTAGTAGAGATCGTGGATTTCTCTCGCTGGATGATCTTGCGGCATGTAGAGGCAGTCGTCATTGATGAACGCGGTCTCGACCAAGGGCCCAACGGACTCTTGGAACCCGAGCGCAACAAGCTTCCGCTTGACCCTCCGCAAGAATCGCAAGTAGGGATGATACTTTCCAGGGCTGAGTGAAGGGACAGGTGAGGAAACATTGTATGATCGAAGGTGGACCCTCTCCCAGTCTCCAGAGAGAATCATCTCGCTTGTTAGACCGCTGACTTCATCGACAGGAGCTTGAGTCGGAATCGCCTCCAATCCATGAGGCGTAATCTGTAGTTTCCTCTGCACTCGTTCTTTCGAGGCCAGAATGTTTCTCTTGAGAAGTCTATCAGCAGCCTGTTTCAAGTTGCTCGGCAATTCTTCTATGGGAATACTGACCTGGCCGATTCTCTGTAGAACTTCTTCGTCTTCGTCTTTGGGCGGGTTATTCGAGATCAGTAGGATATTGCCTGAACTTGTTTTCTCGATTTTTCCCCAGCCTTTGCGGGCAACCCAGCCAGTAACTATTGAGACAAAATCGAGAGGGAGACCCGCTTGCTGAACGGCTTCGCTCACAGAGAGTTTTCCCCCTGCATCGTGGACTACTGTAGCTACCCTTCGCTCGGGCAACCCATTCGCGAGGTAATCGTGTCCTTCTTCAGTACAAAATATCTCAGTCGTTCTTGTTGTATGTTCCTTGGCGAGACCTTGCTCTGACAGCGTCAGAGATGCACGGGCGACGGCTGCATCGGCCAATCCAGTTTTCCGGGCTATGTCTTCGACAGAGGCTGTTCCGCCAGCGTCTTGGAGAGCTTTCAGAACCTTGATGTCGTTTTCGCGTAATTCCATCTGCAATGCTCTCCGGGCTAGAAACTCCGGTCAGCGGTCCAACCGCTATATTTGATTTGAAAGGTAGGTATGAGTTGATCTGCTACTTCGGACTAGAGTCTCCGGTTTGTATCGATTTAGAGGAACTTGTTTGTGATTCCGAGAGCCTCGTCAGTCTTCGCAATAGACCTCCGTCCTTCACTTTCCAGGCCTGTAAGTGCCCTTATGGCGTCAACGTTCTCTGGGACGACTACGCTCTCGTTATGGACCTGGTAGACGAGGTTCGCCTCGCCCTCAGTGACGTTCAGTATGTCCTCCCAGTACGCGACTTCCCACATGTCAGCCCTGGCTCTGTGCATGTCTCGCATCATCTCTGCCACAGCGTTCATGCTGTCAACTCCATCCGTAGTTCGGACGGGCGCTAATCTAGGCGCATTCTTCAGAACTTTCAAGACATCCTGCCTCTCCGGGTTGTTCTTTAGCTGGACCATGGCGAAGTGGAGGTGGCCGATGTTGAAGGGTCCCTTCGCGGCCATTGTTGTAATGTCGAGTTTGGGAAGAACGGTCTGAGCGTCGGGTCCTTGATGGGATGGAATGTGAGCCTCCGGGACGACAGTGTTGATGAGTCCGTTCTTGTGGCTTTCCCACGGGTCTGTTCCTCTCCGGAAGACGACAACTCTAGCCTTTCTCACCCCGAGCCCGTTCTGGAGTGCTCCGATGGTCCTGCAAATTCCCGTCGTATTGCAGCTCACGACCCTCGTGGCGTTCTTGTTCAGATTCTCCTCATAGTTACACTGGGCAACAAATGAGGATCCTGTAAGATCGTGTTTCTCGCCGCCCTGGAAGACCGATTTTACACCAAGCTTGTCGTATTGCGCCTTGTTCTTTGCGCCCAATCCCGCTGGGGTGCAATCGATCATGACGTCTACCTTTTTGATCAGGTCCTCTAGAACTCCTGAAACCTCTATTCCCGCCTTCTTCATATCGTGAAGTTTCTCGGGAAGGGAGCTGTAAATCGCAAAATTCTTCTTCTGCCCCATCTTAACACGATAATCTGCAACGACGTCGGAGACGCCGATGAGCTTCATGTCTTTCTGTTGAGACACTGCCTCGGCGACACGTTTGCCTATGACACCGAACCCGTTCACACCTACCCTAGCAGCTGGCTTAGGCATTCGAGCACATCTAGATCAATGACCGAGAGTGGTTTCTTTTAGACATAACCCTAACCCGTTCTGTTAAGCTGTCGTCGGACGAATTATCGTGGTAGCTATACTATCTACCACGTTCGGGAATCGCCGGCTGTTCCTATCTGTGGAGTCTATTGCAAGACTGATCCCTACGGGGCGTGAGGTACAAGCAGATCGCTTATCGGAAAAGGCTTTTGTGGAAGAGAAGAGAAGAAAGAACGTGCTGTCTTAACTGCATTTCGAAGGCCAAGAAAGCGGTAGTATGAACCGTGTTATTCGCAGATGGCTTGGATGGCTGAAATCGCCACTTGCAGTTATTCGGATAAGGCATTTCTCAGGAATTCGTAACTCGCTAATTATTTGCGCATTGATTTTGTTGACGATACTTCAGCCAATCACGCCTGCTCGGTCTTTGCAGGTGTGTAATGTAGGAGGAGTTAGTTGCGCTACTGCAAGACTAGAAGTCACTAATTTTAGCCAGAAGACACTCACATGGTCAACATCATTCTCTCTCGCTGGAGATTGGAAGAATAAGACTATTTTTGCAGATACAGACAATCTACACCTATACGGCGACAATCTGTTCTATGATTCCACGACCAACACGACAATGTTTGCCAATCAGGAGATTGACAATTGGAACAAGACTTCTCCCGTAGGCAGTTATCCCAACGAAACATGGTTTGTGAGTTTATACTTCGCCACGAACAACACTGTTGACATTCAGAACTTCTTCAATGCAAGACCTCAAATCCTTCAGCTAAGTGCTTCTGGCTATTCCGGTAACTATAGCGCAACGACCATGGGGTGCACTCCGCTTTCGCTCAACGAGAACACTCCTCGTTGCTATCGTCAATATGACGGTGGCGGGGAAGTAAAAGACCCATTCGCCTACGCTTGGCCGCGGGGGTATTACTTGGAACTTAGGTACAATGTTACACTTTTCATCTGGAGAAATTCTGGAGTAGTATCTCAGCTAAGCGCGTCAACGACTCTAATTCCGGGTCTCTTCCTGATCATATATGGCCTGATAGGAGCCCTAGTAGCCCAGTTAGTGGTTTTCGGTTATTCAATTCGGAGAAGAAAGTTCTTCGATCTTAGACTCCTTGACAGTGCTTTCTTTACGATTAGCGTTGGCTTCCTATTCTTCCTTCCCGTTTACAGTTTATCGCTCGACCCTATTGGTTCTCCGATTCCAAATATCTCCCTTGAATCGAACATAAACCAACTATTGCTCGTAGATGCGATAATCGTAATTGTCGGCCTTCTCATGAATATCGGGATCAAACTCCTCAAGTACGGGACTCAAACTAAGAGAGTCAGGCCGAAGTTGGGATTTATCTGAGCCGTATTTTGATTGCCTAAAGAAACGGCTCAGTGAGCTTCGACCGTGCGATCTGAAACGACTTAGAAATGCTAGGAATTTAGTTCACAAGAACTCTAATCGAGGAATCATATCAGGTATATCGAGATGAACTCTTTAGACATAACTAGCAATACTGATAATCGTGATGAGTGGAGACGGGCTTTAATACTAGGGCTGGACCCTTTACGCTCTCAAGCTTTACCGCTTACAAATCGAAAAGAGAAGGTATCAGAAAAGAAGGGAATGAATTATGGAGGTTAAAATTTCATGGTTGAACAGTCTCAGTACGCTACGACTACAAAATACATAGTAAAGGCACACTTCGACGTTCAAGGCGTCGTCGAGAAACCTGATGTTGTCGGCGCAGTTTTCGGGCAAACAGAAGGACTCTTCGGACCCGATCTAGACCTTAGAGAACTACAAAAATCAGGAAGAATCGGACGAATCGAGATCAACCTCGATTCCAAACGCGACAAGACAACAGGATCAATCGTAATACCCTCAAGCCTAGACAAAGTCTCAACCGCCATCATCGCGGCGGCAATAGAGAGCGTCGACAGAATCGGCCCCTGCGAAGCCAAGATCACACTGGAAAAGGTCGAAGATGTCCGCGAAGAGAAGCGAAACGCCATCCTAACCAAAGCGAAAGACATTCTCCGCAAATGGGTAATCGAGTCGTCCCCAAGCACAGAAGAAGTCGTCAAAGAAGTCGCATCCTCTCTTAGAGGCGTAGATCTCATCGAGTATGGTCCCGAGAAGCTCCCAGCAGGTCCAGAAGTCGAGAGCGGCTCCCTGATAGTAGTTGAAGGCAGAGCAGACGTCATTCTCCTGATGAAGGTCGGGATCAAGAACGTGGTCGCGCTCAACGGTACCAAAGTGCCTGACACCATCATCAAGCTCACCAAGGACAAGGAAGTCACAGCGTTCCTCGACGGCGATCGAGCTGGAGACCTGATTCTCAAAGAACTACAACAGGTCGCCGACATTGACTACGTCGCGCGTGCACCCTTCGGAAAGGAGGTCGAAGAGCTCACACCGAAGGAGCTAATGAAAGCCCTCAGAGAAAAGGTCCCAATCAATCTCGCTCGACCCATCGAGAGACCAGAAAGAGTTCAGTTCCAACGCCAGGAAAGACCGGAGAGACAAGAACGATACGAGAGACCCTACGAGAGAGGCTACGGTCCCTCTGAACCCAGAATTGAAGCGCCGCCCATCCCGAAACCCAGTCTTTCACCAACGGTGTTCGAAGCCGCGAAAGATCTGCGTGGAACTCTAGAGGCAGTAATATTCGACGAGTCAGGAAAGGAGCTATCTCGCATGCCTGTAAGCGAGCTAGCTGAGAAAATTCCAAGCGTCGAGAACGCGCACCTAATCTTGTTCGACGGAGTTGTTACTCAGAGGCTGTTGGACATTGCGGCAGGCAAGAACATCCGATTCGTCATCGGCGACAGAGTATCCGACGGAGCCAAGAAGCCACCGAACGTCAACGTAATGACCCTGAGCGATCTATCCTCGTTTAGTCCTGGTCCTACGATCACAAACTGACCTGACCGCGATCTATCCCGAGCAAATCCTTCTCAGCAATTCCAAAGACCTCTAGAACCCTGGTCGCAGCCGGAATAATCTGGTTGTGGACATAATACTCGTAATCTACCTGATCCATTAAGACTTTGAAGTGGGGCTCTGCCTTCTGGTAGAGCTTGCCAGGCTTTTTTGTGATAATGAAGCCAACTTTGTCTCCTACCGTCACGGGCCAACCCTCTTTCGCCATCTTTCGAGCTACCTCCACATGGGGAGCATTTACCTCGTACTCATCCGGACGTTTCGTTAGGGTCTTCCATATGACCAGCGAGGATTTCGGAACCTTTGCTGATTCTAGGTCCTTGATTAGGCTCGTCACATAGGACCTTGCTCTCAACGGGTTGCCATCTTGAAGGACGAGTTTGAGAACTTCGTTCTGAACATTTCTGGCGAGGTTAGACCAGTCTCCCCTGATCGCCTCCATCCCCACGACATCAAGCTCGCCATCGTCCAATAGTCCAGCGTACTTTTTCTTGGCTTCGGTAAACAGGATTCGCTTGTACAGTTGTCCTAGATTAATTTCTAATCCAAGGTTCTTGTCGATGTCTTTGATGAAATGGTTGACGAGTTTTTCTTCGTATTGGACAAAGAGGCTGTCCGTATCTCCATAGAGAACCTTGAGCCCTAGATTTTTCGCGATATCAATGGATTTGTTGATGGTGTCCCTTCCGAGGGCTGCAGCGGATTCGGCTACCTCTCGAGAATACCATCGGGAGCCGGCCCAGCCCGCGTATCCGTATGTGGCGTTGGTGATTACCTTAGTCGCTTTTTCGCGCGCTTTCAATATCTTGTGCTCGGGAGTTCCCCGTGGACTCTTAGCGGCCTCTAGCTTTGCCGCCTGTCGGCTCGCGATGAGTTGACTTAGAACTATCTTGTAGAACCCTGGAGGGTTCTTCCGGAAATGATGTCCAACCTCAGGAACCTCAAAGACCTCATCGCCTTCCCTTTCGACGAGAGAGTCTGGTGAAATATTGTACTTGACCATGAGACTAGGATACATAGCGGAGAAGTCAAGCACCGCGACATTGTCGTGTAATCCTACACTAGGTTCGAGAACGATTGCGCCTTTGTAGGGAATGATATTCAGTTCTTCTCTGCCGGGTATCAGTTCGCCAAGCTTGTGTGCCTCCAACAATAGGTAGCTGTCAACTCTGAACCCGACTGCCGCCGCGAGGACCTGGTCTGGTGGAAGGGCTGAGAGATTCGAAAGTTGAAGGGCGTAATCAAGCGCGTCTTCTCCGACGTTGAATATTGAAGTTGCCTGCGACTTCATCTGTTCTACCAAGACGAGACGATCACGACCAGTCCATCGCTCGTAGTACTCTGTCTCATCGATCGTTGGAGTGGATGCTTCGACTCCGAGATACCTCCCGACATTCTCCACAGTCTTGATCTTCACGTCGTAGAGGTCTTGTGAGAAATCCAGCAGATCCACGTTCGCTCGCCCGGTGAGGGAGAAGTGGCCATAGAGACTCTGTCGGGCCGGACCATCGTCCCTACCGACGGAAAGTTTCGCCTTGGTCCGACCCGCTCGCTTGATCAAGAACGGCCAGTCGAACGTGTTTCCGCCAAACGAGAAAACAACATCGGGATCAAATTTTTGCTGAATCTTCGAGAACCCTTCAATTAGTTCATCTTCCGAGTTTTTCTCTGATTGAATGGTATCGGCTTTGTTTTCCTTGGTTTTCCAAGAAACTAGTCTCACAGGGTCCCGAATCGGACTTGGAGAGCCTGTCGGGCTAACAGCTAGAATCGAGAGGGAAAGGAGTCGTAGCTTGGGAGAATTTTCCCTTGTACTAGGAGTCGGATGTCCGCTCGTCTCAAAGACTCTGTCAACGTGATACTTTCCGGGATCGCTCGAAGATTCTGTTCCCTCAACGCTGTACCACTGGCAGGGTCTGATCTCGAACTCTATCTGGTACTTTATCGAATAGCGAAGCTTCTCCTCGAAGCTCGTCTCTGCCCCGAGCTGCTTTACGCACTCCTTTGCACACTTCTCTAGAGTGTCAGGGTCTTTACAGAACACTTTGAGAACTTGTCTTTCCGCACCGAGGCGCTTCCTTTTTTCGATGACCGTTCTATCAACGGATGGATGGGGTTTTTCCTTTTCGATTCTCTCTTTGAGTTGGTCGACAGTTTGGCCTCTCTTGGGGAGCAGATAGAAGTAAACCTGAAAGTTGGCATCAATGACTAGGACCCGCTTGTTGTCGTGGCTCACTCCCCACAGCCAGATGGCAGACCTACCATCGTGAGTCTCACGGTTGAGGTCTAGGAGCCAGAATTCAAGTCTCAATTTGCGATGACCTCTTCCACGGATTCCGTTACCGTTCTAGTTGTCTGGAGTTTGTAGGTTCCCTGTCTGAACTAGTGCTCTGTAGCAGTTGAGGGTGATCCACTTGCTCGGTTTTCCCACCTGTTCCAGATCATACCTTGTCGAGCCTGCCAGAGAGTTTCCCCATGGGTCTGTCGGAGCGAAGGTGTTCGTGGCGGCCTTTGGCTTAAGCCATCTGGTGGAGGTGCCAGGTTCACTGAACCAGTCCGACTCGAGAACCCACTTGCCGTCAGGTCTCCTCTTCGACATGACTAGATGGGTAGCGTCTCTCACCCTTTCATCATCTCCGTAGTCAAGCTTTGTCAGCACTCTCAGCCCGTGAAGCACATCATAGTAGTAGTACATTGGGAAGTGGAGTGTGGTGAAGGTTCGGTTCATCGGCATCCATTCATGATGGTCCGCCTTGTAGAGACGATGCATGAGCAAGAACTCAGCACCTCTCTCAATCGATCGCTTCATCCGTCTCGTCCATGTGTGTCTTGGGATCTCGGAGTAAGCCCAGAGAGGTTCTATTGTTGACATGAAGGAGCTGTGCCTCACTCTGACGTCTTGGTACTGCGGATAATCACAGTTCCAACCGCCATCCTCCATCTGTGCCTCAGGCATCCAGTCAATGGCTCTCCTGATCCGAGGGTCCTTGCCGTATCCCAACACAATCAACGTCCTGATCATGTTTCCCGTCAGGCATGGGTCATCATGCTGATTCTTCTCTCGATGTCTACTGTCGTAGGAGAACGCCCCGTTGTCTGTCTGGTGTAAGTTGAAGAACCGTTCGCACTCTTTCTTGATTCGAGGATTTGGGAGAACTGCCATTTCTCCGAGGAGCATCAGAGCCCATATTGCCCCTCTGAATCTTGGGCTGTCGCACGTGTCCTTTCGCCCCCAATAGCCAGCCTTGGACTGCCCAGCCATTATCCGCTTGAAGATTCGATGGCGGGGAATTCGCCTTCGAGTCTCGACTGCTTCCTTGCGCTCAGGCGAATAGCCCAGAACATCCACG